>VOFB01004398.1_pt1 | contig 49800 bp, 71 predicted proteins | sample 5384141 | NCBI WGS metagenome assembly VOFB01 (sample SAMN12384721, study PRJNA508395) | human gut metagenome | isolation source: healthy gut A | host: Homo sapiens | reverse complement strand
GAGAGGAAGTCGGTCACGAGCTCTTCCGACTCGATGATGCCTCGGCTGCTTACCCGAGACAAACAGCTGGTAGTCGCGGCGTAGCGGCATTCCAGGCGCGGCGAGCGCCCGCTCGTAGCCCATCTGGCGCTTTCCGTTGCCGGGGTAGTTGGCGGTAAACTCGAGATGCTCAGATGTCCTTGCAGCCGCGCTCGATGAGGTGCGTTTCGGTCGACATGCAGCTACCGCCGATGTTGTCGGAGCCTGGAAACCGAGTCGCCTGGGCGCATTTGTCGAGACCACGGGGATTCCGTGGGGACGAACTTCAAAGCCGAGCCTGCGCAGGCCGGAGATACAGATGAGTCGTCGGCTGTTTGCTTGCCAGCGTGCGGAAGTAGTCACGCTCGCGGGCGGGGTCATGGCGCTGTTGCAAACAAAGACCGAGTAGTCTCGGTTGCCAGCTCGCGCTCCACATGCAGGGGCGATCTTGGAAAAGAAGTCGTTGGAGATGTCCGGCACGATCATGCCGATGGTCCGGGACTGGGCCATACGGAGGCTCTTTCGCCGCCATGTTCGTGACGTAGCCGTATTCCTTTAGGGCGGCTTCCACGCGTTTGCGGGTGTCTTCGGAAAACGGCCGCTGCCGTTGATGACGTGGGAGACCGTGGCGACGGATACGCCGGCCAGCGACGGCAATCTGGCGCATGGATGGGCGCTTGCCCGGGTGTGGGCATGGGGCCTCCTGCTGCTTTCGGGGGTTAACAGATTAACCGAGATTGTAGCAGGCATGCGCGATGCCGTAATGGGTCGCTTCGAAGTCGTTTTGTCGCGCTCGGTCTGCACCTTGGATAAGAAGGAGTTCGTCGAGCACTCCGATCCGGGAGCGCACGCGCGCCAACATCCCGCTGTTCCCAGCAGGGCATCATGATACAGCAGCTCAACCCGAGAAGCTCGTGGTCGAGACCCATGGTGAAGTCCTGCGGCTAGTAATTACTGCATTACATATTCTGTTGTCACCTGAGGCTTGTTTTTGCGGGCCTCTTTGTGTTGCTATGGAGCCCTGCCTGTCGATAAAAGCGCCCGCTTGCCGGGGAGCGCGGCGCTTCGAGCGAATATGTTTGCGGCCATAGCCGCTGCAGGTGATGGGTTGTCGACTAGTTAGTCGTCGTGCCGGAATCGTCACCTCGAGGTGGAGCCAGGAAAGTGCGACCGTCAGCGTGATCGTGCTGTCGGTGGACTGCTTGCCGGGGGGAGACGCCCGCAACGGTGGCATCCTCGTTACTGCTCACGGGATTGCCAGTTCTGGTCACAGAAGCCAATGTTATAGAAAACCGGCGTTGTTGAGCGCGGTAACGGCGGCGGAAATGCTTTGCCGTACAGGCTGCCCGGGACGGTGGCCTTGCCGGACTTCTTGGCGATGACGACGGTGATCGCACCGGGCTTCTGCTTGCCGCTGCCAGTTCCAGCTAATACGAAAGCCCTCGAACCGAGTCGTTTTCCCGGTAGCTCACGTCGACGCCAAAAGCCAGCCATGTCGAGAGCGTTGCGCGCCCGGCCTCGGTCATGTCGGTCAGATCGGGCACCGAGGTGGTGTCCGGGCCGCCAGAGACCTTGTACGAGATGAGTCGTGCCCCTTCGACCCTCCTTTGGCAGCAGTGCTCTGCTCAAAGACTGCCCTCTTCGGCCTCTCATTGGCTTCCCTCCGAAGCGCCTCCCTTCAGGCCCATCGCTTGCCAGTGGGTGGCTCGGGCGTCTTTGGTCAGGCCGAGGAGCTGCGAACCTCTACCTTCGGAGGGCTTAGGCCCTGAGATTACCAAACCCCCGTGCCCTGGCCTTCTTTGGTGTTGCCGTTGGGGGTCTGCTCGGCGACCTTCCCTCGTCGACATCGTCGTTGTAGTTTGGTCGACGGTGCCAACCTCAAGGCCGGCTTCCTTTATCAGCCTCAGCGGTTTCCGGTCCTTGCCCAGCGTCGGGCACCGTGACCTGTTCGCCACTGAACATGCCCGTGGCAAAGGCCACTACAACGCCAATCACGGCGACGGCGGCAATCACGGCGGCGATGATCTTGTTCTTGTTGGACTTAGGCTTTTCGACCTCGTAGGAGCCCGGGAGCCCGAGACAGCGCTACGGGCGGTGTTTTGACCGCTCACGCCCGAGACGGGACGAACCATAGCGCGCGTTGAGTCGGAAAGCTCGCGGGTCTTGGTGGCACCCAGGTCGCCGGCGGCACCGATGATGCGCGTGGGCTCCGAGACGTTGACAGCGCGGCCGGACAGGTAGCTGTTGAGCACCTGGCGCAGCTCGTCGGCCGTCTGGAAGCGGTTTGCCGGGTCCTCTCCATGCACTTGAGGATGATGCGCTCCAAGGTCGGCATCGACGCCGGAGATTGATCTGGCTCGGCGGGATGGGGAGCTCGTTGACCTGCTTGAGTGCGACCGAGATGGCGTCGTCGCCGTCAAAGCGGGCACGCCGGTGGCGCACTCGTACATTGACGACACCCAGCGAGTAGATATCCGAGGTGGGGCCGAGGTCCTGCCGCGGGTCTGCTCGGGGCTTACATAGTGGGCGGTTCCCAGCACGTTGTTGTCTTGCGTGAGGTGGCTGTTCTTGGCGCGCGCAATGCCAAAGTCCATCACCTTGATGTTGCCGTCGGGCAGCACCATGATGTTCTGCGGCTTAATGTCGCGGTGGATGATCTCGTGCTTGTGGGCGACCGAAAGCGCGGAGCTGATCTGCAGAGCCGATCTGCGCGACCTTCTTGGGATCGAGGGCGCCGTGGCTCTTGATGCCGCTCTTAAGGTCGGTACCGCGCAGGTACTCCATGACGATGTAATAGGTGTCGCCGTCCTTGCCCCAGTCGTAGACGCCCACGATATAGGGGAGGACAGGCCGGCAGCTGCCTGGCCTCCTGCTTAAAAGCGGGCGGCGAAGGTGGCGTCGCCGGCATACTGCGGCAGCATGATCTTGACGGCAACCGTGCGGTCGAGGACCTGATCCTGTGCACGGAAGACGGTCGCCATGCCGCCCGTTCCCACCTTATCCTTGAGGAGGTATCTTCCCCCCGAGGACCCTCTGTTCCATTCCTGCTCCTAACATAACTATTCGCTCAACGATGTGTAGTACCAAATGTGTGCCGCTGGGGCCGTGTGGCGCGTTGCCGCTAGCTCATCGGCCGCGGCGCGCCCCAAGTATCCGCTTTGATCACGGGCATCACGCTCCCTGTGCGGCGAGCGCCGCGGTCAGGACGATGCCGGCAATCTTGGCCGCCTTGACGTCGTGTTTGTCGTAATCCTCCGGGCCACCGAGATGGCAACCGTGGTGAATCGTAAGGCGCAAAGCCAACAAACATAGAGTTGACGTTGGTGCCGCCGGTCTCGGCCGAACCGGTCTTGCCGGCAACCTTGACGCCCGGAATCTGGGCATCGGTGCCGGTACCGGACTGGACGACGGCGAGCATGGCCTGCTTGACCTGATCGGCGGTGGTAGAGCTGACAGCCTCGCCCAGCGAGCGGGACTGCGTGGTCTTAACCACGGTCCCGTCCGGGGCGAGTATCTGTGACACAAAGAACGGGTCCATGACCACGCCGCTGTTGGCGATAGCGGCAGCGATCACGCAATTCTGCATGACGGTGGTCTGCGGGCGTGTGTGGTCCATGCCGACGGGCTGGCCGGCGCCTGCCCAAGCGGGTCTCCCACTCGGTCATAAGCGACGGGTCGGCCATGATGGAGGCCGCGGAGGTCAGGTCCTGGCCGAGCTTTTGGCCGTAGCCAAAAGGCGTTGGCAAACTGCACGAGCGTGTTTGCGCCAACTTCGTTTGCCACCTGCCAAAGACGACGTTGGACGACACGGCAAAGGCCTGCTGCAGGCTGATGGTGCCGTAGCTCTCGTTGGCATCGTTGGGTGACCGGTGCGTTGCCGATGTCCATGGAGCCGGGCGCCTGGTACGTGCTGGTAAGGCTGGCGGTGCCGGTTTCGAGCGCCGCGGAGAGTGTGACGACCTTAAAGGTCGAGCCCGGGTGTACAGCGCGTCCATGGCACGGTCGTACATGGAGCCGTCCTCGCCGCCGCCCGACTGGAGCAGCGCATCGATGTTGGTGTTGTCGTAGGTGGGCGAGCTCGCACACGCAAGGACCGCACCGGTGCGCGGATCCATGACCACCACAGCCCCTTAAAGCCCTTGAGCGCCTGCTCGGCAGCCGTCTGGATACGCGAGTCGATGGTGAGCTTGGCGGTGTTGCCCGGCTGGGTCTGGCCCGCGAGCGACGCGATGGCGTTGTTCCAGCTGGAGTAGTCCTTAGAACCGGTGAGCGTGTCGTTCATGACGCTCTCGATGGCGGTGGTGCCATACTGCTGGCTCACGTAGCCAACCACGTGCGCTGCCAGGTTACCGTTGGGGTAGGAGCGTACGTAGGTGCCGTCCTCCTGCTGCAGCGACTCGGCCAGCGTCACGCCGTCGGACGTGATGATGGAGCCGCGCTGGATGTACTTGGAGCGGGCGATGGTGTGGTTGTTGGTCGGCATGTCCTGATAGTCCTTGGCCTTAATGACCTGGACATAGGTGAGGTTGCCGATAAGGATGGCGAACAGCGCCGTAAAGGCGAGCACCGCGCGGGTTAGACGGTTGGCAAGAGCAACGCGGCCGAGCACACCGGATTCAGGCGTGTCGAGCAGGCGACGGCGCATGCGCGAGCCGACGGAATGGCTGCCGCTGCCGTAGGAAGACGAGGTGGCAAAGCGCGTGCCCGTCGGGGCGGCGGCAGATGCGACCTGATCATCGGTGATGGCGGCCATGGTGCCGGTGCCGGTAAGCTCGGCCTCGCGTCCGGTCGCCTCGTCACCGGCGCGCAGCAGGAGCGCGACGATGATAAAGCTCGCCAGCAGAGAGGAGCCGCCCTGGCTCATAAAGGGCAGGGTGACGCCGGTCAGCGGGATCAGGCGGGTTACGCCGCCAACGATCAAGAAGGCACTCGGAAGCTGATGGCGGCCGTAAGGCCTGTGGCACTAAAGGCGGCGTGGTCGGATTTAGCGCGGGCAGCCGTGGTGAGGCCACGCACGGCAAAGAGCATAAACAGGATGAGCACGGCGCCGCCGCCCAAAGGCCCATCTCCTCGCCGATAGCCGAGAAGATAAAGTCGGACTCGACGACAGGGATGTTGTTGGCCATGCCGTTGCCGATGCCAACACCGACCAGACCGCCATCGGCAAGCGAGAAGAGCGACTGGACGATCTGGTAGCCCTGGCCCTGGGCGTCCTTAAACGGATCGAGCCAAACCTGAAACGCACCTGAACGTGAGACAGGAACTTGTAGGCGCCCACGGCTCCAACGGCTAAGAGCGCAAGGCCGATAACGACATACGAAAAGCGCCCCGTGGCAACGTAGAGCATCAGCAAGAAGATGGTGTAGAACAGCACGGCCGAACCCAGGTCGCGTTCGAAGACGACGACGAGCAGGCACACACCCCACACGGCAAACAGCGGCAGCAGCAGTCGCAGGCGAGGGATCTTAAAGCCCAGAATCTTGCGGTTGGAGATGGAGAGCAGCTCGCGGTTCTCGGCCGGTAGCCGGCCAGGAACAGGACGATAAAGACCTTGGCGAACTCGCCGGGCTGGATGGTAAAGCCCGCGATGCGAATCCACAGCTTGGAGCCCGAGATCGTGGTGCCGATAAAGATAGGCAGCATCAGCAGAATGATGCCGATGATGCCAAAGGTGTACTTGTAGCGCATGACCACGTCGAGGTTTTTGACTAGTGCAAGCGTTCCCACCATGAGCGCCACCGAGACAAACAGGATGATGAGCTGTGAGATGGCGAGAGCGGGGCGAGACGCGTCACGAACGTGATGCCGATGCCCGAAAGTATAAATACGATGGGCAGGATGGCGGGGTCGGCACCGGGCGCCAAGATGCGCACGGCAATGTGGGCCGCGGCAAAGGCGGCAAAGAGGCCGATCGGTACGGCGAGCGTCTCAAAGGAGATGGCAGCGCCCGCGGTGAGGACGTACATCGCATACAGCAGGATGACGGGGAACGCCGAGGCGATGAGCAAGAGCAGCTCGGTGTTGCGGCGACTCATAAGCGGCACTCCCTTTCTAATTCTTATCGGAGGCTTCGGCCTCGGCGGACTGTTCGGCGGTTTTCTCGGAATCTGATTCGGAGGTCGATCCCTGATTGGTGTTGTCGCGAATCGTTTGCGCGTCGATCACCTGGCGGGTCTGCTCCTCGTCGATCTGGTGGCGGTACTTGGATATCGTGTCCCTGCGCATCGTCGACACTTGTTTGCGGAATGCCCGCCTTGAGGCGGTTTTGCGTGTCTTCGGGCAGGTCGGACAGCTTGATGCTGGTTTCGCTTTCGAGCCAGTGGAGCTTGAGTCCGAGTGGCTTGCCGGGCAGGCCGCGCCAGACGGCGACATTGCCCTGTAGGTACCCAGGTAGTACGAGCCGGTGACACCCGTGTAGGCCCAGATGCCAGCTGCCAGCACAAAGACGAGGGCCGGATGGCGGCGATAGTAACGTTGCGGCGACGCACGCGTTGCGCCTCGCGCATGACGCCATCGTCAACCAGGTCAACGACTACTACGGTCACGTTGTCGTGGCCGCCGGCGGCAAGCGCCGCGTCCACTAGGTTGTCGACGCAGATTTGCGCGGTTGAGGATTGCGTGGCGATGTTCTCGATATCGCTATCGGGAATCATGCTCGAAAGGCCGTCAGAGCACAGGATCAGGCGGTCGCCTTCCTCGATATGCAGAGTGAAGTGGTCGGCATACATGGCGGGGTCCGAGCCCAGCGCACGGGTGATGACCGAACGGTTGGGGTGGACGCGAGCCTCGTCTGCCGTGATCTCGCCGGCGTCCACGAGCTCCTCCACGTAGGAGTGGTCGCGGGTCACGCGGATGAGCGTGCCCTCGTGGAGCAGATAGGCGCGAGAGTCGCCCACGTGGGCGATGGCGAGCGTGTCGTTTTCGATGTGGCACGGTGGCTGTGCAGCCCATGCCGGGCTTGCCCAGGCCGTTCAGGGCCGCCTCGATTACGGCGGCGTTGGCGGCCTCGACGGCTGCCGCCAGGCGTGCGGCGTCGGCAGACTGAGGAGCTGTCTTGGCGATGGTCTCGACAGCGATAGAAGAGGCTACCTCGCCGGCAGCGTGACCACCCATGCCGTCGCATACGCAAAAGAGCGGCGACTGCACCAGGTAGGAATCCTCATTGTGCGGGCGCACGCAGCCAACGTCGGAGCGGGCGCCCCACATGAGTTGCGTGGTGGTGCCGGCATCATAGGTCGAGTCGGTCTCGATGCGCTCCTCGGTCAGGGGTTCAAAGCTCATGGTCGAGCTGGGGTCTTTGAGCTTGGCCTCAACGGCGGCAACGTCGATTTCGGCGGTGTCACCGGGAGAGACGGTGTCGGTCTCGGCGTTTGATTCGGAATCGCCGGTGTCCGGGGAGTCGGGCTCCTCGGAAACGCGGGCGGTCGACTCGTCGTCTTGCGGGCTAACGTCTATAGGCTCGGGCGCCGGCGTAGACGCGGGCGCAACCTCGGATGCCGGGGCTATGGGAAACGCCGGCGCGGCGGGCTCGGGTGCCGCAAACACCGCAGCGCTCTCGTTGATTGCCGCGGCGACGGGCTCTGCAAAGTGAGCCGGCGCCGGGGTTGCTTCGGGCGCTGTGGGCTGTTCCGCAGCATGTGCGCCGATGGGCGCCGCTACGGCATCCTCTTCGTCCTCGTTATCGGCGAGATCCGAAATATCATGCGTTACATGCGAAAGAGGCAGGGAGAACACGGTGTCCTCGGGCTCCACGGGTGTGGAGTCCGCCGGAGCGGCGTGGGCCGGTGCAGCTACGGCGGCAGCCGGTGCCTCGGTCATGGTTGCGGACTTGTTCTCCTCGTCGATCATCGACGGTTCACCTTCATGACCACGTCGCCAATCTGGACTTCGTCGCCCTCGCGCAGCGTCGCGGGCTCCACGAGCTGGCGGCCGTTGACGAGCGTGCCGTTAAGCGAGTTGAGGTCCTCGATGATGAGCGCCGGGCCCTGCAGCGAAAAAGCGCGCATGCGAGGCCGAGACAAACGGCTCGTTGATGCAGATGTCCGAAGACGGCGAGCGGCCGACGATGACGGGGCCGAGCATGTCTACGTGGATGCCGCGGATGCCGCGCGGACCCTTGTCCACATCGATCGTCCAAATGGCCGAGTCGCGGCGCTGTCCGCGCACAAGTCCCACGCCGGTCTTCATGACGGCGAACAGGAAGATATAGAGCAGGGCGACCAGGACGATGCGGCCTGCAAAAGGACGATATCGATGTTCATAAGAGACTATCCCTAAATTCAAAGGTGCTCAGGCCAAACGTCAGCAGATCGCCGTTGCGCAGCGGGCAGCGCGTAATGCGGCGGTTGTTGACGAGCGTGCCGTTGGTGGAATTGAGGTCCTCGATCGACCAATCCGAGCCCGTAAAGGTGAGCTGGGCGTGGCGGCGCGACACGTTGGGGTCGCGCAGGGCAATGTCGGAAACTGAGCGCTCGCGACCGATGGTCACCTGTGCGGAGGTGATGCTATGGCTCTCGCCGCTCACGACATCGACGAGCTGGGCGAGCGGGCGCTGCGGGGCGCAGTGCTCGCCATGTTGGAGGCGATGCCGGCTGCGGCGCCTAGGCCCACGGCGGCACCGGTCGCGGCGGCTCCGCCCATGCCGGCAAGCGCGTCGCGCGAGACGGTCTGCGGCACCGGGATGGGAGCGGCGGGGTCGGGGATGCTAGGCGCGAAGGGTCTGCCACGGCAAGCGGGTCGGGAGCGGCGGCGCGAGGCGTCGGCTGCTGCTGGGGCATGGCGGCGGGGCGCTGCTGCTGCGGGGCAGCAAACTGCTGCTGGCCGGCGCGCGGGGCGCTGGCGGCACGGCTTGCCGCGGCAGTTGTTCTGGCCCGCCGTTTTGATAGGCGCGCTCTTCTTCGTACAGGCGGCCGAGCGTGGGGGCATCGACGTTCTCGGCAAAGACCGAGAACTTGCCGGCGCGCAGCTGCGGATCGATCATAAAGCGCACGAGGGGCTCGCCGACAAAGACATAGCGGCGCTTTTCGGCCTGCGCCTTCACGAACTCGCGGACCTCGCGCGAAAGCTCGGGGTAGAACGGGGCGAGCATGGGATCGTCGTCGGCGGCGATAAGGATGGTATAGAGTGCCGGCGCCGTGTTGACGCCGTTGATCACCAGAGTCTGATCCTCCATGTCGCGAGCGGCCTGCTTGGCAAGCTTCTTAAAGGAGAACGGGGCACGGGTGGCACCGAAGATGCCGGCCACGTGGTCCTCGAAGATGTTCAGGAAGTTCACGAAAGATCACTCTCCGTATAGGTTCTTTGGTATCCGAGCAAATATAGGCATATCCCAACGATTATAGAGGATAGGATTCCCGCAACCGCCGCCTTGGCGATGACCGCGGCTGCAAGGCTGGCAATTTCCATATGGTGTGCAAGACAGGACGCCGCTGCGCAGCCGATGCCGGTGACAGCGATGGCGGCGATTGCGGCAAGGTTTGAGCCCTGATTGGCACGCTTGGCATGGACATTGAGCAGCGCAGATGACGCCGCGGCAGTTGCCGCGACCAGCACAAAGGCAGCCCAAAGGCGGGTCTCCCAGCGCTGCGGCAACGTTACCGAGCCCCAGCACGCCTCCGGCTGAAAGCGCGACCGTGGCCAGACGGGCAAAAAGCGCGCCCATGCCCGTTGCCGCGGCGGCGCTTGCCGGGCCGAGCCAAAATGACGCGACGCCGGCGGCGACCCCAGCTGCCAGGGAAGGTATTGCCGGTCAGACAGCCAAGCGCGAGTGCACAGGTGAGTGCGGCGCTCGCGGCAGCCTCGGTGCGACCCCAGGCGATCCACCAACCGGACATGGCGGCGGCAAAGATCACCGCGACGGGCAACATCGACAGGATGCCCTGCGCCTGCATGGTGGCGTTGGCCATGAGCACCAAAAAGCCCACAGCCGAGATGGCCGAGCCAATCTGGGGGGCCGGCCAGCCGCCGCTCCGATTGCGATAGCCGCAATGACCAGGCCGGGAAGCGCCGCGACCCCGGCCGTTTGCATCAGCAAAAAGCTAAAGGTGCCGCACGCTAGCGCCGAGATAGCGCGCATGGTGTAGTCGCGCGCATGGCTCCAGCGCGTGCCCGCCCAGCCGAGTGCGGGGTCGATCTCGATGGCGTCGTCCTCGTAGTGCGACGGCTCGATACCGTCGAGCTCCTGCTCGTCATCCGAAAGCTCGCCAACCATTTGCTCCAGGCTGCGACGGCCCTCGCGCACGCTGCCCAGACCGGCAAGGAGCTGGTCGCAAAATGCCTCGATGCTGTTGGGGGCGGTCCTGCGGCATGGGGGAGAGCGCGCTCATGAGCGCGCTCTCGGCTCCCGGGGGAAAGTGTGATATCAGCTCGCTGGGATAGGTGGCGCCGCCGATGATGCGGTCGAGCGAGTCGGCGGGCGTGGCCGCCATAAAGGGAGCGCTGCCGCACAGGCCCTCGTAGATCACACAGGCGAGGGCAAAGACATCGGCGCGCTCATCGACCGTGCCGGTCTCGATATCGAGCTGCTCGGGCGGCATGTAGCCGATGGTGCCGCCGCGTGAGCCGCCAAAGCCACCGGCAGACGACAGTCGCGCCATGCCAAAGTCGGTGAGCTTTACATTGCCGAGTGGTCGATGAGCACGTTGGCGGGCTTAATGTCCAGGTGGAGTACGCCGTTACTGTGGGCGAAGGTGAGCGCCTGGCCCAGGGCATCGGCAATGGCCGCGGCCTCGTCAAAGGTAAGTGAGTGGCCGTCCGCGCGGTGCAAAAACTCGGCCAGCGACATGCCATCGACATATTCCATAACCAGGTAGGCATAGGCTGTGTCGTGCGTAAAGTCGATGACCTGCACGATGTTGGGATGTTGAAGCATGGCGGCAGTGTGCGCCTCGCGCAGGACATCCATGATGTCGCTGGCGGGCATGCCGGCACCGTTGATAAGGGGATGCGTTTAATGGCGACGCGGCGGCGCAGGTGCGTGTCGCGGCAGATCTCGATGGAGCCAAAACCGCCGGTCGCAAGTGTCTCGAGCGGCTGGTACCGCTTGAGCAGCTCGCGAGAGCTGGTGCCCTCCAAAGGAACGTCCGGCGAGAACCGGGCGGTATGTTGCGAGAAAAGCGGCATGGCCAACCCTCGTGCGTTTAAAGTTCGTTTGCGAGTGGCGGGCGCGGAGCCGAGCCGTTCGCGGTGGCATAGATGCTGCTAGTGTAGCACGCTCGGGTGGGCGACATTCAATTTAAGCTCCGTCTGGGGTCTGGACCCTGCGTCCGGCCTAGCGCTTCTTCTTGTTCTTCTTCTGCTTGCGCTGCTTGCCCTTGGTCTCCTCGGGGCTTGTCGCCCTGCTTGGCCTCGGCGGCGGCCTTCTCGGCCTTCATTTTCTTCTTCTTGGTCTCGATGCGGAGTTTTTTGTTGATGCGGGCCTTGAGGAAGGGACCGAACTGCTCGGCATCGCCACGGACGAAGGTGTCCTTTTGGGGATCGTCACGCCCTGGTCGGCGAACATGGCCACAAAAGATGCGCTCGCCGTCGAGTACGTGGTCGAGCTTGTCAAACGGGAAGAACTGCGACTTGCCGCTCTTGCCCCAAACCATCAGGCCGTCCTCGTTGGCGGCGACGCGGCGATAGCGGCCACCCATGGACTCGTCGGCCTCGACGGCGTCGATAAAGTCGCGGGCGAGCGTGTGGTGCAGGTTCTTGCTCCACCAGGCCAAAAGGCGCCGAACACGATCAACACGACGCCGAACTTGATCCAGCTGCCGCCGGCCACCAGCATGCCGATGCCGATGAGCGCGGCAACTGCCGCGGCGACATACAGCGAGCCGCGACGCCTGGGCGAGGCGACCAGGCGGGCGAAGTCGGTGACCAGGTCGTTTTCGTACTGGTACTCGTTGAGGTACAGGATGCCGTCATCGGCTGCGGCCTGCTCCTCGAGCGCGACCTCGACCTGGTCGGCTGCTTCGGAGGGAACGAGGTTGCTCTCTGCGTCTGCCATGCTCTTTGGACTCCTATCGCGGCGGGCTCGCCGTACGGGTTATTATGGAATGCAGTATGCCGTGCGACCGCATGGCCGCCGCGGCAACAAGACTCAGTATACCCGGGGGAGCACCCATGGAATCGTTGTACCGAAAGTATCGCCCGCTCACCTTTGACTCCGTGGTGGGCCAGCAGCATATCGTCTCGACGCTCGAGCACGCCATCACCGAGGGGCGCCTGTCCCACGCCTACCTGTTCTGCGGACCGCGCGGCACGGGCAAGACCACCATGGCGCGCATTCTGGCCAAGGCGCTGCTGTGCCGCAATGCCGAGGCGGCGCGCGCCGAGGGTGCAAGCGGCTGCATGCCCGACGGTACTTGCGAGGAGTGCGAGCTCATTGCCGAGGGTAACCACCCCGATGTCTACGGCTCGATGCCGCAAGCCGTACCGGCGTGGACAACGTGCGCGAGGAGATCATCAACTCCGTCAACTTTGCCCCAGTGCGCGGCAAGTACAAGATTTATATCATCGACGAGGTCCACATGCTCACGACGGCGGCGTTCAACGCGCTGCTCAAGACGCTTGAGGAGCCGCCGGCACACGTGATCTTTGTGCTGTGCACCACCGACCCGCAAAAGATTCTGGAGACCATTCTCTCACGCTGCCAGCGCTTCGATTTCCACCGCATCGGCAACGAGGATATCGAGCATCGCCTGTCTTACGTGTGCGAGCAGGAGGGCTTCGATTACGACGACGAGGCGCTCGCCATTGTGGCGCGCCATGCCAAGGGCGGTATGCGCGACGCGCTGTCCACGCTGGAGCAGCTGAGCGTCTTTGGCAACGGTTCTGTGCATGCGGACGACGCCCGCTCGCTTTTGGGCGAGGTTTCGGACCAGATTCTGGGCGAGTTTTCCCGCGCCATTGCCGATCGCGATGTTGCCGAGCTCTATGGACTGATCCGTGCGCAGGTCGAGGAGGGCAATGACCTGCTGGAGCTGACGCGCGACCTGGTGGCGCATGTGCGCGACGTGTACGTTGCCTGCGTTGTCGGTGCCCGTGCCGAGCTGTTTGAGGGCGGCTCCGAGCAGGCCGAGGCGCTTGCTGCCGAGGCCGCTGCCTTTGGCGAGCATCCTGCCGACCGCCTGGCCCGCGTGCTGACGGTGCTCGACGATGCCGCACTGGAGATGAGGGGCGCGAGCGACGTGCGCCTGGTGCTCGAGATTGCCTGCACGCGTCTGGCGCGTCCCGAGGCCGATTTAACGATTGAGGCATTGGCCGAGCGCGTGGCACGCCTGGAGGCCATGATTGCCAACGGCGCCGTGCCGGCGAGCGTGGCTGCTGCTCAGGCCGCCGCGCCTGCAGCATCCGTACCCGCTGCTGCCCAACAGCCGACGCTCATTTCGGGCGCTCGTGCTGCCGCTCCGGCGGCATTCGCTGCCCCCGCTGCTACGTCCGCGCGCCGGGCGGTATGCCTTGGGGACCGCGGCGCTGCTGTTCCGGCTGCCCAGCCTGCGCCCCGTTCTGCGTCCGTGTCAGCCTCCAAGCCTGCAGCGCCTGCGCCTCAGCCCGTTGCGGCCCACGCGCCTGCCACCGCTCCGGCACCTAAGCCCCAGTCCAACAATGCCGCCCGGGTTGCCGCCGCCGGTGCTGCCGAGACGCCCGCGGTCGAGGATGCCGGAGAGCTGCAGCGCAAATGGGCCGAGGTTGTCGAGCGTGTCAAGGCGCGTCAGGCTTCCTACGCAGGGCTTTTGCTCAACGCCCGCGCCACGGCCGACGACGGCTCCAAGCTCACGGTCTCGTTCCCCGCGGGTTCGACTTTTGCCATTAAGATGCTCGGTCGCGCCGATACGCAGTCGGTGGTCCTGCCGACGGTCTGCGCGGTTTTCGGTCGTCGCACCGTCGACTATGTCCTCGGATGGGGTGGCACGCCGGCTCCTCAACATGAGGAGCATTCTCCATCTGCACGGGCTGCGGCATCTGCGGACCCGCAACCCGTGTTCTCGGCGGCCCCTGCATCCTCGAGCGCCAGCGCGTCGCAGCAGCAAACGGCACCGGTAGCGGCATCGACCCCGTCGGCGCCTAAGCCCGCGGCGCCCAAACCGGCTGCTCCGACACCCGCGCCCAAGCCCGTCTCGCCCGCGCCCAAGTCGTCTGACTGGGCAAAGCCCCCTGGCTACGCTCCGACAACCCCGCCGGCGCTCCTGCCACGGGTAAGCTCCCGACCGAGCCCGCACCTCGTGCGCCCGAGCGCTCGGCTGCCCCCAAGGCTCAGCCTGTCGCGCAGTCCGCGCCGTGGGAATCCGAGCAGGTGCCCTACGACGACGCTATGGTCGGCGGCTTCGCTGTCGATGCGAGCGGGGACGATCTGCCTCCGTTCGACGTGCCGGGTGCGGCGTCCGCGCCCAAGTCCGCTGCAACTGCCCCCCAAAGAGGAGGGCGCTCCTGCAGCTCCCTGGGAGTCCAACCCCGGTGCGGGCAGCCCCTTCGGCCATCAGGGTGCAGCCCCGAGCATTCCGCAGACCGAGGACGAGGCCAAAGCCCTCATCCGCAACGTCTTCGGCCAGGCCACCATCTTCAAACCGGTGGAGTAACCGTGCGGGCGGGTATGCTGCTCAAGAAGAGATCTCTTTGCCCGGGCGCATCTGTATTTCGGACATGTGTAGTGTGGTGCCGTGTACATCGCATTCGAGCAGACAGGTACGTGACGGTCGGCCTAGGATGCTGAGGTCGATACGATACGTCGCATGGCTGTCCGTGTGCTCGACTTGCTCGGCGTTGACGGTTGCTCCGATTGTCGATAAAGAGCCTAGTTCGGCATCGACAATCTTGGAGTCCTTTATCTTGACCTTGAACTCTTGGTAGAGGGACGGGCTGTTGTAGTAAATGGTTCGAGTTCCGTCGGTGCACTCATCGGTCGCTTCCCATTTGACGATGGGCTGGTCCGAGCTGGCTATCAGCAGTTCTGCTCCAAAGGCTATGGCATGGGTGATGACAACCAGCAATGCCCAGCCGACAAAGAGATAGAGAACTAAATATGCAACGGGGTGTTTTGAGCGGATGTTTTGGGAGCACGTCGGGGGGCATTCATGGGGCACCTCCAAATTGCTATCTATGGCAATCAAATTATACCCTGCCGCCATGTGCGCCGCCTCGAGTAGTGGCTCGGCATTTAGCCATTTAGTGGTACGCATTAAATGTCGGATTCCGGCTCTATAAGATTTAGCTTTCAATATTATGCAGATGCGAATTATTTGACCTTGCATAATCTTTAGGCGCGGCCTGCGCTGGAGGACATGTATATCGACTGAGGTAACACGTCTGCCCCGCTCTCTCGCCGCGCGCCGTGGTACGATTTTTGAGTTTGAAAGTCCCGCCGCGTCCCGGCTGCCCTTGCAGCTCGTTGCGCGGCCGCACGCAAAGGAGCCATTATGGCCGGTATGAACATGCAGCAGATGATGAAGCAGGCTCGCAAGATGCAGGAGCAGCTTGCCGCCGCGCAGGAGAATCTCAAGTCCCAGACCGTCGACGCCTCTGCCGGCGGCGGCATGGTCAAGGTGACTGTCAACGGCGAGATGGAGCTCGTCAACCTACCATCGACCCCGATGCGCTCGATCCCGAGGACGTCGATATGCTGCAGGACATGATCATGGCTGCCGTCAACGAGGCCGTCCGCGGCGTCAACGAGCTCGCCAACAAGCAGATGGGCGCCATCACCGGCGGCCTCAACATCCCGGGCATGCCGTTCTAAGACACGCATATATATGAGTGCGAATCACAGTCTGCAAAACTGCTCGATGAGCTGGGCCGTCTGCCGGGCATTGGTCCCAAGTCGGCCCAGCGCATCGCCTATTACCTGCTCGAGGCCGATGCCGAGGAGGCCCGCCGCCTGCCGAGGCCATCCTGAGGTCAAGCAGGAGGTCCACTTTTGCAGCCGTTGCTTTAACTACGCCACGGCCGACGAGTGCTCCATCTGCCAGGACCCGATGCGCGACACCACCCGCATTTGCGTGGTGGGCGAGCCGCGCGATGTCCAGTGCGATTGAGCGCACGGGCAGCTACCATGGCCTGTACCATGTGCTGGGCGGCGTGATAAGCCCCATGGACAAGATCGGTCCCGAGCAGCTGCATATCCGCGAGCTGCTGGCGCGCCTGGGCCACGAGGACATCCACGAGGTCATTATCGCCACCAACCCCAACATTGAGGGCGAGACCACGGCGAGCTACCTTGCTCGTACCATCAAGCCATTGGGCGTTGAGGTATCGCGTCTTTGCGAGCGGCCTTCCGTGGGCGGCGACTTGAGTATGCCGACGAGCTTACGCTCGGCCGCGCTATCGAGGCCCGTCGCGCGATTTAGGTGGCGAGCCTGCTCCTGCCGTATGTTTTCCTCGCGACGCACGGGGTAGTCATAATTTCCCCGTGCGACTGTGAGTTTGTTGTGCAACAAAGATGCTTCGTATCCGCTTATCGCATGGATGCTTCCGCTCGCATCCTTAATTTGCCCATTCGTTGCGCAACCTTTTGGGTTCGCTGATACACTCAAATATGGATTCGAATGAATGCGCCGCTCCCGAGCGGCGTGTTTTTGTTGGAGGAGAACGCATGCGGCCCGGTGGCACTCAGATAAAGCGCGGCGCCGCGGTGCGCATGCGACGCCGACTGGGCTTGGCACCGCGGGCGCACGCACTGCTGTCGTGCTCGCTGGTGCTGGTCATAGCTGGCGTTTCTGCCTATGGCATGACCGTGCCGTCCATGATGCAGGCGCATGCCGCACGCGAGCCGCGCGTTGGGCATGAGGTCAAAAGTGATCTGGGCACCACGACTGGATATGCTTGGGCAAGTGTGGTCGCGCATATTGTTTTTGGCACCGACGATGCGGACGGCGCCGAGGCCCCGGACAACGAAGTCACGCTTGCCAATGGCAAAACCATCGTGCTCACCAACACCAAGATCATCGATCGGTTGTCCAACAATAGCGTGGCGGCAACGGTGAATAAGGTCGAGCAGCAAAAGGAGCAGGACGCCCAGCAGTCCGGAAAGCCCGGTAGCTCGGATACTTCTGGCTCCGGCTCGGATTCATCGAGTTCGGGCGGCGGCTCTGGGCCGGGTTCCTCTACCGGAGGGTCTGGAAACGGCGGCTCGACGGGCGGCAACACTGACAACGATGCAAACTCCGGTGGCCTTTCCGCTGCTGAAGAAGAGAGCATTCACAGTTGGCTTGTGACCAAGTACAACATGCTCGACGGTTATGTTTCTCGTGCCAATGACGTGGTCTCGACCTATAACTCTACGGGAGATCCCAGACCGTGCGACAGCCTCGGTCGGGGAGATGTTTGTTATTCGAGCTGAGTTCGGTCGTCAGACATTCTCGCCCCGGTCAAAGTGGTATCAGCAGTATGCCAATCTGTGGGGCTGTTACACCAACCTATGTCAATGGGTCGGCCATTACGGCGATGATGACGTCGCGCTCGGTAACTTCAACAATAACGTGGCGGCGCTTGCCCTATGATGACCGATCTTGCATCCACCACACCACAATCGCTCGGTCGCGATCCCATGGTCGGCCTGCGCCTGGCGCATGTCGACGGGTTTGAGCCGGCCATTGCGCTCGGTCAGGACGAACTGCCTGCCTATCTGCGTCGTTTTACGATGCTGTTTGCCGACGATGCCACCATGCGCCGTGGCGGTATCGGCCGCGTGACGCGTGCCGTCAACGCCCAAGGCGAGGCCGTAGCACTCAAACAGCTCATCTTGCCGACGCGCGATGAGTTTGACGACGATGCCACCCATGAGGCGCTGGTCGCCAAGTTCAAAGCGGCATTTCGCGAGGAATATGAATGCCATCGCGCCCTTTCGGGCCTTAAGGGCTTTCCCCGCCTCTATGGCTGGGGCGAGGTCGACGGTGTGCCTGCAATTGTCATGGAATGGGTCGAGGGCGAGACGCTCGCCCGCTTGCGCTCGCGCTTTGCCGTGGACGATGCCGGCCGCCTATCGCCGCTTGTGGCGGCGCGTCTGGGTCGCGACCTGTTCGACCTGCTCTGCCGCATGAGCCTGGTGGGGGAGGGCTTTGTCCATCGCGATATCTCGCCCGCTAATATTATGGTGCGCACGGCGCGTCTACCGCTTGACCGGCAGCGCCGAGGGCACCTTTTGACCTGTGCCTGATCGACTTTGGCTCGTCGCTGGCGCTCGAGCCTGCGTCGGCCGTGGCCGGTACCGGCGGCAAGGCATCCTTTACCGAGCGCTATGCCACGCTGCGTCGCGCGACGGTGGCCTACGCTCCCGCCCGAGATGCTCACCGACGATATTCCCCGACCTGCGCGCTTTTGCGTATGTCGCCGGCGATTGACGTCTATGCCGCGGCAAGCACGGTTTACGAGCTCATTGCTGGCGTCGCGCCATACGAAGCTGCGCCGAGCACTTCGGGCACTTCGGGTTCGCGCAAAAAGACGCGCGACATCGCCAGCCCCTACCGTCTCAAGATGGACACGCTGCCCGACTATCCCATTGGTGCCCATGCGCCCGGTTGCGATTTGACTCAGCTGCTTCGTCGTGAGCCCGATGTGGCGCTCGCCGCGGCTGAGCAGGCCCAGCAGTTGGGGCTTGAGCCGGATTCCGAGGAGCTACGCGATGCGCTGGCGTTTGTCGATGCCCAGCTGTTCGACGTGGTGATGGCCTGTCTGTCCAGCCATCAAAAAAGATCGTCCCGAGCCGGCGGCGGTCGAGGCGGCGCTCTCGGCGTTTTGTGACCACTATGCACAAAATGTCGGTCGTTCGCTCCGCGGCGAGCCGCTCACGCCGTGCCCCATGGATGCGTCCGGCCGCGCGGTTCGTCGCGCGCTGATGGTCGGCGCGGCGGTCGTCTGTGGCGTGGTTTGGGCTGTGGTCGTGGTTTCGGCCGCGCTGCTGGCGTCGGGCGCTCGCGTGACGGCGACTTTGGGATCGCTCGTGTGGTCTGGGCCACTACCGGGTATTATTGCCGCACTGGCGTTGGCGCTACCAGGCATGGCCGGCGTTGCCGCGGGGGCACTTTGCGCGCAATCGGCGCTCGGGCTTCCTGCAGGGTGTGCTTGCGCTTTCTGCCTGCGAGGTTCCGGTGCTGGTTGTGGCTGCATGTAGCGTATTTTCCCAACGCGCCGTGATGGGCGGCCTTGTTGCCGCTCTGGTTGCAGCCTATACGCTTACGTGGTTTTTGCTTGCGATGGGCTTTGCCTTTGAACTTCCCGTTTCGGCACCGCGACGCACAAAAGCCCAGATGGCGACTCCGCTTGCCGGCGGAGCCGCAGCTGCCCGTACTTTTGGCGGACCTGTCGAAGTATCGTCCGGTTCTATTTCTACGACCAAGAGGCCTAGGTCATGGCATCTCAAGTTGAGCTCACCATGCGGGGCCATGTTTGACATCTTTAAGCGCGCGGCGCATCTGAGCCATATCGAGCTGTGCGGCTTGGTGCTTTTCGTCCCGTCCGCTCGCCGACGGCCGCAGCCCGCAGAGCCGAGCCGCCGATCGCTTTGGGTTTCCCGCTTTATCGTTCGCGCGCCGGTCGGCACGCTTCAGCAGCGCTACTTTGCCGAATACGGTACCTCGGCTGCGCGTATTATGTCGCAACTGGCCCTGCGCCAGCGCAATCCCATGGACCCCACGGCTGTGATCAATATGGTGTGCGGTCCTGCAGGTGAACCGATGGTACGCGCGCTCGAAGAGTGCCACCAGGACACGAATCTCTATCGCAACGCGCTCGATCGCCTGTCCCAGGCGGCGGAACTCATGCCCGCCGAGCGCGCCGAGGCCGTGCTGGTGCTGTTTGTCGCCGTCGGTTGTTCGGCGGATGTGCGGTCCTCGGTGAACTATGCCATCGACTACGCGCACGCGACCTGTGGCGGAGGCACCTCCACGCCGCGTTCGCTTGGCATGTCGATGACCGCGGGCGAACGCGAACCCGCCCCGGCGCACCCCTTGGGCTTGCTGCGCGTACAAAACGGTTTTGTCGTGAGCGCCCCGCGCTGGATTCAGCCGAGTGAGCAGGGTGTTGAGATTGGCGCGCTGGCCACTGGTGAGGGCGATATTACCGACGTCGGCGACGATGTCTCGGCCCGCCATGCCCATATCTGGTGCGATGCTCAAAATATCTGGCACGTCGAGGACTTGTCGTCCACCAACGGAACCGTGGTGGTAAACGGGGCCACGCGCGTCTGCATTCAGGTCGAGCCCGGCCGTTCCGCCCAACTCAATCCTGGCGACGAGCTCAAGCTCGGCGAATCCACTACCTACGCCATCCTCTTCGGTGCTCTCTAGCCGGCAGATAGGGACGTTCCCTTTTTCTGCCGGCTGGGGACACTTCTCTGCGCGCCAGAGCCGGTCGCCTGGGGATGGAGAGGCCATTTTGGCCCCTTGGCGGTCACCCAAGGTAAACCTTTACCGCCCGCCTATATTTGCCGAAATTACACTTGACGGCGGGGGGGTACAATAACCCGCATGCGGATTTCCGTTGCGGGCGCTTCCCATCGCCGGGGCGTGCCCGGGAGCATCCGGCATGCGGCCTTTGCGGCGCTCGGTCATGTGCAAGACGGGTAGCTGGGCTTGTGGAGCGCGTGCAGCCCCTCGCCTCGGCATGCCTTCTCTCACGCCATGTACCTGCTGCTGAGCCTGCCTGCCAGATGATTGGAAGCAACAGCGAAAATCCCATCACGCCAACATCCCGGCGATCGCCGGGGCCTGTATACCTATATGAGGAGGAGGGGTATATGGCGCGTAAGTTTAAGTCTATGGACGGCAACGAGGCGGCCGCATATGTTTCGTATGCGTACACCGAGGTAGCGGGAATCTATCCCATTACGCCGTCCAGCCCCATGGCCGACCATGTCGACCAGTGGGCGGCCCAGGGTCGCAAGAATATCTTCGGCACCCCCGTCAAGGTCATCGAAATGCAGTCTGAGGCAGGTGCAGCCGGTACCGTTCACGGTTCGCTGGGCGCCGAACATGTACCACCACCTACAGGGTCTGCTCCTGATGATCCCGAACATGTACAAGATCGCGGGCGAGCGCTCCCGGGCGTCTTCCACGTCTCCGCGCGTTGCGTCGCTTCCCACGCCCTGAACATCTTTGGCGATCACTCCGACGTCATGGCCTGCCGCCAGACCGGTTTCGCGATGCTCGCAGAGACCAACGTTCAGGAGGTCATGGACCTTTCCCCCGTCGCTCACCTCGCAGCCATCAAGGGCCGCGTCCCGTTCCTTAACTTCTTCGACGGCTTCCGCACCAGCCACGAGATCCAGAAGGTCGCCATGTGGGACTACAAGGATCTGGCCGAGATGTGCGACATGGACGCCGTCCAGGCTTTCCGCGACCACGCGCTCAACCCTGAGCACCCGCACACCCGCGGCAGCCACGAGAACGGCGACATCTTCTTCCAGAACCGTGAGGCCTGCAACAAGTCTACAACGAGCTTCCCGCCATCGTCGAGGGCTACATGAAGAAGATCAACGAGAAGCTCGGCACCGATTACGGCCTCTTCAACTACTATGGCGCTCCCGATGCCGACCGCGTCGTCGTCTGCATGGGCTCCTTCTGCGACGTGCTCGAGGAAGTCATCGACTACCTCAACTCCCACGGCGAAAAAAAGGTCGGCCTTGGTCAAGGTTCGTCTGTTCCGTCCGTTCTCCATCAAGCACTTCGTCGACGTTCTCCCCGAGACCGTCAGAAGATCGCCGTCATGGACCGTACCAAGGAGCCGGGTTCCATCGGCGAGCCGCTCTACCAGGACGTCGTCTCCGCTCTCTACGAGGCCGGCAAGACGGGTATCAAGGTCGTCGGCGGCCGTTACGGTCTGGGCAGCAAGGACACGCCTCCCGCGTCCGCGTTCGCTGTCTTCGAGGAGCTCAAGAAGGACGAGCCCAAGCGCGAGTTCACCATCGGCATTGTCGACGACGTGACCAACCTGAGCCTGCCCGAGGCCGAGGATGCGCCCAACACCGCAGCCCCCGGCACCATCGAGTGCAAGTTCTGGGGTCTGGGCGGCGACGGTACCGTCGGCGCCAACAAGAACTCCATCAAGATCATCGGCGACCACACCGACAAGTACGTCCAGGCCTACTTCCAGTACGACTCCAAGAAGACCGGCGGCGTCACCGTCTCGCACCTGCGCTTTGGTGATTCCCCGATTCGCTCGCCGTACTACGTGACCAAGGCCGACTTTGTCGCCTGCCATAACCCCAGCTACATCGTTAAGGGCTTCAAGATGGTCCGCGACGTCAAGCCGGGCGGCACCTTCTGGTCAACTGCCAGTGGAGCGACGAGGAGTTCGCCGAGCACATGCCCGCCGTGGCCAAGCGCTACATCGCGAACAACAACGTCAACGTCTACCTGATCGACGCTATCGACCTGGCCGCTAAGGTCGGCATGGGCAAGCGCACCAACACGGTGCTCCAGTCCGCCTTCTTCGCGCTGGCCAAGGTCCTGCCCGCCGAGGACGCCCTGCAGTACATGAAGGACGCGGCTACCAAGTCCTACATGAAGAAGGGCCAGCTATCGTCGACGCCAACCACAAGGCCATCGATGCCGGCGCTACCGCCTTCCGTAAGTTCGAGGTTCCGGCCGACTGGGCTACCGCCGAGGATGCCGCTCCCGTCGAGCTCTCCGAGGAGACCAAGTCCGCTATCGCCCAGCAGGTCAAGAACCTGCTCGAGCCCATCGATCGCATGGACGGCGACAGCCTGCCTGTTTCCGCCTTCGTCGATTGCGCCGACGGCCAGTTTGAGCTGGGCACCTCCGCATACGAGAAGCGCGGCGTCGCCGTGGTCGTTCCCCACTGGGACGAGACCAAGTGCATCCAGTGCAACCAGTGCGCCTATGTGTGTCCGCATGCCACCATCCGTCCGTTCGCGATGACCGAGGACGAGGCTGCCGCCGCGCCCGAGGCTACCCGCACGCTCGACGCCATGGGCCCCAAGGCCAAGGGCATGAAGTTCACCATGGCTGTGTCCCCGCTCGACTGCATGGGTTGCACCAACTGCGTCAAGGTTTGCCCCAAGGGCGCCCTCGAGATGGTTCCCACCGAGCAGGAGATGGACCAGCAGCCCGTTTGGGACTACATGGTCGAGAACGTCTCCGAGAAGAAGGAGCTCATCGCGGCCAACGTCAAGGGCAGCCAGTTTAAGCAGCCCTACCTGGAGTTCTCCGGCTCCTGCGCCGGCTGCGCCGAGACCGCCTATGCACGTCTGGTGACCCAGGTCGCCGGCGACCGCATGTTCATTTCCAACGCCACCGGCTGCTCCTCCATTTGGGGCAACCCCGCTGCCACCGCTCCTTACTGCAAGGACAAGGACGGTCACGGCCCGGCGTGGAACAACTCCCTGTTCGAGGACAATGCCGAGCACGGTCTGGGCATGGCCGTTGGCTACGAGGCCGTTCAGAAGAAGCTGATCGCTGCTACGCAGGAGATCATCGCCGCTGACGGTCCGTCCGACGAGCTCAAGGCCGCCGGTCAGGCTTGGATCGACTCCGTCAACGACGCCGAGGCCTCTAAGACCGCTGCCGCCGCCTACGTTGCCGAGCTCGAGAAGTGCGGCTGCGACGCCTCCAAGGCGATCCTCGCCGACAAGGCTTACCTCACCAAGAAGTCCTTCTGGATCTTCGGTGGCGACGGTTGGGCCTACGACATTGGCTTCGGTGGCCTGGACCACGTCCTGGCTTCCGGCCACAACGTCAACGTCTTCGTCTTCGACACCGAGGTTTACTCCAACACCGGTGGTCAGGCCTCCAAGGCCTCGAACCTGGGCCGGTTGCTCCAGTTCGCCGCTGCCGGTAAGGTGACCAAGAAGAAGTCCCCGCCGAGATCGCTATGACCTACGGTTACGTCTACGTTGCACAGATCGCAATGGGCGCAAACAAGGTCCAGACCCTCAAGGCCATCCACGAGGCCGAGGCCTACGACGGTCCGTCCCTCATCATCGGCTACTCCCCCTGCGAGATGCACTCCATCAAGAAGGGTGGCATGCAGAACTGCCAGGCCGAGATGAAGAAGAAGGCTGTCGAGTGCGGTTACTGAACCTCTTCCGCTTCAACCCCGAGGCCGCCGCCGGCAAGAAGTTCGTCCTCGACTCCAAGGAGCCGGCCGGCGGTTACCAGGAGTTCCTGATGAACGAGGCCCGTTACGCTTCGCTGACGCGTTCCTTCCCCGAGCGCGCCGAGGAGCTCTTCAAGGAGAACGAGCAGGCCGCTATGGACCGCTATCAGCACCTGCTGAAGCTCAAGACGGTGTACAACGAGGCCTAAGTCTCCCACCGCAGGACCTGAGGGCTAACCTTCGCGGACGTCCTCGGACATGAAAGAACCCCTGCTGCGCATTACGTGCGGCGGGGTTCTTTTCGTCCTGCGGAGTGTCCGCGAAGGTTAGCCCTCAGATCCTGCTACGGCTACGTCCTCGGATTGTGGGGCGGATGACGGATGTGGTTGGTCGGGTATTCCGTCTCCTTCGCCGTTTCGTGGTTTTGCCGCGAAACCTCGCGCCACTTTGGGGATGGATGGGGGACTTGGCTGTTGCCGCCTTTTCGGAGCCCTTCTTTATTCCTTATGCTGGATGAAAAGCCCCTTGTTTTTGCAGGGGTGCATACTCGACTTATAAGTGCATAGAATCTCGTATAGTGCGAGTAAGATATTGCGCTGTCTGTTTTGTGTTTAGCAAAGATATAGTTTGCATAATCTGGTCTAATCCCTGCTCTATTAAAATAAAGTTGCACGTAAATGGCGTAGATATGCTTGAGCTGGGGTTCTGTACGCTGAGCGGATAAAAACGACCGTTCACCGTTCCGCTATTTTCAAAATGAATAAAATGAGCGATAAAGAGAATATAAACCTTAATAAACTCGCGTATCGCACGGACGCGGGTTATTAATGGGTTGTAGGCCTTTTACAGAAAGGATTCCAGCAATGTCTAAGCCTCTTGGCAAGCCCGATCGTATTGTCGTCGCCCTTGGCGGCAACGCCCTCGGCAACAACCCCGTCGAGCAGATCGAGGCCGTGAGCAACACCGCCCACGCTCTCCTCGGTCTCATCGAGCAGGGCAACGAGATCATCATCAGCCACGGCAACGGCCCGCAGGTCGGCATGATCCAGAACGCCTTCGCCGCTGCCCACGATGCCATCGGTACCCCCCGAGATGCCGCTGCCCGAGTGCGGCGCCATGTCCCAGGGCTACATTGGTTATCACCTGCAGCAGGGCATCGGCCGCGAGATGCACAAGCGCTATAAGCGTTGGCACGCCGCCACCGTCGTCACCCAGATCGAGTGCGACCCCGACGATCCCGCGTTCAAGAACCCGACCAAGCCGATCGGCCCCTTCTACACCGAGGAGCAGGCCAAGGAGTTCATGGCCGAGGATCCCTCCAAGGTCTTCGTCGAGGATTCCGGCCGCGGCTGGCGTCGCGTCGTCGCTTCCCCCGATCCCAAGAAGATCGTCGAGGCTGACTCCATCCTCAACCTGCTCGACAACGAGTTCATCGTCATCGCCTGCGGTGGCGGCGGCATCCCCGTCGTCCGCGACTACGAGAACAAGGGCTGCTACAAGGGCGTTCCCGCCGTCATCGACAAGGACCTGGGCGGCGAGCTGCTGGCCGAGGACTGCGACGCCGACGTTCTGTTCCTGCTGACCGCCGTTGAGCATGTCGCCATCAACTTCGGCAAGCCCAACCAGGAGGAGCTCGAGGACCTCACCGCCGACGAGGCCGAGCGCCTGGCCGACGAGGGCCAGTTCGGCAAAGGGTTCCATGGAGCCCAAGGTCCGCGCTGCCATCAAGTTCGCCCGTTCCCGCAAGGGCCGCACCTGCATCATCGGCGCTCTGGACAAGGCCGCCGAGACCATGGCCGGCCTCTCCGGTACCCGCATCCACGAGTAGTCTCTACTCTGTTGCCTCTCTCGTGGGCGCCAGGCAAAGCGCCCACAAACTAGCCTCTCTTCCTGAGCCCCGCAGTCCGCTCCGGCTGCGGGGCTTTTGCTATTCACCTAGTCATTGGGGACAAACCCGGCACTTGGGGACGGTCCTTTCCTGCCGGCAGCTTGGGACAGTCCTTAATAGTCATCGGGGACGTTCTTAAACGACTAGTCATTTAAGGACGTCCATTACAGTCGAAATTGTCAGCCCGGGCCCGTCTCGGGCTACGATTGAGGCGCGCCCAGAACGGGCCGCCGACCGGGCGCCCGCGCACGGCCGAACATCCCTGCCCCCGAGAGGGCCTGTTGGGTGCTGCCGGCGCGGGACGCGCCGCCCCCGACGGCTGATAGGAAAGTGCCGGGCAGGTGCCGCGGCTGGTAATGTGAGTGCCGAGGGGGAGGCCATCCGGTCGAACGACTACCGGAAGGATACCACCGTGAAAGCGACATCCACCAGACCCGCGGCCGTGCTCGGCCTGGACGTCGGCAAGTCGTCGCACTGGGCCTGCCTGGTCGACCGCGACGGGGAGGTGCTGGCCAGCGCCCCCGTCCGCAACAGGGAGGCCGAGCTCGACGCGCTGTTCGCCTCCGCGCCCGCCGGCACGCTCGTCGTCGTCGACCAGTTCCGCAACATAGGGTCCCTCGCCGTGAGGCGGTAATCGGCGCGGCCCGCGCCGCGGGGCTCGGGGTCGCCTACCTGCCCGCTCGCCGCCAGCCGCGGCGAGGCCCTCGAGGCCGCCCGCGCCCTCTCGTCGCAGCGCGACCACGTCGTCGCCTGCGCGACCAGGGACAAGAACCGCCTGCGCGCGGTGCTGCTCGAGTCCTGCCCGGCCCTCGAGGCCGCGGTCGACCTGTCGGACCGGCGGTGGCTGGAGCTGCTCACCGTGCCCGGCATCGGCCCGAGGACCGCGGCGCAGCTCGCGGTGTCGGTCGACATCGGGAGGTTCCCGGACCACGACCACCTGGCCTCGTACTGCGGCATAGCCCCGAGGGTGAGGAGCTCCGGCACGTCGGTGAGGTCGGTCAGGGCGTCCAGGCGCGGCGACGCGAGGCTCAAGTCCCTGCTGATCTTCTCGTGCAACAGCCTGGTCAGGTCGTCGGGGCGCTACGGCGAGTACTACCGGGCCTGCAGGGCGCGGGGCATGGGCCACGGGCGGGCGCTCAAGGCCGTCGCGAGGAAGCGGCTCAGGGCGATATACGCCGTGATGCGCGACCGGGTGCCCTACCGGGAGTAGCCCCGACGGTTGACAAAACTATAGGAACACCCAACGACTACTCATTTAAGTCTGTCCCCAATGACTGCCCAATGGCTGGGAAGGCGCATCCCACACCGACGCATTGCCTTCGGGCCCTCTCCCCAGGCTCTCCATAGCTCAGCTGGACTCCCCGCAACCTGTTCCGAGTTGGCGGAACGAGCGCGACGTGGAGTGTCATTCTTTACCGCGTTAGACTAGACGCAGGGAAAGGAGGAGGACATGGATGCTCGCGTCAAGCAGCTTGTAAATATGATCGAGGACGCTCAGCCTGTCGCTGTCGTGGTACTTGCCAAGCGTCTCGAGGTAAGCGAGCGCGCCGTGAGAAACTATATCCATCGCGCAAACGACAACCTTGCAGGGTTGCACGCATCGTTGGCAGCAAGGGGCAGTATCGTATCGATGTTGCACGTGCAGATGAGCTTGCTCGCTTGCTAGACGGTGCGGCTCTGGCCCATCCGGGCATTCCTGATACGCGCGACGGCCGTGTGCCCTTCCTTCTTAACGACCTCCTCATGCGGTCCCAATGGGTGACGATTGAGGAGTATGCGGATTTACTCTACGTTTCGGCGCGAACTCTGTCCAATGACATGCGTCTGGTAGAGCAGAAACTCGCCCAATTTGACTTAACGCTCGAAAAGCGCCCACGCTACGGAATCCGCGTTGCGGGCGGGGAGTCGCAACGGCGCCTGTGCCTGGCCTCGCTGGTGAGGCCCGTGTTGCCCGACACCGACGATGCAAAGCTCGCCGAGCGCCTGCGGGCCATCGCCGCATGTGTGGACGATGCCCTGACGGCCTCGCCCGTCACGGTGAGCTCGCTGGCATCCCGCAATCTCATCATGCATCTTTACATTGCTCTTGGCCGCATCGAGCAGGGCTGCTATGTCCCAGCTGCAGAATCGGACGTTCAAAAACTGGAGGGAACGCGCGAATACGCCGCGGCTTTCCAGATTGCCGCAAACATCAAGGATGCCCGGGCGTGAGCATGCCCCGAGAAGAGGTTGCCTTTATCGCAATCCATTTGCTCGGCAGGGGCACGGGCGTGCCCGAGAAGGGCTCTGCCGTTATCTCGGACGAGATGTGGGAGATTGCTTCCGAGATGGTACGTGCGGTCAACGATGAGTTTAGGTTTGACTTTAGCGGCGATCTTGAACTTCGCATGAACCTTGCTCGGCATATCGGCCCTCTGGGCTATCGCCTTGAATATCACATGCATATGGATAACCCCATGCTGCCCGATATCAAGACGAGGTTTCCGTTGGCCTATTCGATGGCAGCTGGCACCTCGCAGGTACTCGAGCGTCATTTTGGCAGCCAGCCCTCTGATGAAGAGCTCGGCTACATCGCCATGGCATTTGCCCTGGCCCTCGAGCAGCAAGCCGACCAGCCGCGTCGCAAACGCATCCTGATCGTGTGCGCCTCGGGAGCGGGAAGCGCCCGTATGCTCGAGCACCAGTACCGCAAGCAGTTTGGCATGTATATCGATTCGATTGAGACATGCGATGTCGCCCGCGTGGGAACGTTCGATTTTTCGCATATCGACTACGTGTTCACAACGGTGCCGCTCAACATCAAGTTGCCCGTGCCCGTCCGCGAGGCCGATTTCTTCTTGGAGACGAGCGATGTCAACGCTATCCGCAAGGTGCTGAGCGACGACACTGCGCAATCGGACTCCGTGAGCTCTTTCTTTAGCCGTGCCCTGTTCTTCAACCGCGTTGAGGCGTCGTCGAAGCAGGCCGTTCTCCGATATCTCTCCGAGCGCGCCGTCGAGAGCGGCCGTGTCGATGCCCAGTTTGCCCAAGAGGTCGCCGAGCGCGAGAGCGCGAGCGCCACCTCGTTTGGCAATGGGGTAGCCATGCCCCATGGGATGCATCCCTTGAGCGCCGAGGCCTTTGTTACCGTGGGCCTGCTCGAACATCCCATTCTTTGGGACGAATACGGCCATGAGGTCGATATCGTCTTTATGGTGTCGTTTGCCCGGTCGGGCGGCGATGAGGCGCGGATCTTGAGCTCACTGCTCGCCGAGATCTTTATGGACCGCCGGGGGTCGAGCGCCTACGCGAGCGCCGGTCCTGGCATGAGCTGATGGCGCTTGTGCAAGCGCATACGGCTTAAGACTTCTTTTGTCGATGACCCTGTCAGTCTACCTGCAATAAACCTCGAGGATTGCGGGCGGGAGATAGGCGTTTCGAATATTCAAGTACAAACCAAACATCACGGGAGAGGAGACCGTTATGGACGATCAGGGAACCGAGATGGTTTCGTTTCAGCTGGTCGCTGCAGCGGGAGAGGCACGCAGCCTTGCCTTCGAAGCCCTTGAAAAGGCAAAGGCGGGGGATTTTGACGCCGCCGCCAAACTCATGAAGCAGTCAAAGGATGCGGGAATCAAGGCTCACCACATCCAAACGCAGCTGCTTTCGACTGAGGCAGCGGGCGAGCATCTGTCGGTGGATGTGTTGCTGGTCCATGCTCAGGACCACCTCATGTGCTCCATGCTTGCTCAGGAGCTCGTGCAGGAGCTGATCTGCCTGTATGAGCGCACTGCAACCAAGAACGCCTAGCGGCGTGCGGTGACTATCCAACCAATCAATGCGAAGGGAATCCCTTATGAAGATCCTTCTTGTTTGCGCAGCTGGTCTGTCTACAAGCATTCTGATGAAGAAACTCGAGAAATATGCGGAGCAAAACGGCATCGAGCTCGATATCGATGCGGTGGGTATCGGCAGTATCAGGAGACGTGCGCCAATTATGACGTGCTGCTCTTGGGGCCGCAGGTGTCCTACCAGCTCAACACCGTCAAGCAGGGGAGCGGTAAGCCGACCGCGGTCATCCCCGCACAGGACTACGGCATGGGCAACGCCGCCAACGTGCTGGCACTCGCCCAGTCGCTGTTGGGTTAGGAGGCAACCATGGAGAAGTTCATGACCCTGCTTCAGGAAAAACTGACCCCTATCGCCAATTTCTGCGGCACCGAGCGCCACTTTGCCTCCATGCAAAAGGGCTTTATGAGCGCGATCAGCTTCATCTTGGTATCTGCCGTCTTTATGATCCTCGCCAACCCGCCGGTCACGGCCGACCTTGGCGCAGGGCGGGTTCTGGTCCGTCTTTGGCCCTTGGCTCGATTTTGCCACGGCCAATGCTCACGCTTCCATTCCCTTCAACATGACGATGGGCATACTGTCGGTGATCGTGACGTTCGCAATCGCCTATAACCTGGCGGGCACCTACAAGATGCCCAAGCTTAACGCCGGCATGACCTCGCTGGTAATGTTCCTGATCGCCGCGGCGCCGTCGTCCTACTACCAGCTTGCTGACGAGTCCGTGCTCCGGCGGTCCCTGCACCTATCTGGGTGCGCAGGGCCTGTTTACCGCCATCATCGTTGCCTTGGTGCTCCGTCGAGGTCACGCGCTTCTGCCAGACCAAGGGCATCACCATCAAGATGCCCGATGGCGTGCCGCCGTTTTTGTCCGAAACCTTTGGCGCCATCGTACCTATGCTCGCCAACATCCTCATCTTCTTTGGCGGCAACCTGCTGATCCAGATGATCGATCCCGCGCTGTCCATCCCCTCGGTTATCGAGAAGCTGCTCGCTGCCCGCTTTCCGTCGCAGTTGACTCTGTGCCCGGCGCACTGCTTATCTGCTTCATGACGCTGCTGTTTTGGTGCTTTGGCGTCCACGGCAACATGATCGTAATGCCCATCACCGCCCCCGGTCACGCTTGCCGCCTTTGCCGCCAACGCCTCGCTCTATGCTGCCGGGCAGCCGCTTGAGTTCCACCCGGCGCTCATGTCGTTGGCCATCAACCTCATCGGCGGCACGGGTAATACGTTCTCTTTGTGGCGCTCTGCGCGTTTAGGGCAAAGTCGCAGCAGCTCAAGGCATTTGGCAGGGCATCGATCGTGCCGAGCTTCTTCCGTATCTCCGAGCCCGCGATCTTCGGCGCGCCCATCATCTTCAACCCGATCCTCATGATTCCGTTTGTGCTAGCGGCATGATCTCGGCCCTGCTGTATTGGGGTGCGGTCTCACTGGGTCTTGTCTCTAACTTCTACATCTTGGTGAGCGGCACGTTCCCATCTTCGTTCAGGGCTTTGTCCAGTGCCTCGACCCGCGCATCTGGGTGTTTACGATCGTTTTGATCGTGGTCATGGCTGTGGTCTGGTACCCGTTCTTTAAGGTGTACGATAACCAGCTCCTGGCTCAGGAGCAGGGAGAACGCCGCGGCAGCTTCTGCCGAGGATGCTGAGTAGCATGAGTTACTTTGACAGAACGTCTGCCGCCGGTATGCCCGAGGGCTTTTTGGGGTGGTGCCTCGCCGCCAACCAGGCCGAAGGGGGCTGGAACGAGGGCGGCCGCGGCATGTCGCACTCCGACCTGATCCCACAGGGTTCCGACCGCTGGGATGTAATGTTTGGCAGGCAAAAGCCCGTGGACGATCCGGACAGGCTGTATCCATGCCGCTGGGGCAACGACTTCTTCCATCATTGGCACGAGGATGTCGAGCTCTTTGCCGAGATGGGCTTTAAGTGCCTGCGTCTTTCAATTTGCTGGAGCCGTATTTTTTCCCACAGGATGGAGACCGAGCCCAACGGCGAGGGCTTGAGTTTTACCGTCAGGTATTCGAGGCGCTGCGCGAGCATGGAATCGAGCCGCTTGTGACGCTGTCGCACTACGACTATCCGTTGGCTCTGGTCGAGCGCTATGGTGGCTGGCAAAGCCGAGAGATGATCGAGCGGTATGCGCACTACGTCGAGACCGTCGGACGCGCGTACCAGGGCCTCGTGCGTTATTGGCTTACGTTCAACGAGATCAACAGCGTGGCGCTGTCCTATCTCAACGCGGGTGTCACGCTCGAGGATGAGCGTGACCGTGCAGCCGTGACCGCGGCGTTCTCGCACCATATGTTTATGGCGAGCGCTCGCGCTGTCGAGATTCTGCACAAGATCGATCCCGCAAACAAGGTGGGTTGCATGGTCGCTGCCGGTGCGACCTATCCGTACCGTTTGTGCGCCCGAGGACGTATGGCTTGCGTATGAGGGAGGACCGCGGCCGCTACTTCTACACAGACGTGATGGCTGCGGGCGCCTATCCTGCTTGGAAGCTGCGTGCACTCGAGAAAGAGGGTGTTCACGTGCCCTTTGAGCCGGGCGATACGGAGTATCTGGCAGAGCATACGGTCGACTTCATCTCGTTCTCGTACTATTGCTCGCGCTTGGTGTGCGCCGATGATCAGGTGATCGCCGAGAAGGCGGAGGGCAACGTGTTCCCGACGTTGCGCAATCCGTACCTCAGGATAAAGAGACTGCCTGGAAGTGGCAGATCGATGCGCTGGGTTTGCGCGTGACGCTTGCCGGCTACCACGATCGTTACCATCTTCCGCTCTTTATCGCCGAGAACGGTGTGGGCGGACTCGATGCGCTGGAAGACGGCAAAGTCCACGATGCGTATCATATTGATTACCTGCGAAGGCATATTCTTGCGCTGCGCGATGCAATTGTCGAGGACGGTGTTGACCTGATGGGATACACGCCGTGGGGCTGTATCGATTTGGTGTCGGCCTCGACGGGGCAGATGAAGAAGCGCTATGGCTTTGTTTATGTTGATGCCGATGATATGGGCAAAGGCATGTTCGATCGCTACCGAAAGGACAGCTTCTGCTGGTACCAAAAGGTCATTGCATCAAATGGCGAGGACTTGAGTTAACTCTTGCAGGTCTGTTGCCCCCCGCGGTCCGCTTCGGCCGCGGGGGCTTTTGTTATTACCTTAGTCCCCGATGAGACCCTCATTCTGTGGGTAGTCATTGGACGTTCTTAAACGACTAGTCATTTAAGTCTGTCCCCAATGACTGCGGAAACCCGGCACTGGGGACGTTCCTTTTCTGCCGGCAGCTTGGAACAGTCCTTAAAGCCCGCATTAATCAACTGCGGAAAGCGCATCCCAGAATGAGCGTCCAACATGGGACATGGTTTCCCTTGAGGGCCTCAACCGGAAAATGCATCCCGGAATGTTGCCGGAAAGTGGAACGTAGTTTCCCAAACAGGCCGTGCGCGGAAAGTGCATCTCGCTATCGAACTTCAAAGCGGGATGCATTTTCCGTGCCAGCAGTTCCCGGGCAGCCAGAGACCACTCATTTAAGTCTGTCCCCAACGACTAGTAGTAGGCCCACATGGCTTCGACTTCGTTGAGGACCTCTACGACGCCCCAGCGTCGGGCGCTGCGGCTGGCCGAGTTGGGATCGAAGACTTCAATCTGGTCGGCGTCGTCAATACCGTAAAGTACAATGTAGTGGCCCACGTTGGTAAAGGTGCCCGGCCGAACGGCGGCGATGACGGGCGCTCCCGAACGCAGCGCCTGAGTCATCGAGTCGCGATCGTTATGAAGCTCCGTTCCGTTAAGTCCCAACTGCCACGCACCGCTCGTCATAAACGACCATTCGGTTGCACCGGTGGGGGCGTAATTGCCTGCCTCGGAAAGCGCGCACATATTGACGGGGGTCATATCGGTGCGTCCGTCTTAAAGATATAGACCATGGTGAGGCACGTAGGCCCGCAGGCATTTTGGCGGATGGTACCGCCGGCGTAAGGCAGCTCCGACCATGCAGGGTCGATCTGATAGATATGGGGCATCGTGCCGGCTTGCCATTGCGAGCGCGGGGTCGAAAAGGCGAAAGAATAACCGGGCGCGACGGGGCCTTGAGCAGCTTGTCCTCGGCGGTGGGCTCGAGACCGGCCGAGCCGTGGGACATACAGGAGCTCATAAGCACAAAAGACCAGACAGATGAGGATAGAGCACAGTGCGAGGCAAAGCCGACGAGCCGGCAGGGCGGGGGCATTCACGTACGATGTCGAGCGGTAGGGCTTGCCGTCGCGTCCGCCTTGGGGATGCGAAAAGAAGCGGTTGATATGGCTGCCGGGCTGACGTGCGCCGTTGCGGCGCAGTTGCGGAACCTCGGCTTGGCGCTGTCGAGTGCGCGCGCCCAAGCGGCTATCTTGCTGTGCGCTTGTGCCCGTGCTCGGACGGCCACTCTGCCGTGTTCTGTTTGTCTGCTGCCGAGACGAGAGGCCTGGGTTGCTCTTGAGGGCGTTGCGGATTGCTGCTCGTGGCACTTCTGGGCGTCGGCGTGGTGCGGCCAGCAAGGCGAACGCTTTGTCGCCGTTGATCACCGTCGTTGTATCCGTATGCCATTCGTACCGCCTTGTCTCATGTATAACCTGTCTATCCTACAAAAAAGATGTGCAACAAATGGGTCCGCGCGTCAAAAGCTCGGTAAACGGTACGAAAGGCGCAAAACACACGGCCTCAAAAAACATCTCTATATGCGTCCGATGAGCGTACGCCCGTCGGACGGGCGACAACAATGAGCGGCAAACCGTGCCGTTCGTCCCAAAAACGGCGCCGCTCGTTTTGCAGTTCTGCCTTCGGTCGAGGCCACAAGCGGCGCTGCTGTGCCAAGGCCGTATCTTAAAGACCATGAAATAAAAGCGCGCGGCAAAACAGACCGCGCAAGGGTGACGCCAAAGAGGCGTCAAAAAAGGAAAGGAGGGGAACAATGACGGACAAGAACGCAGAAGTTGCAGTCGAGGATAACGGCGGCATGAAGAAAACGCTTTCGCTCTGGAACTTCTTTACCATCGGCTTCGGTGCCATCATCGGTACCGGTTGGGTTCTGCAGGTCGGCGACTGGATGGTCGTGGGCGGCGGTCCCGTTCCCGCTATGATCGCATTCCTCTTGGGTGCAATCTTCCTCGTGCCCGTCGGGCTGTTTTCGGTGAGCTCACGGCTGCTATCCCCATCTCGGGCGGCATCGTCGAGTATGTCGATCGTAGCTTTGGTCGTACGCTGAGCTACATCACCGGATGGCTTTTGGCCACTGGGCAACGGCATCCTGTGCCGTGGGAGGCCATCGCCATTTCGACCCTCGTGTCCGAGATGTTCGGCAGCCTGCCCGGCCTTGAGTGGCTGCGCGCCGTCAAGCTCTACACCATACTGAGGGGCCGACGTCTACCTGTTCCCGACGCTGATCGCGCTCGGCTTTGCAGTCTACGTCATCTTCCTCAACTTCCGCGGTGCCAGCTCGGCTGCCAAGCTTCAGGCCTTCCTGACCAAGGCCCTGCTCTGCGGCATGCTGCTCGCCATGGGCGTCTCGCTGTTCACCGGCTCGCCGGACAACGCCATGCCCGTGTTCTCCCAGGTCACCGGCGCTGGCGGCGGCAAGGCCGCTACCGAGAGCACCAGCCTGTTTGCCGGCATCGTGTCGGTCCTGGTTCTGACCCCGTTCTTCTACGCCGGCTTCGACACCATTCCTCAGCAGGCTGAGGAAGCAGCCGAGGGCCTCAACTGGAACAAGTTCGGCAAGATCATCTCCCTCGGCCCTGCTGGCCGCTGGCGGCTTCTACATGGTCTGCATCTACTCGTTCACCGGCACCATCCTCGACTGGCATGAGTTTGTTAAGAGCCCGGTTCCCGCGCCTGCCTCAAGGGCATCAACATGCTTCTGTACCTGGCCATGCTCGTCATCGCCACGCTTGGACCCATGGGCCCGATGAACTCCTTCTACGGCGCCACGAGCCGCATCATGCTCGCCATGGGCCGCAAGGGCCAGCTGCCCGAGCAGTTCGCCGAGTCGACCCAAGTCCGGCGCTCCCAAGCTCGCCTGCGTCGTTCTGGGCGTCATCACCGTCGTCGGTCCGTTCACTGCAAGAACATGCTCATCCCTCTGACCAACGTGTCGGCTCTCGCCTTCATCTTCTCCTGCGGCATGGTCGCCCTCGCTTGCCTGCGTATGCGCTTCACCGAGCCCGACCTGCCTCGTCCCTACGAGGTGCCCGGCGGCAAGTTTGGCATCGGCCTCGCTATCGCTGCCTGCGCCATCATCATCGGCCTGCTCGTGATTCCGTTCTCTCCCGTCCTCCCTCAACATGGTGGAGTGGAGCATCGTGATCGGCTGGTTGGCTATTGGCCTGGCCCTCATGGCTTTCACCAATTCCACAAAAGTAACGCCTAGCCGGGGCGGATCGGGTGCGCGGGACCCTCTCTTCCGCGCACCGAACCCGGCACCACTTGGGTAGCTTTGTGAGGCCTTAACCAACACGGTCTCGCCCACTATATGGATCCATAAGGAGGAACCATGTCCACTAAGTATGCAATCGTTGGCGGTAAGCTCATCGACGGTACCGGTGCCGAGCCGGTCGAGAACTCCCTCGTTCTCGTCGACGACAACGGCAAGATCAGTACGCCGGCGCCATGCAGGACCTTCCCGAGGGCGTTGAGGTCATCGACGCCGCCGGCAAGACCGTCCTTCCGGCCTGATCGACACCCACCTGCACTTCTCGGGCAACTTGACCGACGATGACACCGACTGGGTCATGCAGCCGCTCCTCGAGAAGCAGGCCGTCGCCGTCAAGCAGGCCTACGACTGCCTCACCCACGGCCTCACCACCGTCTGCGAGATCGGCCGCTTTGGTATCCAGATCCGTGACTGCATCGACAAGGGCGTCTTCAAGGGCCCGCGCGTTCTGGCCACCGGCCTTGGCTTCTGCCGCGTTGCCGGCCACGGCGACTCCACCACTGCAGCCAGGAGCTCAACAAGGAATCGCACCCCGGGGCGATCAGGTCGACGGTCCTTGGGATCTGCGCAAGGCCGTCCGTCGTCGCCTGCGCGAGAACCCCGATGCCATCAAGATCTGGGCTACCGGTGGCGGCATCTGGCGCTGGGACTCCGGTCGCGACCAGCACTACTGCTCCGAGGAGATCCAGGCCGTGGTCGAAGAGGCCAAGATGGTCGGCATCCCCGTGTGGAGCCACTGCTACAACAACCACGCCGCTGCCTACGATTCCGTTCGCTTTGGCTGCGAGCAGTTGATTCGGCTTCGATATCGATGAGGCGCACCATGGACCTCATGGCCGAGCAGGGCACCTTCTTCCTCCGACGATCGCCTTCCTGCCCACGGTACGCCACCTATCCGCCCGTCTACGTCCCCGAGCTGCACGACAAGTACGGGGCACCTGGTCGAGAAGGAGCTGCAGCGCAATTACGACTGCCTGCGCGAGGCCAAGAAGCGCGGCGTCGTCATGACGATCGGCTCCGACTCCTTCTCCTTCGTCACCCCGTACGGCACCTGCTCCATCGAGGAGATGTACGAGTTCGTCGACAAGATCGGCTTCACCCCCGGTCGAGACCATCACCTGTGCCACTCTCAACGGTGCCAAGATGTGCCACATCGAGGACGAGACCGGTTCCATCGAGGCCGGCAAGTGCGCCGACCTGCTGGTCGTCAACGGTGACGTCGCCGCCGACATCCACGTGCTCAACACCGACAACATGGACGTCATCATGAAGGACGGCTGGATTGTCGAGGCCGGCACCTTCGGCGAGGCAAACAAGTACAGCGCCTAAGCTACCGTTCATCGATGGCTTGATGTAAAACACAGTATTTGATTGCATAATGCAATGGAGAGGGTCGCTTGCGGCCCTCTTTATTGCTATGGGGTGCGTCAGTAAGAAGGGGATGACAGTGGATCTCAATAGGCTGATTCTGGGCAAGAGCTACAACTCTACCAAGGTCTTTCGTACCGCTCAGCATGTGGTTCAAGCCATCTTGCTCGGTATTGTCGTTCCGCTGCTTATCCTGCTGCTCATCTGGGATCTAACCGATAATCCCAATCCCGTTCCGGCCGTTGTCGTCATTGCCGGCTTGGTCATGCTGTGCTTCTTCTTCTCGTACGTCTTTGTCGTTCCCGACGACCTCACATCGAGCGCAACCGACCGCACGCTCGCCATCGCTTCAAAATATTCGCCTACACGTCGCGCGGCCTTACGCCCGAAGCTGCCCTGGGCGCCTCTAAGATCATCCTGTCCGAAACTATCGCCTCTGCCATCTGCTTTACCGACGGCAAGCAGGTGTTGGCAAGCTGGGGCGAGGACTCGGCAAAATGCCCCGCGGGCCCCCGGTGGTACTGCGGACTACGCTCAACGTGATCAACAGCGGTGAGCAAAGCGTGTTCTCGCGCGATGCCTCGACCGAGACGGGTGGCTACTTTCCGCGCCTGCGCGCCGGTATTGTCGCACCGCTTACCGTGCGCGGGCATTGCGTGGGCACGCTCGAGCTGTATTATCCCCGTCTGAGCAGCATCGATATGCGCCAGACGGCGCTTGCCTCGGGCTTTGCCGACCTCATTTCCACGCAGCTTGCGAGCTTTGAGCTCGAGCGCCAGGACGAGCTTACGGCCCGCGTGGAGCTGCGCGCCTTGCAATCGCAGGTCGATCCTCATTTTCTGTTTAACACCATCAGCACCATCGTGTCGCTCGTACGTACCGAGCCCGGACAAGGCCAGGTCGCTGCTGATCGACTTTTCAATTACTACCGTCAGACGCTTTCTGATTCCGATACCCTCACAACGCTCGAGCACGAGGTGGAACAGGGCACTCGCTATATCAATCTTATGCAGGCTCGTTATGGCGACGGCCGTCTGCGCGTCTCGGTCGATATCGACTTTGAGGTGCGCGACAGCCTGGTGCCGCCGTTTATCTTGCAGCCGTTGCTCGAAAACTGCATCAAGCACGCGCAGCGCGAGACCGAGCCGCTTTCTATTCATGTTAGGGCTTTCGAGACCGATGACGGTTTGGAGATCATCGTCGAGGATGATGGCATCGGTATGAGCGAAGAAGTCTGCGCGCATCTGTTTGAGCAACATCGCCTGGAGGAGCCCGAGAGCATTACCGCCGACGGCTCCGTCAAGCGAGGTTGCGGCCTGGCGCTCTTCAACGTGCTTCAGCGCATCCATTTCTTTTTTACGGAGAAGATTCCGGCATGCGCGTGAAGTCCCAGGGGAGGGCGTGGGAACGCAGGTCATCGTCGAGCTGAACGGCGAGCCGCATGAGCCCGCGCCGTTGACGGCGTAGCACGCGGTTGGATTGAGAGAAAAAGAGGGGCACATATGTCCGAAGGCTGGAACATCTTGGTGGTTGATGACGAGCCTTCCCATTAGGGCTGAGCTACGCTATCTGTTGGAAAAGGATACGCGTGTGGGCCAGATTGCCGAGGCGGGCAATGTCACCGAAGCCGTGGAGTCGATTCTCTCGAACAAGCCCAACGTGTTGTTTTTGGACATCACGATGCCCGGCCGCTCGGGAATTGAGCTTGCCGAGACGCTGCAGAACCTAAAGACGCCGCCGGTGGTTGTGTTTGTGACGGCGTTTGCCGAGTTTGCCGCCGATGCGTATAACCTTGATGCGGTCGACTATGTCGTCAAGCCGGTCGAGGACGCACGCCTGTCAAAGGCACTCGACAAGATCGAGACCGCCCTGGGCGCTCGCCGTGTCGTCCATGCTCCGCGCCAACCTTTGCGCCTGACGGCGGATCGTGGGGGCAAAAGGGTGTTCATTCCCGTGGCGGATGTCTGCTACTTTGAGGCGCGCGCCGATTTTTGCAACGCCATCTGCGCCGAGGGAACGTACCTGATCAATGAGTCGATCTCTTCGCTCGAGCGTCGCTTGGACTCCGAGGCTTTATTCGCGTTCATCGCAGCTACCTGGTCAATTTGGAAGACGTGCACAATGTTGAGATTGGCTCCACGGGGTTGATGGAGCTCAGGCTCGACCGCGTGAACTCGACGGTACCGGTGTCCCGTCGTCGTGCCGCCGAGGTCAAGTCGCACCTGGGGCTTGCGTAAGAGGCTTGCGTGCCGTCGTTTACCATCGCAGGTTTGGCATGGGCGCGCGGTGGGCATAATGGGTGGCATCGAATGAAATCGAAAGGATCATTATGCCCGCGCTTATCACCCATCATCTGTTTGGCGAGGAAAGCATCGACCGTCTTCCGCAGGGCGTCATCACGTCCGATGAAGAGCGCATTGCCTTTATCTTGGGCAACCAAGGCCCCGACCCGTTTTTCTTTCACATTCTGACACCGCGTGTTTCCGACTGCACGCTGCTGGCGCAGGTCATGCATCGGTCGCGCATGTCTCGCCAGTTCGCGTGCCTGCGCGACGGCGTGTCGCATCTGCTGCCGCGCGACGCCAGCTTTGGGTCGCGCCTTTGCGTTGGGCCTGCTGTCTCATTACGTGCTCGACCGCAACGCTCATCCTTTTGTCTATGAGCAGCAGTTTGGCATTGTCGAGTCCGATTCAGAGCTTGAGGATTCGAGCAGTCAGGTCCATGCCGTGATCGAGAGCGACCTGGATGTGCTGATGCTGCAGCTTAACCGCGATGGCGCTACGGTTGACGATTACCCGCCGGCGGGCGAGATCGTCACCACTGATCGCATCAATCGCGTGGCCGGCGTGCTGATGAGCTATGTTGCCGGACGCGTGTACGGCATTGACATTCCGGCGGGGGAGTACGGTGCTGCCGTTGCCAATATGCAGCGACTTTACCGCGCGATTGAGCCGGCCGGCTCCGCAAAGACGCGCGCGATCTCGCTGGTTGAGGGCTTGGTGCACGACTACTCGCTGCTCGACGGCCTTGCTCATCGCGTGACGACGGAGTTGCCCGAGCGCACCGGTAACTGGGCCATCTGACATGGAAGAATCCCTTTACCGACGAGGTCTCGAACGAGGAGTTTCCCCGGGTCTTTTGATCGCGCGCTGGGCGATTACGAGTGCACGGTCGCACGTTTTATCGAGACCGGTGACATGGATGCCGTGACCAGTCACGTCAACTACAGCGGTCGCGTGCTCAATGCCGATGAGGAGTTCGACCGCGAGGAATAGGGCCCGTGCGTGCCCCTTTGCCGAATCCTTACCGGCGGTTCTGGACAATTGGGGTACGATGAACTAACTGCATATCGGGCGAATACGAAGGGTCCCTGTCCATGAAATACACCAAGCTCGAGCGTAACTGGGTTATGTATGATGTGGGCAATTCGGCCCTCGTGCTGCTCAATACCTCGGTGGTGCCCATTTACTTTAACGCCATCAATACCGGCGCTTCCTCGGCCGACCTTGGTGGTCGCATGGGGCAATGCGCAGACGATCGCCTCGCTGGTCATCGCCATGCTCATGCCCATTCTGGGCGCACTTGCCTGACTACGCTGGCAACAAAATCAAGTTCTTCTTGGGCTTTTTCCTCACGGGCTGGTTCTTTGCCTGGCGCAGGCTATCTCCCAATGTCCGCCATGGCATTTTGACCGTGTACGTGCTGTGCACCATCGGCCTTAACTCTTCTATGACGTTCTACGACGCCATGCTGCCCGACGTTACCACCGACGAGCGCATGGACGCCGTGTCCAGCTCGGGTTATGCCTGGGGCTACATCGGTTCCACCGTGCCGTTCGTCATCTGCGGCGCTCATCATGGGTGGCCCCGCTCTTGGCGTCCCCACCATGCTGGCAACGCGTCTGTCTTTTATCATCACTGGTGCTGGTGGCTCATCTTTACCCTGCCGCTCATTCACACCTATAAGCAAAAGTATGGTCGCGAGCGCGGTCCCGAGGACACCATCGGCCACATCGTTGGCGGTGTGTTCTCCGAGGTCGGACACACCATGCGCGAGATCGCCCACAACAAGACCGTGCTGGTCTACATGATTGCGTTCTTCTTCTATATCGATGGCGTCCACACGGTCATTTCCATGGCTACCAGCTACGGCTCGGCTTTGGGCATCGATTCGACCCAGCTGGTACTGGCGCTGCTCGTTACGCAGTTCGTGGCCTTTCCGTCCGCCATCATCTACGGCAAGCTCGCCGGACGCGTGGGCACGCTCAACATGATCTGGTGGCGGTCGCCGCCTACATGGGCATTGTGCTGTTCGCCGCGTTCTTCCTAAAGACCGCCTTTGAGTTCTGGGTGCTTGCCATTATGGTCGGCCTGTTCCAGGGCGGCGTGCAGGCGCTCAGCCGTAGCTACTTTGGTCGCATTATCCCCAAGGAAAAGTCCAACGAGTACTACGGCTTCTTTGACATCTTTGGTCGTTATGCAAGCGTCATGGGTACCTTCCTGGTCTCGGTCGTTACCTCGCTGACCGGCAACCCGTCGCTGGGCGTCCTTTCTATTGGCGTGCTGCTGATCGTTGGCTTTATGCTGCTGGTTCGCCTGTCCCGCATGACTCGGGCGGCAGAGCATGCCGCATAAAGGAGCGAGCGGCTATTGTGCCTGTCCACGGTACTCTTTTTGGGGTTATCCGCAATAAACATTGCGACTTGCGAGCAATGATTTGCCCAAAGTGGGTATGATGGAATCAGCTAGGTCGCGGTGCGTCGCCTGTGTTTGGCGGCGTCCCGTTTTTGTGTTGCAGGGAGGGTAAGGCATGAACGCCACAGTCGTGATTCCAACGTATTGGGCGGGCGATGACGCTTGCGCAAACGCCCCTGGCACCTATGACCATTCGACGCGACTCAACGCCGACAATCCCGAACTCGACCGCTGCCTGGCCTCGCTTGAGCAGGTACGTGACATCCCGCGCATCATCCTTTTGGTGGTCTGTCCCGTTTCTGCCACAGCCGATGTGTCGCTGCGCGTGCGCGAGATTGTCGACGCGCATCCCACGCTCAAGGTCACCGTTGTCACCAACACCCAGGCCTCGCGCATTGCAGACCGGGTTGCTCAGATCGCGCCCAAGGGTTCGGGCGAGTGCGTGAGCCTGCGAGGCTACGGTGCCATCCGCAACATGGGGCTAGCCTGTGCCGCTGTGCTGGGGCATGACGCGGTTATCTTTTTGGATGACGATGAGACTGTCATCGACGCCGACTTTATGAAAGCGCGCGACCTATGCGTTGGGGCAGCAGACGCGTCAGGGCTTGCCGATCTTGGTCAAGAGCGGCTATTTCTACGATCGCGACGGCTCGCCGCTGGCTCCCACGGACAAGGCGGGCATCTGCCATCGTTGGTGGACCAAGCGCATCGAGTTCAACCGTTGGATGAAAAAGGCGCTCTCGGGCACCCGCATCTCGCGCTCCAACTACGTGTGCGGCGGCCTGATGGCCCTGCACGCCCGCGCCTTTACGCGTGTGGCCTTTGACCCGTTTATCACCCGCGGCGAGGACTTGGATTACCTCTTTAACATGCGCATGTTTGGCTACGACGTGTGGTTCGATAACGAGTGGACCGTGCGCCATCTGCCTCCGGAGTCCGAAAAGCGCTCACCGCGCTTTATGCAGGATGTATACCGTTGGTACTACGAACGGGCCAAGTTGACATTCGCCGCGCATCAAAAGGAGCTCATTCCCGTTACGGCGGCATCGCTCATGCCCTACCCGGGCCCTTGGATTTCGCGCGAGCTCGACGACCGCGTGCGCAAGACCGCTATGGTCCGCAGCGTGTTTACCCGCGAGCATGAGGGCTACCTGCGCATTTGGCGCCATGGTATCGGCGAGGCAAAGGCCTATGCGCGCCAAAACGCTGCAAGCTATCTGCGTTTCCAGAGCTTTTGGCCCAAGATCATGGACGGGCTTTGGCGTGACGCACAACTGATCAGTATCCTGGAGGGGGCCGAATGATCGACCGCCGCGCCCAGCGCGATAGTTCAATATCAATCTTTCGCATCATTGCCGTTGCCTGCGCCATCTGCGTGCTGGTGTACTTTATTTTTTGCCTTGGTGACCGGTATCGAGCCGATCGCCACGGTGATTGCCTGCGCGCTGTTGTGCATCTTTCTGTGCATCTTTATCTTTTGACGCTCAATCCCGATTCGGTGCGCTCCCAGTACACCGAGGAGACGCTCTCAGTGGCCTCGGCCATGCTCGAGGACATTAAGGGCGGTCTGACGCAGGAGTCGGCGCGTTTGGTGTGCCGGCGCATTTTGCCCGAGACGCGCGCCATGACGGTGGCCATCACCGACGAGGGCAACGTGCTTGCCTGCGCGGGAGAGTTTGAGGAAAAACTACTGCCAGATTCTCCCATCCACACGCTTGCCACACGCTACGTTATCGAACATGGCATCGTGCAGTCGTTCAACCGTATGGTGGATGTCGTGGGCTCGGACGGCTCGCACAACCAAGTCCCCGCCGGCATTATCGCCCCCATCAAGGTAGGCGATCGTACCGTCGGCACGCTCAAGTTCTACTACAAGACCCCGCGCGCCGTCGACCGTACCCAGTACGCGCTTGCCTCGGGCTTTGCCGAGATCTTGTCCACGCAGCTCGCCATCCACGAGCTCGAGGTGCAAAAGGAACTCACGGCGCGCGCCGAGGTGCGTGCGCTGCAGGCGCAGATTAACCCGCACTTCCTGTTCAACACGCTGAACACCATTGCATCGTTTACGCGCACCGACCCGCTGCGGGCCCGCGAACTGCTTCGTGAGTTCTCATCGTTCTATCGTGCCACGCTCGACAACTCAGGGATCGCTTATTCCGGTCTCGCGCGAGGTCGCACAGACCAAGCGCTACCTTACCTTTGAGAAGGCCCGCTTTGGCGAGGACCGCGTGCTTGCGACGTTCGATGTGTCCGAGGACATAGAAGATACGCTGGTGCCGGCGTTCGTGATCCAGCCGATTGTCGAGAACGCCGTACGTCATGGTATGGGCGATGACGACGCCCTGAGGATCGACGTGACCGTTCACCAAGACGGCGAGGATGCAATCTTGATTGCCGTGGCCGATAATGGCGTGGGCATGGATGAGGGTACCGCCGCCAGACTGTTTGACGAGCGCTCTGCCCGTCCCGACGCCAGCTCTCCCCAGGGTGGCGGCGCCGGTGTGGCCATGCACAATATTTCGGAGCGCATCCATCGCTTTTATGGGCCGCACTCCTATACGCGTGTCGAATCGGCGCCGGGCAAAGGGCACCAAAGTGCTCCTTCATCTTGATTTGTCAGAGAGCATCTTTGACATTCAAGAGTAAAATAAAAGGCTACGGGCTCAACGTCATGCGGCGGATGCCCGGCGTAGTTAGTTGACGAAAGGTTTTATCCCTATGCTGCGTGCGATGATTGTGGATGATGAGGCGCCGGCTCGCTCGGAGCTTCGCTTCCTGCTCGAGCAAACGGGCAAGATCGGCACGATCACGGAGGCGTCGAGCGTCCGCTCCGCCATCGAGATGCTTATGGAAAGTCGCGTGGATGTCGTGTTTCTCGATATCTCGATGCCCGGTGCCTCGGGCCTGCAACTTGCCGAGGCGCTGCATAAGCTCAAAAATCCGCCGGCGATCGTGTTTGTGACTGCGTATAGTGACCATGCGGTCGAGGCATTCGACGTGGATGCCGTCGATTATCTGATGAAGCCGGTCGAGGAAGCTCGCTTGGATCGCGCGATCGAGAAGGTCATGCAACGCACCAAGCCGGTTACGGACAGCAAGGTGACCATCGAGCGTATCCCGGTGGAAAAGGGCGGCCGCAAGGTGCTCATTCCGTGGACGATATTCGCTTTATCATGGCCAAGGACGATTACTCCTGCATCTATACCGTCGATGATCGCTTTTTGTCGACGACCTCGCTGGCGCAGTTTGAGGCCAAGCTCTGCGACTTTGGCTTCTTCCGTGTTCACCGCCGCTATATCGTCAACTTGGCGTGCGTTACGGACGTCGAGACGGTGCCCTCGGGCGCCATCCAGCTGGGCATTACGGGCGTCGACGAACGCGTGCCGGTTTCGCGCCGCCGCGTCGTGCCGCTCAAGAAGGCCCTGAGTCTCTCTAGCACACTGGCCCCGCAGCCCTGTAGACCCATCGTCTGCGGAGCCGTGGGGCCTTTTTTTATGTATCTGCCGAATCGTTTTTTTGCGGAAGGGATCCCATGAACAGTGCAAGCGCCAAGCGTATCGACATCATCTCGACACCCACGGCTATCTTTCTCCTGCGCTCCTGGATGAGCTTGAGGGCGCAGACCTGATTATCCACGCCGGCGACCTCACGTCAGAGATGGACTACGAGCACCTATGCGCCATCGCCCCCGTGCGGGCCGTACTGGGCAACAACGATTACTACCGCGACTACGGCCCCGATGTAGACCGTCTTGCGCTCTTTACCTACGAAGGCCTTAAATTCGCCGTAGCCCACTACCGCGAAGACCTTCCGGTGGGATCCGTAGACGTAGCCATCAACGGCCATACCCACGTAACCAAAAGAAGCCCACGTGGGCCGCTGCTTAGTCCTCAACCCGGGCAGCGCCAGCTACCCCAGAGGCACTCGAGGCCCCACCATGGCCAGAATGCTCGTCAAAGACGGCAAGATCCTAAGCACCAAGTTTATTGACCTAGACTAACCGCAACAAAAACGGGGATGCACAATGCATCCCCCTTTTCTTTAAGCCAAAGGCCGAAGTTCAACAAGATCCATCAGACCAACCCCGCCGAGGAGCACGCGGGCTAGCCGCGCAGCGGCGCACGCCCGCAAAACTGGTTGAATAATGTGACGGCAGGGAGGGTCTCCGGGGCTGAGGGCGGGGTTAAGTTTGTCGCGAGTTCCGCACGCAAAGGAAAGCACTTAATGTGCTTTCCGTCTTGCGCAGGACTGTAGAGCAGCAAACTTAACCCCCGCCCTCAGCCCCGGAGACCCTCCCCGGATGGCCCTGAAAAATTTTTTTTCAAAAAGTTGTTGCGCGCCGGACAGACTTCTGTGTATACTAATCCCCGCAGCGCACGCGAGCGGAAACAAACGCGAACGACTGCACTGGGGAGTTAGCTCAGTTTGGTTAGAGCGCCGGCCTGTCACGTCGGAGGTCGCGGGTTCGAGCCCCGTACTTCCCGCCAACGCAATTAAAGCCACGTATTCGGACGTGGCTTTTTGCGTTTGATGCGCTTTGTTTCGATAGAACGATCGCCCTGGTGCATCTTCGCCCAGAATCCCCGCGCCTTCGGGAACGCAAGTAAAATCTAATGAGTATATCTGTCTGAACAACAGCTTTGTTGCGCAACACCTGTTCTACGAGACAGGGGGTTAGGTTATACTAAATTGCACTGTGCGCCGCATCTGATGCATTTCGCTCCAAGCGCGGCACTCAGTGGATATCCGATTTACCATTTGGATGTCCTGGCGGTCATTTAGCGTCTCGACACAAGCTCGGCCCCGGAGCTCGTTCGAGCTGTTCGTATTCCTGAAAGGGGAAAAATGGACATATCGAGGAAGACTGATTACGCCCTTCGCATGCTGGCGATGCTTGCCGAGGATCCGGAGCGTTTGCTTTCTGTTCGCACCGCTGCCGAAGAGGGCAATGTCCCGTATTCGTTTGCCCGCTCGATTCAGCACGGTTTGGTCCAGAGCCGGTATTGTGGAGAGCCTGCGTGGCGTCCACGGTGGCATGCGTCTCAAGGTCAGTCCGGACGACGTCACTATCCGCCAGGTCGTCGAGGCCGTTCAGGGTCCTATGGTTATGAACGATTGCACCGCGCCCCGATGGTGACTGTGCGCGCATGGGCGCGTGCTGCTATCATCCCCGTGGGCCGGAGCCCAGGCGTTGATGCGCGACTACCTCGATTCCGTTTCGCTCGGCGACATCGTCGCTCACCGCCAGTTCCCGGCCGTCGATCCCAAGTTCGCCGACCGCGAAGCGTTTCCCGAGTACGCCACCTGCGCGTGCGCTTACCGGGAGGAATAGCGCCGCATAAGGAGCATAGCCATGATTCAGGACCCCTTTCGTTCGATGATTCGTTCGGAAGGGGTCCTGCGTTATCGCGACCTTCCGTGGCGCCGCACACGCGATCCGTACATCATTTGGCTTTCTGAGGTCATGCTGCAGCAAACGCAGGTGCCGCGTGTGGAGGCGCGCATGCCGGTGTGGCTCGATCGTTTTTCCGACTGTGCAGGCGCTTGCCCGGCCGCGCCTTCCGATGTTTTGGACGCTTGGCAGGGCATGGGCTACAACCGACGCGCTCTGGCGCTTCATGGGAGCCGCTCAGCGCGTTGTAGAGGACTGGGACGGGGAGTTTCCGCGTGAGACGCGTGACTTGGTCGCTCTGCCCGGCATTGGCCCGGCAACGGCGCAGGGCATCCGTTCGTTTGCGTTTGATCTTCCGGCGTGTATCTAGAGACCAATGTGCGCACGGTCTTTTTGCATCATTTCTTTCCCGATGTGCCGGCCGTTCCCGATCGCGAGCTGGTGCCGCTGATTCAAGCCGCCTGTCCGGCGGCCCCTGGTGCGGCGGCGGATGAGATTGCGCCCTTTGCCGTGCCTCAAGACGATGCCGACACGCCGCGCGCATGGTATTACGCGTTGCTGGATTACGGCGCGTATCTTAAAAAGACGCTGCCCAATCCGTCCAGGCGGTCGGCGGGCTATAGTCGTCAGTCCAAGTTTGAGGGCTCGCGCCGCCAAAAGCGCGCGCATATCGTGCGTATGTTGTTGGCAGCGCGCGATGAGCAGCCGGCGGGGATTACGCTTGCTGATGCCGTGGTGGGCGTTAACGAGATGGAAGCGGCAGCCGGTCGCGGGCCGGTCGAGTGCGACTTGATCGCGGGCATTCTAGCTGACTGGAGCGCGAGGGCTTTTGCCGAGCCGAGGACGATCGTTGGTTGAGTGTGTAGCCCGCTCAAATCTGAAGAACGGGATTATGTAAGGTTTAAATTCGCGGCTTGAGGGCATCCTAAAGACAAGGTCGCTCAAAGCCTATGGGCGGCACGTGTTGAAGGGAAGTACACCTATGGATTTTGAGAACTCTCAGACCAAGATGAACCTCGAGACTGCTTTTTGCCGGTGAGTCCCGGCACACACCAAGTATCGCTACTATGCATCCAAGGCCAAAAAGGACGGCTACGTTCAGATCTCGAATATCTTTGCCGAGACGGCGGGCAACGAGTCCGAGCATGCCAAGCTGTGGTTTAAGTACCTGCACGACGGTGCCGTTCCGGGCACTCTGGACAACCTGCGCGACGCGCCGCCACGGGCGAGAACTACGAGTGGACCACGATGTATGACGAGTTTGCCAAGACCGCCGAGGAGGAGGGCTTTGCCGAGATCGCCGAGAAGTTCCGTGGTGTCGCCGCCGTCGAGAAGGCCCACGAGGAGCGCTACAACAAACTCGTCGAGCGCATCGAGTCGGGCGAGGTGTTTGAGCGTGAGGGCGTGAAGGTGTGGAAGTGCCTGAACTGCGGGCACCTGCACGTTGGTGCCAGGCGCCTGAGGTGTGCCCGGTGTGTAACCACCCGAAGGCGTACTTTGAGGCAGGTGGTGAACTACTAGCGCTTGGCGCTGGCGTGAGCTGGGCCGGGAGGGCCGGACTGCCTTCCCTCCTCGCTCACGGCTTCGCAGGGTCGCGTTGATAACTGGGAAGGTAGTCCGGAAGAAGAGGCCTCCCGGCCCGCTTTGGTTCGTTGCGTGCTCGCTACAGAAAAGCTGATAACTAAGTTTGTGTGCCGCCCCTTTGGGGCGGCACGTTTTGTATGGGGACTGGTTGGGACGGCGCTGTTCATGGCTGGGGTACACTGGGTAGCGACTTTTAGTTTATCTACTACCTGATGGGGTGTTTTTTATGGGCAAGAAGTCTCGAGCTCGGGTTGCTGCGGCGGGAACTCGCAAGGATCCTGGTCGTCGGGTTGCCGAGGGTAAAAGGCCGATCGTGCTGAGAAGGACAAGAAAGTCGGCGCGCATGCTCATCCTGAGTGGGCGCCTCATTTGAATTCGGCTAGTGAGGATTTGACTGCCAAGTTGTTTACTCTGGTCGAGGTAATTTTGGGCGTGGTGCCCCTTGTGGTTATCGGTTTATTCTTAGCTTCGAAGGACGCCACGAGTGTCGATAAACTCACCGATGTCTTTTCTCAGGACCCCTCGATGGT
>VOFB01001327.1_pt1 | contig 49822 bp, 77 predicted proteins | sample 5384141 | NCBI WGS metagenome assembly VOFB01 (sample SAMN12384721, study PRJNA508395) | human gut metagenome | isolation source: healthy gut A | host: Homo sapiens | reverse complement strand
AATTTGGAGTGAAACAGAATGATTATAATAATCGAAACCGTAATTTTATGTATCGCGTTTTTTCTAATATGTTTTTGGGGAACAGGTACAGATAACAAAAATTTAAAAAGCTATTCATCTTATCCAGATGAAGTGCAAAATCGAATAAAGAGTATTGCAGAATATCAAGGAAAATTTAAGGAAAGCAATAAAGTGGTTACATTTATACTGAAATTTTCTGATATGAATATATCTATTTGTCTTTTCTACAGATTTGTATTGAGTTTTTCTGTGAAGCCATCAAGGCAGGGATTCCCTTCGTGGGTGCATCTCTACCGAATGGCTACTATGAACCAACATGACTCAATTTACTTTGGTCGCCCTTTTAGTTGAGGCAGCCAGAGGAGAAAACCGCCCAAAGTTGTATTGGGATGGCGTTTGGAAGAAGCTTCAATAATATCACCCAGTATATAATCGCTATTTTATTCCCTATTTGGGACATATTAAAGAATACGGTAAAGGAGTTAGATTTCTAAGCCCCATGGCTGTGGGATTGGCCTCGCTTTTGATGGGAAATGCCAGATTTAGAGATTTGCCCATCACAGAGTGTATTGGTCGAATGAATACAACCCCATCCTTTTGCAAGTTACTATGATGGTGCAATTAAATGCTGCTTTTTCTCAAGCCCATGAGAACTGGCCTGACGAGATTAATAGAGAAGGCGTTACAGATATTGTTGACTATTATGAGCGGGTCAAAGCATGGTACTGCATTATAACTTATTGGTTGTAGGATACCTGGTACTATACAAATATGCTGAAGCTTCGGTAAAAAATTGTCCTGAAAGGCCCAAAGGCATACGGGATTCGAATTGTCTCCCCTGCCACGTCGGGAGCAAAGCGGATTTTGATCCGACGTCTTTTGTGCCTGCGGCAAAAAAAGACGTCATTCACCTGCTCCTTGCTCCTTTTTCCAACCGCGACCGCCGCGCTGGGCTCGCAGTTGGTGTGCTGCCCTGCGGGCGGCGTTTCTCGAAACGGGAAATATCGATTTTAACTACCCTTCTGCAATACGATAATCCGAACTACATTATCCAGGTGGGGTAATGTGTTCGGATTTATCATTTCCGTCTTTGTGTTTTTTCAATTACACCTGTGGTATCTGGTGCAGCAAAGGGTACTCATCCGTTCTGTTTTTCCCACTGTCTGGGTATGTGGAGAAGAGCCGTCGAGGTTACTACAATGCATACACATTGGCAGAGCAGAATGCGAAGATCAGCGGGGCATGGATGTGACGCCTTTCCTGACCTATTTCATTGAAAATGTGTACCACAAGCTGGTCCCGGTTTTGCTGGATCCCGACACCACAGAAATATTCCAAAACGCTTTGGCGGGCAATGTCACGGAAAAGGAACAGGCCCTGTGGCAGTTTGTCCTCACTGAGTATGGGGAAGGCCAGTTCTCCACCAAGCAGCTGGAAAAAGGACTTTGGTAATGCGGCCTATGCAACGATTCGTGGATTTGTATTCAAGTTTGAGAAGCTTGGGCTGTTGTGGTCTGCAAAATACGGCAATCGCATCAAGTATCAAATTGCAAAATAAACCAAAGAAGTGCCTTCCAAGCCTGCAGATTCCGGAAGCGCGCTATTCTTTTGATCATAATGGGCGATCATAACGCCAATCACATGTCAATCCACGCTCCTCTTACAGGGCGACAGGCCCACCTCGCAGCTGGCCGCTGTCGTTACCCGATTTCAATCCGCACTCCCCATGAGAGGAGCGACGACGTGGTACGCGCCCGTGCCCGGGACCTGAGCGATTTCAATCCATGCTCCTGTGGGGGAGCGACTATAACGATAGTCTGCCCATGCCTCCTGATAACCGTTTCAATCCACGCTCCCGTGGGGAGAGCGACGCGTTTTTAAGATGCCTTTTGCGTATGCAACTGCATTAATCCACGCTCTCCGTGAGGAGAGCGACCAGCCGCGCGAAGGACGAGAACGACCCTGCGTCGATTTCAATCCACGCCTCCGTGGGGAGAGCGACTTTGAAAGCTATATTGCAATGCAGATATGCTTAATGAAATATTTTTCAATCCACGCTCTCCGTGGGGGGAGAGCGACCGGCTCACCGCCGCCTGGTCCTGGTTTTTCATTTTTCAATCCACGCTCTCCCGTGGGGAGAGCGACTATTGCCGTAACATTTTATGGTTCGAACGCGGTATTAATCCACGCTCTCCGTGGGAGAGCGACGAGGGCTTAATTGGAACCAAGCGATAAGTTGATATTTCAATCCACGCTCTCCGTGGGGAGAGCGACAGCAAACATATCCAAAATGCTGCGTGGCGGTTTGATAGATTTCCTAATTTTTGAAAAAGATGCTTATAAAATCAAAACAAAATAATTACTAAATGGGATTTTTAGTAAAGACAGGTATGTTTATCCTGCTTTTCAAGTGCGAACCCAATAAGAAGTCGGTGTGCGCTTCCTGTTCGCACGGTTAGAGAATCATAGGTTCCTCCGGCAGGTACGTCTGCTTGCAGCCGAAGTGTTCGATTTTATTTTCATAGCGTTTCCCTAAATAATAAAACCGAAGGCTGTCCTTTTCCGATCCATGATCGCGCATAGCTTTGCCTGGAGCAATTTACACTGAGCCGGGTCCAGCAGACATTCAAAAAACAGAATTTTGGACCCGCTGCCCGTAGTTTACACATTGCTTGGCAATCTGCCGCAGTCGTTTCCGCCCAGCAGAATCTTCCGTGTTGACGTCATAGGTAATCAAGACCAGCATTAGAACCTCACTTCCACAAAAAAGGCGGATAGGAATCCAGGTCTCCCCGGAGACAGCGTGCCAGAAGAAGCGCTTGAATATAGGGAACCAATCCCCAGGAAAGTTTTTCCTGCAAATATGGATGGGTCAGTATCTCTTGTTTGCGAGTCTGCCAATGCTTCAAAAAAGTCCGGCGGCCCATGTCATTTAGAAAGACAGCGCCGTTTTCTTTGAATATCAAAGTCTGATTTGCCCACGACACGGTTATTGACGAGCGTCAAAACAAACCGGTCTGCCATACAGGGGCGCAGTTCTTCTATGAGGTCGAGTGCCAGAGAGGTGCGTCCGGGGCGGTCACGGTGGAGAAAGCCTACATAGGAATCCAGCCCACACTCTCTCAGAGCGGAGGCGCAATCGTGGGTCAGAAGGCTGTATGCAAAGGAGAGAAGTGCGTTTGCAGGGTCTTGTGGCGGACGGCGGTTCCGGCCTGAGAATTGAAGAACGGCTTTTCACCCAAAAAGCATTTGGTCAAACACGCTGAAGTAGAGCGTGGCCCCCGCCCCTCCAAACCACGCAGAGCATCCAGAGAGAACGCCTCCGTGATTTGGGGGAAGGAGTTCCTTCAACTGTGAGGAGACGGACGAAAGATGGCCGGAATCCAGCCGGAGACCATGGTCGCGCCGGGTCCGTTCGATGCTCCAGCGAGCATTGTATATCTTTCCGAAGATCATGCTGCGGGCGATTCGGCAACAGGGGTCCGGATCATCTGCGATTCGGTACTGGGTACGGCGAAGCAGTACATTTCCCGAACTTGCTCCGGTAACGCGGGCCAAGAAGCGTCCCCCCGGGGGTACAAAATGCCAACGAGATGTCCTGCTGCGCACAGGCACCCATGAGAGCGGGGATGCACCGGGTAGGAGAACGATATAATCCCGGCCAATGTGTGGAGGGGATACCGGGCAATTTCCTGGTGTTCCTGGTTTGCCACTACATTTTCCCCGTCCAGGGAAAGGTAGATGTCCTCGCTGGTGACAAAGAGAGTGTTCAGCAGATGTTTCATGTCAGTTCCTCCATGGCCTTCTTCAGATAGTTGGACACGGATCCGTGCCGGGTCAGTTGGGGCAGGCAAAGGTCCTTTAAAAAGAGCAGGCGCTACAAGACTTGCTGGGCTTTGCTTTCGGTGTATGCCCACGACGGTAAAACTGGTGCATCCGTCTGAGTAAGACTGGACACGCTCCCCGCAGTTCTGGTGAAAAGGTGACTGTTGGCCGCGGCTCTCCATAAAAGAGTGCACCCTCAGTGATAGAACAGCAGAGCATCTCCTCCAGGCACATGGCTTGGGCGCAGAGCTGGAGTTCATCCGCCTGGTGTGCTTTGGGGCGCCACGCTTGTACTCCACCGGGAAAGGGAGCCAAAGGCCATCCTCCCCATGGAGCGGGACGCCCTCCGACGAGGCATGAAACTCCACTACATCGCACTGACCGGACAGACCCAAGGCATTGGAGACGATGGACAGACCGCGGAGGATCAGCAGATCGCCCCGGCGCTCCCGGAGGGAGGCGTCGTGGGCCCGCTGATGGAGCAGGTTTCCCTCCACGGTACGCAGGTTTTCCTGCCACTGGTGTTCCACGTGGATCAGGGCCCACTGACGGCGGCAGAAGGCGAAGTGCTGGATTCCGGAGAGAGGGAGGAGGTCCTCCTCACGATAGATGGTCACCCCATGCGGATGCAAGTGATCCCGGCGGGAAGGGAGGACCTCGTCCACCGTGACGGTGTAGTCCTGATAGGAGCGGGCCGGCGTGGGGTCTTGCGGATCGTTTCGATTCACATGGACCGCCTCAAACAGCTTCCAGGCGGGGGCACAGCCCAGTTCGCTGTCGTGCTTGAATACGACGAGCTCCCGCACCGCCATCTTCCCACGGGCGGCGGAGCGGTCGTACTCGAACATATTCAGAATGGCCTCCCACAGAAGGGATAGGTCCTCCTCGGAGAACCCAGTGGTCTTGCGGGCCAGATTGGCGGAAATATAGCCCCTCGCAGCGGTAGAGACTGTAGGGGACAATATACTTTCGGCCATTTCAGTCCCTTTTTTCTCGCGTCAGCTTCGGTGGTAATGGCCACACGGGTGATGGTCACTTCCTGGGGTACCACCGGCTCCACGCTGCGGGCAAAGCCCAGCTGCACCGGGCCACGCACCTGGCCGCAGTTCAGGGCGGCCTTCACAAAGGTGGTCATAACCGCGCCGAAGGTGCGGATGTCGTAGAAGTTAGCGCACATCCAGTCCCGGATTTTGCGGTCCAGGTCGGGATCGGCCTTTTTCTTTTCCTTGACGGACTTCTCGTCCACCTCCAGGGCCGCATAAGCTTCATTGTCGCTGCGGTTCAGCGGCACGCCGTCCTTGACGTAGATGCGCCAGCCGGTAGGGTCCTCCTTGACCGTCTCCACATAGTTGCGGATCTTCCGCTTGAGACACACATCGGTCACGATGCCCAGACCAGTTTCCGGATCCACCCGGGGCATATTGCCGGCGTCGGGATCGCCATTGGGATTGCCGTTCTCCACATCGAACAGGATGACAAATTCATAGCGGTTCTTAATGGGCTCAGACATTTTATTTCTCCTCCTTCTTTTTCATAGCGGGCCTGGGTCTGGTGGTAGTAGCCCAGCTGGAACGCCCCCTGCTGGGGCAGATTCAACCGGGCGGGATACTCTGTTCCATCCAGTTTGGAAAACAGCTCCGTGAGCTGCTTGTCATAGAAATGGACAGCCCCCGGTTGGAGCTGCACAGCTTTTTCAGATGCTTCTGGGCCAGATTGGTCAGCACCGGAAAGATGATAGCCGGAGTGGCGGCTGCGGAATTGAAATACTTATCTTTGATGGTGGCGCTGAGGCCTGGATTTGCGGACTCCTGAATGGCTTCCAGGACGGAGAAAAGCCGCCCCAGCGTGTAAGGGATATTGTTGGCATCGGGATTGAGAGACACTTGTAAGACCTCCTTCGGTATATCTGGATTTTCGCGGTTTGCCGTTTCACTCAACTTGCTATAGTAGGCCTTTAGGATCGCCGCCCGGCCTCGGGTGACTTCCCGCTCTGCCCGGATGCGCAGGGTCACGCCGTTGAGCAGCGTAGCGGGGTAGCGGGTCTTCAGCAGGACGGCCCGCAGAACCCCGCCAGCCAGGTCGGGAGCGGGGATTTATCTCTGGAGTTCTGATTGACCGTCTCGTTGAGCAGCCTCCAGAGAGGTAGCGTCTCAAATTTGTCATACGCAGGACGGACGACCTCCAACCGGCGGTAGTGGGCCTGGACATTGTCCAGAAACCCTTTGAACGTGTTGTGCAGGAAGAACCGTACGGAAAGCCGGGCGGCGTTGGGGAGAGACCCAAGACATAGAAGTCCACATTAGGGTCCAGCTTGTCCTCTTGATAGATCACCGGCTGTCCGGCACAGAGACTTTTGACCATTCCGCGCAGGTCGCTTTCTGTATAGGAGGGACGGCGGAGCCGAAAGCAACCCCTTCAAACAGCGCGGCGTAGGCCGGTTTTGCGTTTCTGGACCAGCAGACCACTGTGGCGTCACCGATGCGGAACACATGGTCCCGATCCGCCAACAGGTGGTTCAGGGCGGAGGTATAGGCAAAAGAGGCATATTTTCCGGTGGGCGCATTTAAGTTCTGCTCCTTTCCATGGAGCAGAAGGCCGGAGCGTTGAAGGATACCAGCGCCGCGCCGCTGGATTGGGCGCCCGCCACGTTTTTGATAGAGGGATGGATATTTTCGATGGGTCCCATCGCACCGGTGACAGAGAAAATGCCCCCAGTGGGCCGGCCCAGCGGCATTGTAGTCATTTTCCCACGCCTGTTGGATGGTTGGATCATTGTGGACGAAACCTTCCGCTGTGCGGAAAAATTAGGTTTCCGCCAGCAAGAATGCCGTCCAGATGTTCTTGGAGAGCTGGGTTTTCCTTGCCTCTTGTGGATCCCAGGTGCGAAAGAACGCCAAAACAGCCTGGGCCGCTGGAGAATCCACATCCTTCAGCAGACTTTCGTGGAGTGCTTTACAGGCGGCGAAGCATTCTTGTGTTCGCTGGGGCTTGCCTTTGTTGTCGATCCCTAAAAATAGCTGGAGTTGTCACAAAGAAAATTCGCCGCCACACCAACTGTCCGTTTCACAGGGGCAGGGAGTGAAATACTGGGGTGCAAGGACCATTTTTTTACCCCTTTGGCTGTTCTGTCTGCATAAAGTCGACACGCTCCAACGTCCGTCCACTGCCAGACAGAGAGCATAGGACACCTTCACCTTTATCCATCCTGGAGCATCGATCTTCCCTTCCGTTCCAGAGCCTGATAATACTCAGTCAGCGCTTGAAGGATCATCCCCTGCACCTCCCTGCTGTTCCGGTCCGGGACGTTCAGAACCCGTTTTGAGGGGAGCCCCGGAAGAATAGGGGCCGAATGTTCTCCGGGTCGGTATAGTCCATGTCGTAGAGCATCCAGCCCAAGTCCTGGGTCTTGTTTTTCAGTTCATCAGGGCATGGGGGAGTTCCACGCACCACCGGAATTGGGCGGGGAATTCCCGGCAGCCAAAGCAGGGCTGGTGGTAGAACTGCCCCCGCTGAATGCGTCGCTTCACAATGTCCTGAATTTTCCAGGGTTGTCCCCTTCGGCGGCCCGGTCCGTCATATCAAAATGGGCTTCGATCACATAGTGTACGTCCCGCAGCAGCAAGGCGGCCCGCTGCTGAATGTCGTCTGAAGTGCACAAATACAGCTGTCCCGCCCCCTTTTCCATAACGGTGCGTGCCGTCCGGGCTGGGATTTTGGATTTTATTTCGTTGCGCCGCAGGTTGGTGAAGCGGATGGGGTACACACGTGAATCCGGTCAATCGTCCACCGTAGGCCAGGATGCCAATAGATGGCTTCAATCAAACCTCGGGCAGCAGAGGGTGTCATCACGTCATAACTGACCCGTTCCACTTTCATCTCCGGACGAGTAAATAGTGCGTAGTCTCCCCAGACTTCGAGGCATATGGGCATGTTTTTCACTCCTTTCATTGTAAGTAGATATTACGTTGTTATAATTAGATAAACAATCCCTTCGCGTCGTCCGCTTCCAAGCTTAGGCCGGTATGCTCGGAATAGAGGTCTAGGTTGGAAAGGATCACCGAGCCGTCCTCCAGCCTCTCCAAATCTCCGGCCTGGTCCAGTGCGTTGAAGTGCTGCTCATAGATGGAAACCCCGTACTGTCCCAGTTGGCGGTATAGGTTTCGACTGTGTTCTCCGCCCGCAGCCGCTCGACTAGTCCGGCGCCTTCATCCTTGGGGATATAGACCGTGACGGTAGGGGCTGTCGATCAGATGAAACCGCTCGGACACCGTGCGGAAGGGAAACAATTCAGACTGCATCAGAGGGAGAATCTGCTGCACATCCTGGGCTTCTGCTCCTTTCAAGTCCAGCAGTCTTGTAAAATAGGCGTGAACAGCCTCCGGAGAAGTAATATCTTCATAATGGGCCATAGCATCCCGGCCAGCTCCAACGGCAGTGGCAAAGAGGGGAGGTGTGCTGCCCTCGCCTTGGAACACGGTGACGATACTGCGTTCCAGAGGCCGCTTTCCTTCCCGGTTGCACCGTCCGGCGGCCTGCAAGATAGAATCCAATCCGGCCACCTCCCGGTAGACGGCGGGGAAGTCCACATCCACGCCGGCCTCGATCAGGAAGTGGACACCACCCGGCAGGGAAGCCCCTTGTCCAGGCGGCGGCGGATCTCTTCCAGCTTGGCCCGGCGGTGAGCGGGATACATGAGGGTGGAGAGATGGAAACACCCATCGCCCTCCAGCCGCAGAAAGATCTCTTGAGCTGATTTTCGGGAGTTAACAATACACAAGACCTGCTCCTGCTCCTGGAGTTGTGTGGCAAGTTCCTCATAAGTCATCCGTCCTGCCTGCCGGAAGGTTACGCGCCGGAATACATCCCACAGGAATTGCTCCGGCGGGCAGAGTTCCGTGACTGGGAGCTCCGGAGCAAATTCCTGGAAGATGGGGTCAGTGCCGGTTGGGTGGCGGTGCACAGGACCGCGGAGACCCGATAGTGCTTGACCAACTGGGTAATGGACCAAACGCAGGGGCGCAGGTAGGGGAGAGGCAACATCTGTGCCTCGTCAAAATACAATGACGCTTTGGGCGATATTATGGAGTTTCCGGCACTGGGAGGGACGGCAGGAGAAGAGAGATTCAAAAATTGCACCGCTGTGGTTACGATCACCGGCATATCCCAGGTCTCGGTAGCACGAGCCAAGCGGGAGGATTCAGGAGTGGCTTCCTGATCCATGTCATAGAGTACGCCCGAGTGGTGCTCTAGAACATAATCCTCCCCAGGATCTCACGGAATTTTTGAGCGGTCTGCTCAATGATGGAAGTGTAAGGGATCACATAGATTATACGAGAAAGGCCCTGTGCTTTAGCTTGAGATAGGGCAAAAGGCCAGAGAGGCCACAGTTTTCCCGCCACCAGTTGGAACGGTCAGCGTGTAGAGGCCAGGGGCACGGCGTTCCCCCTTCTGAATGCACTGCTCTAAAATGGAGCACCGCTGTATTCAGTTCCCCTTTGGGCAGGGAACCATCCGGAGATGTAGTTCTGAAGCCGCTGCATCAAAGCATCCATGGATATGTTAGGGGTATGCCATGTGGGGGCTGTTGGCCATAAATTCCGCTGTATCGGAGTAGTCCGCATCCACCAGACAAGAGAAGAGCATGCGGAGTGAAAAACATGCCCTCCATCTGTGGCTCTATAGCATTTGGCAGAGGAGGGGTCGGCAGGGTAAGTTCGGACTGCCAGGCAGCATATTCCGGCAGCCTGCCCTGAAAAGCCCGGTTCATGCGGCCAAAAAAAGGAACTGGAATCTGGGGGGGTCTGTTTGACTTCCGCCATCGGGAAGCCCACTGTGATGTCCAGCCACTGCGAACGCCGCATAGGGCTGTCCTAGCTTAAAACATTCGAAGGCTCCAGCGGTAGCGTGGTCTACCTTTCGACCATCATGTAGCAACCGATTTTGAAATCCGTTGGAATACTTTCCTAGGTCGTGAGCCAGACCAGCTAGTTCCCCTTGTTCTGCGGCACAGAACGCACGTGCAGATGTGCTGCACCGCTGGGCAGTGGACTCCAGATGCTGGAGAACGGTCTGTTTTCTACCGTCTTCGGTTATATGCGCCAGAAAAAATTCCATATGGATCAAAGTCTCCTCAAAAAAATTGGTAAAGGAAAATTTTATCTTCCTTTTACCAGTATACAGCATTATCCTAAAAATTCCAATGCATTTCGCTCGGCGGATCATTCTCGCCGGGTTGGCGTTTTCACACTAAAATATAGTCAATGCAGGACTCCACCATTTCACGGGTCAGGTGCTCCAGATGGCGTAACACTGGATCAGGTTCCGGCGGTTGGTGAGGATGCTACGGATATTGTCTGAGATATCCTCCAGGTACCACTCGTTTACCAAGCCGTTGATTTGGCGGGACTTTTTGTTTTCCTTGTTGTCGGTATCTGCGTTATCCACAATGCTGACAAAACGGATTCCCCGTAGGTGGAAAAGCCCATGTAGTCATCGTTGCTGTAAATGTGAAACACTTCCCGGCCCTGCTGCAATGGAGTTGGAATGCTCCATCTGGTTGAACAGCTGGATTGAGATTTTTGGTGTAGCGCCCGCTGTCAGGGAAGTCTTGGGTTTCCGGAATACGCCCGGCAGGATGGAGTAGGAATAGGCAGTCGGTTCATAAAGGGTATGCTCCTTTCTTAATCATTTTATGATTGCTGTTTCTCTAATAGGATGATATTTTTGATTATTTTTCTGGCCGATGGATTCCCGATAGATTGCCAAAGCAGTTCCTCAAGCTGCTTTAGTCTCGCACAGCTCCTCATTCCCGTCCAATTCTTGAACCGTGTTTGCCAAGTTACAAAGCAGTTGAGCTAAATTGCGGTTGATGAGTTCCTGCTTTGGATCCTCATGGAGGCACCGGTGCCGGATATAAGCAGAGCCCATCCCAACATTCTTGGCCGATTCGGTGATGTGTTGCAGTTCATCCGATGTAAGATAGACCAGGATTGGTTTTCTTTTTTTCATTGTGAGTTCATTTCACTCCTTGTTTGGTACGATTTCCGCAAGCGGGGGAATGCCCGCAATATTTCTGTGCAGTGAGCATTCCCTGGGGAACCCGTTATGGACTGTGTTGGGCTGGTATAATTTTATAAGCCCTAGGAAACCTAAGAGGGCAAAGGAGGCGCGGGCAACGTGGTGACATCCATATCTCAAGAAGACTTATGGTTGGCGGAAAGTTTTTGGGAAGATTGCGGCAAAGAACTTTTGATTCGCCTTTCCGTAAACAATGTTCCGTTTTACCAGCTATCCGCCCAGAGTCCATATGCAGCGAACGAGGTTTCCAGTATTTGTAAATATGTATATCGTAATAAGCGTGGAGAACATCGCGCGAGATGGCTTACGAATCACCCGAAGAAAGGAATTCGTGGGAAAAACTTGTGTATTTGACTTAGAGGAACCGATGATGATTGTGGGATATATCATTCGGGTCAGGGGAATAAAGGGGTGCTCCCCCACATACTTATCTGCGGTTCTTAATTCCCAATATGGAAAACAGACATTAGCGGATATGTAAAGCCATCGTTGGACAAGCAAATATAAACGCGCAAGAATTACAAGATACAGCAATTCTTATCCCATCAATCGAATTGCAGGAAAGATTTTCAAGCTCCGCTGAAACCGTCAAAAAATCAAAATTGACGATTCAACAAAGTCTTGATAAACTGGAAGTGCTGAAAAAGGCGTTGATGCAGCAATATTTTGAGCGAGGAGATGCGTAATGCAGTGTGGATTTTATCAATTTTTAAAAAGCATTGGCTAGTAATTTTGTCTTACTGGCAATTCCAATTATATTTGTCCTGTTGTTGGCATGTCTTGCATTTTGCGATATTATAGAGATTGAAGATTCTGATTGGATTCCCTTGCAGGAGCAGTATTAACCTATATTGGAACAACATTGGTCAGCGCTGTAGCAATCTATCAATCAGAAAAAGCAAACCAGTTGAGCGAACAAGTCTACCAGTTAAGTGAACGGGACTACTACCCGACATTCGCAATTAAAGAAATAGCAAAAATCGCTCTTTTGCCGATGTGCTTATGATGAGGCTACGCATGAAAGAATTTTAAAAAGATCGAGTGACGTTCTGTAATGTTGACGCAACTCCGGAGCGCTGTGTAGGGTATCAACTTTGCATAAAAATTTTAGTAATTATCCTATAACCGCTATCACATGCAGTACTACATATAAAGTCGGACGAACTCGCTTGCCGGAGACATTAACAGAAAATATTGAAACACTTATCCCGCCACAGAAATCGCATGAGTTCTTACTTTGCAATACCCCGCATTTTGTTATGATGGCGAATGGATTATATTTAACCTTACCTGCAAAAATATTTTTGATTACTCCACTCAGATGGAATTAAAAATCAGAAATATTTCAGCTCCCAATAAGACGAATTCCACAGTAGACGCAGTAGAATATAAAATGTAGAATTTTAAAATAAAGTCTTCTGAATGCGGCGGCGTAAAGTCGTACATGAATCATAAACAACGGTTTGGCCTTTGCCAAGCCCGTTATTTTACTTCGTAGAATGAAAAGTCTGCAGAATCGCTGGACGCATGAGAAACATACGAAATGAGGCCAAGTGTCGTGTTGTTTTCATGCTCCCCAACGCAGTGTGCGGCAAGTCACTGAATGTTCTGAATCAAAATGTGCAGGTGAAACGAGCGGGCGATTTTAGTGTGCTGGATAAAGGATGGGGGAGCAAACGCCCCTCCTGCCGGTTATACTGTCCCGCGAAGCGGGCAGGGGAAACGGGCCGGCAGTGAGGCGTGCAGACAATTTTCAGAATTTCAGATTTTCATCTTCAGAAAAAAGGTCGGCCGGGAGGTTATCCTCTCCGGCCGGCCTTTTTCTATTGTTTCTGCGGCGCAGTTCCTGCACGGATCATTTTACGATGTTCTGGCAGAACCGGGTCAGGATCGCAGCTACCTGCGCCCGTATAGCATCGCTCTTGGGGGACAGCATGGTGGCGCTGGTGCCGTTGATCAGACCCTCCGCATTAGCCCAGCGGACGGCCTCCCTCAGCATAGGAGCTGACCTGCGCGGCATCGGTGTATTTTGCTCAGGTCCGCTTTGCCCGTGGGGTCATAGCCCTTGTACTGGGCGTAGCGGTACAGGATGGTGGCCATCTGCTCTCTCGGGTGATGGTGTCGTTGGGACCGAACAGCTCGTCGCTGTATCCGGTCACGATGCCGTGCATCCGTGCCCAGTAGACCGCCGTGGCGTACCATGCCCCCGGCGTCCACATCCTGAAGGGATAGCCCCAATCCCGTTCTCGATAGTGGGAGAGCCTTCCAGCCGGTAGAGGATCGTTACAAACATGCCGCGGGTGGTGGTCAGATTCGGCTCGAAGGTATTGGCGCCGGTGCCGGTCATGAGGCCGTTTTCGTTGACATACTTCACCGCGTCGTAGTACCAGGCGTTGTCCGGCACATCTACGAAGGGATTGCTCCACTGGCCCTCGGGTACGAAGGTCACATCTACACTCACCTTACCGTCCGGCATGGTGAACGTATAGCTGTCGTTGCCCTTGCCGGTGACTTTAATCGTGTTGCCGTCCTTTTGTCGGTGACTGTGACTTTGCCTACCTGATAGCCCTCGTCGGGCTTGGCGGTGATTGTTACGCTCTGGCCCGGTTTGGCCTTCTTCGGAGAGACCATTACGACGCCGTGTTCTGTATCTTCCGGGGTCGAAACGGTGTAACTGGGACTGGAGCTGCCGCTGGATGAGGAGTTGTTTTGTACGGTCAGGATGTAGACGCTGCTCGTTTCTCCGCTGGTCACTGTTACGGTGATGGAATTCTCTCTGCCGGTGGCCAATGCCACGGTGGCGCTCAAAGAGGTCTCGCCGGAGATTTCTTCCCCGTTGCTGGAGGAGACCGTAATTCTGGATCCGCCCGCTGCTGCTGCCGCGATAACTGCTGTGGAAGTCAGATCAACTGCAGACACGGTATAACGGTAGGTATTTCCCTCCTCGTCCTTGACGAAATCGTCCAGTGTCACACCGGGGATGTTAGAGAAAAACAGGCTGTTCAGGCTGGCATTGTCTCTGTCCGGTTCCGAAGCCAAATTCGAGTAGGAGACCTGGACGAAGGTTCCCTGTTTGCTGAATGTAAAGTTCTTTGTCCCCTTCGCCTCGCCAGCCAGCGTAAGCAGGCCGTTGTTTTTCATCCATGCCGCCGGTATAGCTCTGTTTCTGTTCCAGCACGTTGCCCTGGGCGTCCAGCAGAGTGACGATTACATTCCCCGTTGTTGTCTTGGACAAATGCGTGTTTTTGAATCGTGACGGAAACTTCGCTTCCCGATTCCGTACTGGACAAGGTACTGGTAATGATAGCGTCTGCTCCGGTGCGGGCGGCCAGGTTTTCCGCCTCTACTCTGGAATAGTTGTTGCTGGATACTGGCTCTGCCTGGGTATTGCCGTCTTCGTCCAGGATCTCGGCTTTGACGTGGATCGTCAGACCGCTGTCCGGAAGCTCGGTGAGTTTGTCCGCTTCTGCCTTATCGGCGTTTACTGCATCCAGATACTCAGATAGCTTAAAGGTCGCCTGCGTACTGTATCCGCCATTGTCAATCATACCGAGATCCGTCGGCTGCTCAATGGTGACAGGCTCCATGCCTGGAACCGGTTTTTCACAGGTAACGTCGGTATAAAACCAAGGCGCACCTTGCAGCCGGAATTCTCCAGGACTGCATCGGAGTCATTGTTCAGCTTCACTTGAATTGTGCGCTCGCCATTTTCTTCACGGACAATTTGGGTTTCGGTGATTTCTGCGTCGGGCAAATCCAGGTAAACAGTGCCTTTGACCTCGTTGGTAGAGGTGCTGGTCCGGCCGCCTTCCGATGTTCGGGCTGTACCAGAAGCGCCGGCATTCTCATTGAAAGTGGCTGTTACCTGGTACTCCGGATCTACCACCTTGTCGCCCGGTACTTCATAGTCAGCCATAATACGGATGTTGTTTCCGGGCAGCAGATTCAGGTCGCTCACAGAGGTCTTCGTGTTGCCAACGGTAATCAAAATATCGCTGATGGGATGAATACCGCGGTTTTCCACGGTGAACTCGATCTGTGTTATCGCGCCCAGCTTCACGGTTTCATAGTCAGGGGAGGAAGGAGGGAACCGTGATTTTATCCGCATAGGTTTCTGTGGCGGTATACATGGCAGAACTCCTGGAAGGAACCGATATGGTAACCTGGTCGCCGCCCGGTCTGCACAGTTTTGGATACAGCGCCTTCGGCACCATAGGTCGTGCCAAGGATGACCGCCTTAACTTCGTTGATGCGGGCATTGCTGACATAGGCGTCGAAATGGTCGATCAGGGTACTGTCTTTCATCTCTGCCACGTCGACTACGCCGGTAAAGGCCGATCAGTTCCTGATTCTCACCATAGGTATAGAACTTAATGCCTTTGAGCACATCCTTTTCTGCCGGCAGGAGTTTTCGTTCTCGCTGTCAATCACCTCGGCCCGTTCTACCCATAGAATCGACAAATCGTTGATCGTATTGCTGTTCTTGGTAAAACGGAAGTTGGAGGTGATGGATGCGTTCTGCCCGCTGGCAATCTGATTCAAAGAATCCGGCAGCAGCTGGGCAGTTACCCCTTCCTTGCCAAATTCTAAAAGGCGGATATCCGCGACCGCGTCGTTCGAAGTGCTCCCGCCGCCGTCTAAAAGCTCCGTCACTGGACGCGGACTGCTGGGCAAACCATCCCAACACAAAGCGTTCGCCATGACCGGGGAATTCCACAGAGGTAAGCTGTGGGTTTCGTCCAGGTAACTGTCATTTGTCGTCTGAACATTGCGGGAAACCGTTCCATCCACATCGATCACAGCATAGGCGATCTCACGGTCGGCAGTCGTGGTGTCCCGGCAGTCTGCATCCAGCGTGTAGGCCACAGCCGCAGTGCCGTCCTCCAGCATGGCGGCTGTGATCCCTTTCACAGCGCCGGAGGTTCCGTTATACAGAACCTGTGCATCGCTCCAACCATTCCGTCATACATCCGGTACAGGATGGTGTCCTTCTGGTCAAAGGCGGTAATGCTTTCTGCATCGCTGGAGACCACAGAGCGCCACGCCACGATGGCTTTCCCATCCTTGGCCGCCGTTACGGGGCCATGTCGGGGTGGGAATTGTCAGTGAGCCGGGTGGTCTCCCACTGCGTTCCGTTGTAAACGGCGGCATATACTTCGGTGCCGCCCATCATCATCATCTGATCTGCGTCTGTCAGTACCGAGTTTTGGTCTTTGTTCAGGCTGACCATTTGCCTGGTCCAGGCGGAAACTGCGAACTTCTGCTTGCCGGAGATGGAAAGCTGGCTGTCTCCGTAGCCGCCGTCATCAATCACGCCGGCTTTCTGATAAGAGTCGCCCTGCTTTGTGGCATACACGGCGCGGGTGTTCTCCACATTCGCCTTGCCCATGTCAGAGAGATAGGCCACCAGCTCCCCATCGTCTGTCACAATGGGATTGGCGTAAGGATAGGTGTTGCTTTCCAGGTTTTCAGACCCTGCTGCTCCTCCGAATCCAGAGCGAACAGGCTGATTCCCGGCCCCCACTGGCGGCCGCCGTTATCCAGATAGGAACGATCCTCCAAAGTCGGAGCCAGGTTCAGGGCATACATCTGCTGCCCGTTTAGGCTGATCCGCTGGAGCGACTTGTCCTTCAGCAGCTCTTCAATGGTGTTTCGGTTGGCGTCCTGATTCTTTTTCCAGCTGTCATTGATGGCATTCCAATCGCCTTTCGGCCAATCCTTGCCGAGGAATTCTTCGGACCACAGGATATCTTCATACTGGATAAACAGGAATTTGATCAGGTATTCCAGACCCATCTCGCCTTTAATTTGGTAATGTTGGCCGTCCTGCCTGTAACCATCCTTGTTGGACTTGCCGTCGGCCACATTGATGATGGTATTTTTCGTGTCCATATAGGGCCGGTTGAGCCAGCGGAATTGCATATCCACGTCGACCTGTCCGTACATGCCGATCTTCATGGCAACGACGGGTAGTCAAAGCCCGCGCCGACAAACAGCCGCAGGTAAAGGTGGATACGCAGTTCGGTCAGGAAATCATTTCCGCTTCCGTACTCGGCGGCCGTCTGGTCGTAGTAGGAAACGGACAGGGCGTCCATCTTTACATGGGCCGTGCCGCCGACCGAGAGGGTCGTGGTAAGGGGGAGGGCCGACCCAGGTGGTTTGTTCCAGGAATAGCTGACGCCGCCGCCGGTGTTAAAGCCGCCGTTCAGGATCTGGATCTTCCATTCCTTCTCATCAAAGTCGTAATAGATGAGCGACTCCATATAGCCGCCTACGCCCCATTCCAGAGAGCGGATGTGCTTGCTGTTCTTTGCGTCCTGAAATTCCTTCACGATGTCGTCCCCATACTTTTCCGGGTTCTTCTTCGCATTGGCCAGTCCGCTCAGTTCCCGGAAACCGGGCGCGTAGTCAAAGTCGGCATTGTTCTTGGACTCCCCCATAGATGCCGGACACCTGGTCCTTGTCGTTCATGTCGCCCAAATTGACGGTAATGAACCCCATAAACTTGGTTGGGTCATCTGTGGGCGCGACCTGCATCTGAAAAGAGTTCTTTGTTGCTTGCCGTATAGTTGCCGCCGCCTGCCAGTTCAATGGCCATGCTTACCCATTCATCTTGGGTCACAGTCTCGTCGGTTTTGGCAGAGGTACCAAAGTCCCTGCCCATACCCTGCAGTTCTGCCAGCAGGGCCTTGCTGTCCTCGACCGTGCCTGCCCCCGCAGGTTGCACAGGCGGAAGGACAGAGCCTCCTGACGGAGGAGCTTATCGTTCTTATAATAGTCCAGGCGCGCGCCCTCGCTGCCGCCGTATTCCACTGCGCCATCCAGAGTTTCCTTGTCCAGATGGACGGTGTACTGGCTGACCAGCGTGTCGAGGAACGGATAGGTCCTGCTCTCCATTGTATATTCTCCCGTGCCGTCTGCAACAGCAACGTTATCGGAGGTAAACAGCTGGAGCTTCGGGGTCACGCCGTCCATATCCTCGCCCCACCACATGACCATAGTGCTGACAATGGACTGGGGCAGGCTGTCGTTGGGTCCCACATAGCCGGTCTTGTCCAGTATGCTGCTGGGTACTGCGTAGTTGGAATAGCTGGCCGCCTGCATGGCGATAAACGGCTGCTTTTTTCCCGCTGTCGTTTGCGCGGAAATTGATGATGGCCTCGCCGCTGCCCACAAAGGCGTCTTCGCTGGCGTTGGCGTCCAGACTGACCAGGATGGGATAATACCGGTAAGGCTTCTCATCGTTGTCGCACAGAGAGATCTGGAAGACGTACTCCACTTTGTCTCCTGCGTACAAAAGCATCTCCGGGAGATCCCACTGGGTCTGGTCCATGGTTACGGTCAGCTTGCCGTCTTTGCCCAATTTGATGTTGTTTTCCGTACTATTTCCGGGTCTCTTTGCGTCGCGCTCATTTTGCAGCGCAAACATTGCCCCCTGTTTATATTCGTCATTCACATACACGCCGCCGCGGAAATTGACCATACCCTCATAAGGCGTACCGTCCGGATTTTTGATGTAGAGATAGGCATAAGCCGCCCGGCGGAGTTCCATGTTGTTGCAGGGATAGCGCTGCAGCTGGGTCCAGTCCCCTTCGCCGGTTTCCAGGGCGGCGCTGGGGAAGGTGCCCACATAGGTGAGGCCGTCCTTTTCCGACGAGCAGTACACATCGCCGACAATGCCGCTCTCCTCATAGATCGCCGCCGCGCCGGTCTCATCTGAAACTGCCGTCTTGGGTTCGCCGTTCCCATTGGTGTAAGTCAGCGTTGTTTTCGCCTGGGGATAGAGCTGGAACAGATACAGCCGGTCTTTCAGGGTTTCTACGGTGACCTTCAGGCTGTCGTTCATCCCGGTGAGCTTATGGGTGGCGGAAATCGTCACGGTGCCGTCGGAATGTCCGGACAGGCCGAAATCAGTGGTGGGCCGGTAGGAGGTATAGGTAAAATGCTCAATGTTCTCGTACAGCGTATCCTGCTGGTAGTTGACGGAGGCGATGGCGCTTCCGGAGGTGCCATCCGCCTTTTTAGAGGCCCATTCGATCTGGTCGGCCAGTTCGCTCCAGGCATACTCGCCATAGTTCACGGAGACCATGCTTTTCAGGGAATGTCCCGCTTGAGGGCCAGGATCTCCTGCGGCTCCATGTCGGAGATGCGCTTGACATTGGAAAGGGTAATGCTGTCTTCGTCTTTTCCGTTCACCCAAATCTTCAGCGCATCCTCGTCGTAGACATACAGCAGGAAGGAATCATAGCTCCAGGTGTTGTCCGCGCCGTTTTTGGCCTTTATCGTGACGGTATATACATCCCGATAGCTGGTGGGATCCGGATCTGTGGATTTGTCGGGCATTTTGATCTTGTCCAGCAAATAGCTTCCGGTAAAAGTGCCGCCGCTGCCGGTCCCCGGGTTCTCCACCGATGCGATCTTTTCTGTGCCCTTTGTGACCAACATTTCAAACTGACCCGAATTCGCGGTGTAGCGGTCGAAGTTCTCAATCTTCCAGCTTATGCTCACTGGCCCCTGGGTATCGGTGACATAGTAGCTGTCCAGCTTGTCAAAGGTGACGATCGCCGGTTTTGAATCCAGTGTAATGGTTGCCGTCGCAGGGTACTCTTTACCCTGATAGATGGAAGAGACCTGGATATTATATGTATTATTGCTTGCGCCCGTATAATCATATTTCAGCACGCTGCCGGGAATCTCACAGCTGGCGGCGGGCTGCTTTGCCGTACCCGTTACGGTGGTTTTGTAAGGCTCGGTCAGCATGCCGCCGGTAACGGTGACGGTAAAAGTGGTTTCCGCGCTGCCGTTTTTGTCGCACAGGTTGCTGGTCCAATAGACGGTGACCGCCTGGCCGTCGGTGGCCCGGAGCTGGTTGTTGGGGATGGACAGAAACGGGTAAGCCCCACCCCAAGCTTCAGCGTTTCGGTGTTGACCGTCACCTCTCTGCCCTCTGCGCCGCCGTTTTTGGCCGTCAGGGTGAAGTACACTTCCCCCGCCTTGCCGGTGGGCGTGATACTGCCGTCGGCGGCAATTTGGGCGACCGTTTCATCGGAAGAGGACCATACCAGCTGATCCGCACCGGTGAAAGAGAAGCCGTCGCCCTTGAGCTGATAGCTGGCGGCGATTTTCGGGTTGTCCTGCAAATAGATGGTGTGGCTCTCGTCGGCGTACTCATAGTCCGTCGAGCCGTCTGCCTGCTTGAAAGACAGGCTGACTTCCATGTCGCCCGCCGTAATAAATTTTGCCGGTGCCTGATCTGCTGTAGCATACCGGCCCAGAACCACATTGCCGTCCAGGTACAGCTCCGCCACCCGCGTAACGGTCTCACTGTCGGTATTTATCTCCAGGGGAACGCGGGCGGTGAGGTTTTGCCCGGTGACAGTCTCCCCTTGGGCTATAAAGGGATAGAAATTTTTGCCGTCTACAGATACGGTCAGGCTTTGAGTCTGGAAGCCGCTGCCGCCTTCCATCTCTTTCATGTCGGCCGCAAGCCAGGTGGTATAGGCCTCATTGCTGCTGACCGACAAGGATACTTCAAGCGCGGGGTCTGTGTATAGGCTTTCGATTTTTCGCGCTCATGCCGGTAAAGGCGGCGGGACGGTATACGGACGGTTCGATTCGGGCGGAAGCCACCAGCTCCTGATTCTTTTTTGCACCCGGTTTCTAAAAATATCTTCTGCGTGGAACCCAATGATTTTCACGCCTGTGGCATTGTTCACCGGCTGCACAGGATAGAGGAAGGTCATGGTCTTGCCTTTGCTGTCCGTTTCCTGGGCGCTCAGGGTCAGAGGGCCATCCACCGTATCCACCGTAATTTTCGCAGTGCTCCCCATTACTGGTTCGCTGAAAGTCACCACGATCGGAATATCTTCTCCCGGTTGGAAAGGGCCTTCCGGGGCCGAGGCGCTTTCCAGGGAGGGCGGGGTTTGATCGATCAGCCAGTACTTGATGGCGGTTATTCGCTTATACGAAGGGATCATCTGGACCGTGCTGGGAGAGGACCTGTAAAGATTGTAGGCTCTTTGCTCATAGGAGGACCAGTTTCCGCGGACAAGAGTCTTCCGCAAATCCGGAGTGAGCGCCTCAGTTTTGTCGTATGCGAGATCGGCTTTTAACGTATTATTAATGCCTTTTCCGATAAAAATATCTTCATAATCTTTGTTCATGCTATCTTTATCGTCTATATTCTCACGAAACGCGGCTTCTATCTTGTCCATATCATAGCCTTTTTTCGAAATGCAGGCCCAAAAAGGGAATATTTATTTTAGCGTAAAATAATGAGCCGATCCGTACCCTGTTCCCCAGTAATACGTAGTGTGCCATTTCAAATCACCAGTGTTATTTCCAGTTTCGTCAACATTTTTGCTTGGATCTACCTGCACTCTGACCTTGTCATAAGCGCCGTTTTGTATCAGATATTTGTCAATATCCGAGAGCTTTTCCGGCCCGGAGTGGTATCCATTCGATTGATAAAATGCGTTGACGCCGGAAGGCCCCTTTGTCCATTCCGGATTGTCATAGCTCGCCTGGCGGCTTGTGGGAAGGTATAGCTGCCATTGACGGCGACGGCTTTCGTAACCGCACCCTCTGTTTTTGCGCCCTTGACATCGCACAGCTGGACGAAAAAACATGCCGCTTCCTCTCGCTCTATTGTCTTATTGTAATTTTTCGATACAGGAATAGTAAGCGATTGTGTCAGTTCCTGTGTGTCAGGCGCAAAGGCCAGGGTTGTGTTCACAGAGGTGTAGTAATCTGTCGGCGCGGTGCCCGCCAATGTGCGCACTGTAACCGAAACCTCTTGGGGAACCGAATGGTTCAGGGTTGCAGTTACATGTACAGCACCGATATACGACTCGACCTCCATACTGACGGCAGCAGTGTGATCCATCCCCGAAGGGAACTGGATCGCTTCGCTCCCCTCCGGCGCAAGCACATCGATGCCCTCGCTGTTGATCTGCTCCATCAGGCTGTCCAGACTGTTCAGCTGCTCCTGGCTCCACTGGTGGCCGTCAAAATAGGTCTCCCCGCAGATAGGCGATGTACTCCTCGATTTCCAGCATCACTTTCAGGTCGGCCACCGTGACGGGGGTTCCGTCCACATTTACCACCGTGTCGTCGGCCAGCGCGCCATCTTTCACCAGGGCCAACAGCTTGTCCGCCGCGATCTCCCGGCCGCCGCCCGACAGGGCCAGATTCCAGTCCGGCGCCGCCCCGGTTTCTGTCAGCAGGCCATATTGCGCCAAAGCCCACGACTTCCAGCACCGCAGCGCTGTCCGCCTTCTTGCCCAGCACCGTCACCACGGGGGCAGCGGGGACTGGGCGGGGCGCCGATGCCGAAAGAGCGGCCAAAGACGCAAGGATGCTGCCGGACTGCTCCGGATCTTCCTTGGGGGCTTCATCCGGGGCCGTCCAGTTGTCCAGCGCCGCGCTCAGCGCAATGGGGGGTACCGTTTGGCCGTCCACCTGAAGCTGCCAGTCCGCCGCGGGACGTTATCCACCAGCAGGCCCAGCTGCTCCATACGGTCCAGCATGGCCTTCAGTTCGGACAGGACGCAGGCGCTGCCGTTGACGGTCACATCGCCCTCCGTCATGGTCCGGGCCTCCCCGATGGTCAGGGGCGGCTCTTTTCCTGAATGGTGATGACGCCGCTCCAGTTGGAGAACAGGCCCCATCCTCATCCAGCAGGCCGTACTCGTCCAGAAGGGCATAGTAGTGCTGTGCCTCATCCTTGCTGCCGCATAAATTCTCCAGTGCAGTCAGGATCTCCTGGTTGTGGACGCGGCCGTTTTCCCACAGGGGCAAAAAAAAGCCGTGGTGGGCAGCATGGTGACCAGCATTGCAGCGGTCAGCAGGCCGGAAGCCAGCCGCTTCCAGATGCGTGTGTTTTCCAGCTTCGTTTCATCTTCGTTCCTCCCTCTGTAAATCTGCACAGTCCGTTTCTTTGGGCAGAAGGGACGTCCCACGGGTTCCCCCTGTGGGACATACGCAATACGCCCTATGTCGATTGCGCCATGCTCTGCCTCTGGCGGATAGGCTCTGCCCATGATAGAGACGCCTGCGCGCATATTTACTGATGGTTTCATCCTATCAAAATCCGCTTGAAATTCAATAGGACATGCGCGAATGGTAGAAAATCGTGTTCGAATGGTAAACAGGGACGGTTGACAAAGGCGTTTTGGACCGGTAGTCTATTGATACAAGAGATCAAAACGCTGAAACAGGAGGGGGATGGAGCATGAGGGAGAGGCTGTGCCGCTGGGCTTTGGCGGCGGTGTCGCTGGTCCTGTGCCCCTGTTTGCCCTGGGTCTGCTGGCCTATACCCAGCCCATGGAGGCGCAGGTCTACGACCTGTCCTTTGTCTGGGAGGGGGGAGACGCCTCCGGAGGGCTGGGTCTTTTCCGATAAGGGCTGGACCGTGTTCATCCAGGAGGGGACGAAAAAGCGGGAGCTGGTTCCGAACGGCGTCGGCGGCTACACCGGTTTGGACTTTCCCGGCCAGACCATTTACTTCTCCCGGGTGCTGGCCGAGCCGCTGGACGCTCCCACACTCCAGATCGCTGCGGCGGACAGCGCCATCGCCGTTTTTCCTGGACGACGTGCCGCTGTATGCGGACTTTGACCGGGAAAAGGCGGCCATCGGCGCGCTCCGTCTGCCCACGCTGGACGCTTACCGGACCGAGCCGGTGACCATTTCCCGCCCATGGACTACCGGGGCAGGACGCTGACCATCGCCCAGGGTACCTATATTTACGAGGGGGGTGCCTGCGGCGGAGATCACCGCATATCCGGCGGCAGTGACACTGCTGTGCGGCTACGCCTATGAGAGCGGCCTCATTGCCCAGAGTTTCCGAACCGCCATCCCGGCGGCACTGGCTACGCGGCGGCGGCGTCCTGCTGGCGCTGATGGTGTGGCGGGCCTTTCACGACAGGCGGGATCCGGGTTTGCTGTGGGCGGCTCTGGCGTTATTTTTCGTCATGGCAAGAGAAGTGGGAACAGCCCCTTCTTTTTATCAGTATTTTGGCCGCACTCAGTTTGACTTTGCCGGTCTGGCCCGTTTCTTTGCGCTGGCCGCTCTGCTGGCTTTTCTGTCCAGCCGGGCGGGAAAGCGGCGGTGGGCGCTGTGGGTACTGACCGGGCTTTACACACTGTCTGTCAGCATCTATCTGGTGATCGAACTGCGCGGCCTGGAGCTGACCAGTGATCTGTTGATTTTCCTGGCGGTCAGCCTGCCTGTTCTGTTGGGCTTTTGCGCCCTGCTGGCCGCGCTGGCGCTGGGCGGTCTCTTCTGGCGAAAAAAGAAAGCAGGTTCTACCGCCTGTTTTGCCCCATCATGCTGGCTGGCATCCTGCTGTTCGTGGCGGGCGCCGCGCTGGCGCGCCGCCCCCCTCTCTCAGCGGAGTGACGCTCCATTATCTGCTCTGGCCGGTGATGGCCGCAGCGCTGACCGCTGCCGTCCTCTCGGCGGTGGCGGAGGTCTTATCAGGCGAAGTTGCCCGCCAGACGGAGGCCCGGGCGCTGGCGGGCGGGAGCGCATGGCTCTTGCCAGCTATGAGAGCCTGCTCCGCCAGCAGCAGGAGATCCTGATGCTGCGCCACGACATGACCAAGCACCTCCGGGTCCTTCAGGGCATGGTGACAGAGCCCCAGGCCGCGGCCTATCTGCATTCCCTGACCGGGGGAGGTGGCCCAGACCCGCACCATGGCAAACACCGGGAACCAAATGATCGACATCCTGCTCAACAGCCGGCTTGCCGCCGCGCAGGACGCTGGAATCGCGGTGGAGCTTCAGCTGACACAGGCTCCGGAACGGCTTGGCCTGTCGGATACGGAGCTGTGCTCTCTCCTGATGAATCTTCTGGATAATGCTGTGGCGGGTGCGCAGGCTCCCGGCGTGGCGAAGCCATACATCAAGCTGGATCTGCATCTCAAAAACGGCTTTTTTTCTTTACCTGTGAAAACGCCGCTGTCTGGGAATGGATGAAGCGGAGCATAAAAGAGCCCATGCAGACGCATGGGCTGGGCAGAAAAATTATTCAGCAGATCGTAACAAGGCACGGCGGCCTGCTCCGCACGGAAACAGGGGATGACTTTTATCGGGTGATTCTGGCACTTCCATCATCAGCGCCTGAGGAGATCCAGCAGCTTTTGCTGGATTTCTGCCATACGCTGGCGGCTGACGGGCAGGGTCCCACCGCCCCGGAGCTCCAGCGTTCCTGGGAGATGCCGCTCACATAGTCCAGATTGACCAGAATCGTCCGGTGGCAGTAAACGAACCATTCCGGGAGCTGGGCTGCCAGCTCTGACAGGCGCATCCGCAGCTCAAGCTGTCCCGTGGGGAGGGAAATGCGGATCCCCGGCCCCAGGTCTCCGCATAGTGGATGTCCTGCAGGGATACGCGGGTGTGGCCTGTAGCGGTGGGGAGCATCAGCTGGTTTCGGCTCTTGAGCTGCCGCCGGGTCTCTTCATAGCAGTGGAGCAGAGCTTCGCGAAGCAGTTCCGGATCCAGCGGTTTTGGCAAGTAGCGTTTGGCGTCCACCCGGTAGCCCTGCATGGCCATCTCCCGGTCCGTGGAGATGAATACCACGTTCCGGAGTGTCCGGATACTTTTTTTCAGCACGGCGGCCAGCGCCATGCCGTCCAGCTCTCCCATGAGCACGTCCAGCAGCAGAAGGTCAAAATGCCGGCCGGTCTGAATGTCTGAGAGGAGGGTTTGACTGCTCTCATAAGCTGCAATGGAGCAGGGGAGCCCGGCCTTCGCCATGATGCTCCGTCAGCTGGATGTTATGCTGCAAATCGGATATCTCATCGTCGCAGATGGCAATTTGATACACAGCGCTCCCCCTCTCAAACATTCTGTGTTTTTCCTATTATAGCACAGAGGAATGAAAAATGGAAAGGCTTTCTCCATGCTGCGGCAGCTCATTTTAACATGTGCAATGGCGCTGAGATTGTTTTTCACTTGCATATACAGTGGCTCTATGGTATAATGCATTTACTGTTTTAAGAAAGGCGAGGTGGCTTGATGTCGTCTGTTCGCTAAAATTGGGACAATCAGAATGTGTGCTCATCGATAGTTGGATGGGTTATATTGTTGTACCTTTTTGCGGATGGATTCATCAGGCTGAGTTGTATGCAGACGGTTATGTGCCGCCTGCCGTTTTTGACGCACGGCTGCTGGAAGAACTGCAGAATTGATACGCGGATAACCCGTTTTCATGGGTTATCCGTTTTTTTGTTGTCCTTTTGTTTGTAAACTTATCCAATGAAGTCGAAAGGATCCGATTTATTATGACGGAAACAAGGAAATGGAAACAATCCTTTTTAATCGTTGCGTTGGGACAGGCCGTGTCACTGCTGGGCAGCCACGGCGTCCAATTCGCGTTGATCTGGTGGCTGGCGGAACAGAACTGCTTCGCCTTTTGATGCTGGGCGCCTCCGGCCTTGCGGCCTATCTGCCCATGACGCTGCTCAGTCCTGTTGCCGGAATCGCGGCAGACCGATTCAATCGGAAATTCATCTGTATATTTTCCGATCTGGCCATGGGCTTTTGTGCTCTGATGTATGCAGTGCTGCTGTGCTGGTTTGATCTTCCGGTGTGGACGGTGTTTTTCCTGCTGTGCACCCGGGGCGCCGGCAGCGCTTTCCAGCAGCCGGCCATCCAGTCCATTCTTCCTCAGCTGGTTCCGGCAGAGGAACTGGTGCGGACCAACGGCTGGATGCAGCTGATAAATGCCGGCTCTTTTCTCATCGGCCCTATTATCGGTGCGGCGCTCTATGCGGCCTTCCGCTGCCGGTGGTGCTGATGAGCGATGGTGGGGGGCGGGACTGGCCAGCCTTGCCCTGGCTGCGGTAAAGATCCCGCGGTTGGAGAAGCGGCAGAGGGGCAGAAGAGCGCGGCGGCACAGTTCAGGGAAGGGCTGCAGGTCTTTCGGGAGGATTCGCGGCTGTTCCGTTTGGTGCTGGCCCAGGCCCTGTGTATGTTTTTCTACGGCCCGCTGTCCTCTTTTTATCCCTGATGACCAGTAATTATTTAACCTGCCCGCCCTGTACGGAGGCGCTGCGGAGCTGTCTTTTGCTGCGGGGATGATTTTGTCCTCGCTGCTGTTTTCAAACGTTTGGAAAGTCCGGCGGAATATCGGCGTTTCGTATGCGGGCCTGTTCGGTATGGGCTTTGGTGCGGCGCTGTGCGGTGTTCTCCCGCCGTGCTATGGGGGCTGGTTCGTATTCGCGCTTGGCTGTGCCTGCTGGGGGCGGCGGGCAATGTCCATCTTGTCCCGTTGACGGCTTACATCCAGAAGAGTGGCTCCCGAGAAATGGGCAGGGCGTTCTCTGTACTGACCCTGATTTCATCGGGTAACCATGCCGGTGGGGCTGCTCATCAGCAGTCCAATCGCGGAAACGGCGGGCGTGGCAGTGTGGTTTCTGCTCTCCGGCATTGCCATAATGGCTTTAGCGGCGGGTGTGTTTTTATTGGATTCCTGGAAAGAAAGGAGAAAAAAGGTATGATTCGTATGCTACAGCCCCAGGATACCGGGCGTGTCATGCAGCTTTGGCTGGAGGGCAATCTGGATGCCCATGCTTTTTGTGCCCGGGAATTACTGGTGCGAAAAGGTTTCCATGGTGCGTGAGCTGCTTTTGCAGGCAGAAGTCTATGTATATGAACAAAACGGTGAGATACAGGGCTTTATTGGGACTGCAGGGGGATATGATTGCGGGGATTTTGTGGATCGGCTGCCGCTCCGGGGGATTGGGAAACAGCTCCTGGATCATGTGAAACACCTTCATCCGGTTCTTTTGCTGAGCGTTTACCGGAAAAATTTATCTGCTGCGGCGTTTATAACCGGGAGGGATTTTCTGCGATAGAGGAAGGAATGGATAGAAGACACCGGAGAATTGGAGCATACCATGCGATGGGCGAGGCGGGAAAAGGAAACCTGCAGCGGGCGGCAGTGACGCTGCTCCGTCTGCGGGAGCATCCGAGCTGGCCAGCTGCGCGGCTTTGTGGTTCAGCGCCAAATGGGATATCCCTGCGCAGGCATACCGGGCGAGCATCCGGCAGTGTGCGGCGGGCAAAGAGAGCGTGCCGCAGTGGTATGTCGTGCAGAACGAAAACCGGGAGATTGTAGCCGGAGCCGGTGTGATTGAGAACGACTTTCACGACCGAAACGATCTGGCGCCGAATGTGTGTGCCCTTTTTGTGGAAGAAGCGTACCGCGGGCAGGGGATTGCCCGCAGTGTGCTGGACGCGATCCGGCAGGATTTGAGCGGGATGGGAACCGGAAACTGTACCTGGTCACAGATCACATGGAATTTTTATGAAAAATGCGGATGGAAGTTCCGGACTCTGGTAATCGGCGGCGACGGTTTGCCGGAACGGTTGTATGAATCCGGGGATGGAAAAGCGCTGTAACCGACTCCGGGGCGGGCGGAATCCAATAATATTCTGAGGGTAAAATGCAGTTTTTTCGTATAGGCGGGCGCTTCGACGGTACAATAACCGTATCTGTATGCCGTTATGAGAAAACAGCCTGAGCGGCTCAGTACCGTGCACATTCGATGCTATGCCCTGTAGTTGCGGGAGCAGGAGCGTGTCCCGGCCACCATTCAAAAATACCTCCATGACCTGCACGTTGTTTTGGAATAGCCCCCCTCACCAAAGCCGTGCTGATCGGCGGGAAAGAGGAACTCACGGCCAACCACGCTCCGGCCAGCGTTAACTCTATGCTGGCTGCGGTGGGAGGGTTTCTCCGCTTTATGGGGTGGGAGGAACTGCGTGTAAAGCCCCCTGAAGATTCAGCGCTCTCCTTTCTGTGACGAAAGGAACGGGAACTGACCCGCGCCGAGTATGCCCGGCAGGGAGGATACAGCACTGCCCAGGGGCGGCCGGGGATACGCGGACTATGATGCAATTTCCCGGTACGCGCTAGAGGCTATGGACTGGGCCAATGCCGCAGGAATTCTGAACGGTACCAGTGCCACCACGCTGGCGCCCCAGGGGCAGGCTGCGCGGGCGCAGGCTGCAGCCATGCTGACGCGCCTGTGCCAGACAGTGGTGCAGGAAGTTTGAGTGTTCTGTTCTTGTACCGGCGCGCGGAGCATTCTGCTTTTGAACGCAACGCTTTGTGAACAACCTTATCATGCGGTGCGCCCACAATGGTCATTCCGACCACTGTGGGCGCGCTGTTTGTCCCTTTCTGCCGCTGTGCAGTTCCCGGCCTGCGGTATTTCGAATCTTCCGAGCCAGTATAGAATAAATGCTTTTTATAAATTTAGTTCTTATTTTATAGGTAAAACACACGCCGGCGCAGTGGGAGGGGGCAGATACTGAAGGATGGATCGGGAAATAAAACAAACAGTGTGATGGTATCTATGCGCTTTGTACAAAACGAATGCTGGAAATTTTATGAAATGGCGCTTGCGCGGATCTGGTTTATCCGGTATGATGAAAACATAAAAACAAATTTTTATTTTTGTTATTTAATTGAAAGGAAGGGAGCGTGCCATATGCCGCGCAAAGCTTATTCAGAACAGGAGCGGGAGCGGGTCAGGGAAGCACTGCTGGCCGCTGCTCTGCAACACATTGCCGCGCATGGACTGAAACATGCCAGCGTGGAGACCATCTGTGCGGAAGTTGGTATTTCCAAAACGTTTTTTCTACTCCTTCTTTCCCTCGAAAGAAGCGCTGGTGCTGCAGGCGTTGTCTTACCAGCAGCCAAAATTGCTGGCTTCGCCCGGACGCTTATGAGCGACCCGAAGTTGAGCTGGCGGGAAGGTTTGGAAACCTTCCTGCGCCGCTGCTGCTATAACAGCAGCGGCATAGCTGTGTTGTCTGCTGAAGAGGAACAGATGGTGTTCCGGCGCTTGTCGCCGGAGGAATACCAGGCGTTCCAGCGTAGTCAGCTGATCCTGTTTGGCGAACTGCTGGCTGTATTCGGTATCCCGGTGGCGACGATTGATCCAAGGTTGTTCGGCAACCTGGCTCTGGCCATGATTATGGTGCGCAAGGCTATGCCGGAAGGCCTGCCCTTTCTCTTTCCGGAAATGGCGGATGAAATGGTGTCTTTTCAGATCGGTGCGCTGGCCGATGCGCTGGAGCGAGCCAGGGACGCAAAGCCTCCACACGGGGAAAATCGTCCTGAAACAGAAAACGAACCTGAGAGTGGGGTTGTACCGACGGAACGTCTGCAGCTCGGACAATTATCATGAAACGGAATTCAAAGGAGAAACTTGTTATGACATTAATGGAACAATGCCAGATCTGGAACGACAACGATGAATACCAGAAAATCGTTGACGCCATCGAGGTTCTGCCAGAGGAGGAGCGCACGCCGGAACTGTGCAGCGAGCTGGCCCGCGTACAACAATCTGGCGGATCCCGGTACGGCGGAGGGACGGGCACAGCTGCGGCGCGCCCTGGATCTGCTGCGGCCCTACGAGGAAACGCTCAAAGACGATCACTGCTGGAACTTCCGCATGGCGTATGCCTATTATTATCTGGACCAGGAAGGGCCGGCGCTGCCGTATTTTTGAACGGGCGCTGGAGAAGTGGCCCGGCGACGAAGATACGCAGTATTTTATTGATGCGTGCCGCCGCGGCCTGGCCCTGCCCAGGTTCCAGCGGAATTTCCGTGAACGGACGCAGGAGGCATGGGAGGCGTTTGTTCAGGGCGAGGCGGAACTGCGCGGCCTGATGGATCAGGGAAGACCGGGACGCCGTGGCAGAGGAACTCATTGCCAAATGCGATGCAATTTTGCACCTGGCGTTTGAAACCATCGCTTTGAGATGGGTTATAACGGCGAAAAATACGAACTGATCCCTCACACCTGAGGGCGACCGGACCAGGCTGTTTGAGCTGGTGTATTTCCAGCGTCATGCGCCGGCGGACGTCCGGAAACAGTGGAATATTCTGGTGGGCCGACAGAAAACAGCAGGGGTTTGCGCTGCGGATCGACGACTGGGAGATTGAGGCGCAGGACGTGCAGGTGTGGGTAGCGCAGGGAGAGGAAACCGCGGCCCTGACGCTGTACTGCGAAAGCTGCTCGCTGCTGCGGGAAGAGGAAAACAAAGTCTGGTGGATGCTGTCCACCCTGACAGATCAGGTGCTGGGCGAGATCCCTGCCATGGCGCTGATCGATGGCTTTGATGTGTTGGATGCGCCCCGAGATGGAGTGTCTGTATCCCTGGAAGAGCTGCCTCAGAAACTGGCGGATATGGGAATGCGGACCGACTGGGATGCCGCGGCCTATCTGGAAAATCACTATACGGCATATGAACTGGAACCGAATCAGGATGTGGATGCCGATTGGCGCATGGATGTGTTTGCTGGCTCCACCTGCTGCCCGGCGCTGGTCAACGGTTACCTGAGCAATCAAAGCGAGACGATGGATGCTTTCCACCAAAACGGCGCGGTGCCGGGGTTCTTCTGCTATCCGGTGGATGGGTTCACCGGCGCAGAGCGGGGCAAAGTTCTGCTCGATTTCCGCGATGCCCTGGAAGAAGCGGTGCGGAAGGCGGCCGGAGAAGATGCTGTTACCTTTGTGGGTGGTGCGTCGGGTCTGCGCTGTGGTTATCTGGACTTTATCGCTTGGGATTTGCCGGCCGTGCTGAACGCCGCGGCAGAATTTTTGGAAACGAGCCCCGTAGCCTGGGCGAATTTTCACACGTTCCGCCGGGATGTAGGTACCGTGCGGCTGATCAATCGCGAAAACGATGCGCCGGTGGTGGATGAACAGACTGGTTCGCTGCTCTCACAGGAGGATATCGCTGCGCTGGCAGCCTTTTGAAGAGGGCAGCAGCGGATACTTCGGCCGGATGTGGTCGTATTTGAACGATTTTATCAGTACTGGCGTGGCAGAAGGGCGCTTTACGCAGCAGCAGGCCCGGAGGACCTTCAGATTGCCTTGTGGTACGCCTATGCCTGGAATAATCTTGACGAATATGATTCTTACTATAAGGCGGCCCAGTGGATGCCGGCTTCGAGAAAAACGCGCAGGGCTGCGGCACATGGTATTATCGTTATTCTGTGGCGCTGATGTACTGCGGACGGCTGGAAGAGGCATGGCAATATGCCGAGACGGGCGCACAGGAGGAACCGGACTATCCCTGGATCTGGCTGCAGGTAGCGAAACTGCGCAGCCACTTTGGAAATCGGGAGGGCGCTTTGGAGGCTGTGCGGCGCGGCTTGGCGCTGGAGCCGGGCGACCATGAATTCCAGACGCTGGGCCGGGAGATCGAGGCGGGTGCACCTCTGAAACGATGGAATATCATTGATTGATCCGGACTGCGACCAGGCGCTGCAGGACGGTTTGGACGAAGGGGCAGACGACAAACGGCGGGCGATTTCCTGTATCGTGCTTGATCCGGAGAGCCTGAAGTGGGTCAAGGAGCTGCTTCAGCCGACGGATTGGGTTGCGGATGCGCCCTACTGCAGTTTTCATATGCCGGTTCAGGATCAGCGCGTGGAAGTGGTGTTCCTGATGAATGAGGCGGGGCTTTCCAAGCTGAAACACACATGGCTGGAAGAGCAGAAAGCCCGGCTGGAGAGCGGGCAGTGGCTGACCCATACGCGGGAGGATGGCAGAACCGGCGCGCTGGAAGCGGTGATGATCGGCCTGGACTATCGGATTGGACTGCTTTACCGTCTGGAAAAGGACGGGACGCGGTTCCAAATTTTTCTGCAGCCGGATGGTACTGCGGCGGAACATGCCATTTGGGAAGAGGAGCCTCCGGAGGCGGGCGGAGAAAAACGTCTGCAGCGCAGCAGGAGGATGACGATGACCGGACCGGTTCTTTTTGTCGGCTTTGTGCTGCTGCAGCAGGCACAGTGGAGCAGGGAACAGCTGATCGGCGATCTGAAAACAGAATGGGGCATCGATGCTGCCGAAGATAAAGCGGAAGAACCGGAGGGCAGCGACGATGTGATGGTCTTTTCCGTGGAAGATATGATGGTGGCGGTCAGCCTGATGCCGGCTCCGGTGCCGGATCATGAAGCGGAGGCCAACGCCGGGAATAACTATATGTGGCCGGAAGCGGTGGAGGCAGCCAGAGCGCATCAGGGCCACCTTATGGTGGCGGTGCTGGGGAAGAATGCAGACCTGTTTGAGCGGGGCAAGCTGTTTGTCAGTGATGGCCTGCTGCTGCAGGCAGCAATACGCCAGCGGCGTATACACCAGCGGTACCGTGTTTGAGCCGCGGTTTTACCAGTGCTTTGCCGAGATGATGAAAGAGGACGAGCTGCCCATTTTCAACTGGATCTGGTTTGGTCTGTATCGCACCGAACAGGGTGTGCAGTTATACCTACGGCATGGATGTGTTTGGAAAGAGGAAATGGAGGTGCTCGATGCTGCCGCCCAGCCTTCTGAGGTGCGCGATTTTCTTGCCAGTCTGGTGTCCTATGTGCTGGGGTGCGATGTGACGCTGCAGGACGGTGAGACCATCGGGTTTTCGCCGGAGGACAAGCATTCGATCACCCCACGGGCCCGGCGTGTCGCTGCCGGAACCACTTTGAAAATCAGCTACGAAGCGATGGAAGAATGAACAGGTATTGCGGCGGAACGGGCGTCTGCAGCGCTGCCCTGCGCTGCTGCAGAATGGGAAAGGAGCGTGAGGCAATGTTGCCCGAAGTGTACAGTGAAGAAGAAAGAAAAGCGGTGGAGGCGCATATCGAGGCATGTTTTGGGGCCTTTGAAACGGTGCTGCATGAGGTGGTATCGCCGGACATCCATGTGGACGTCTGCGTGATTCCGCCGGCGAAAGACCGGAACTATTATACCCTGGTGACTATGGGGATGGGCGCCCATCGGATGAACGTGCCGGCGGAACTGGCGGAATATAGGCTGGAACGGGCGGAACTGGCGATTGCGCTGCCTGCGGACTGGAAAGTGGATCAGGAAGCTTTCCGGGACGAGCAATGGTACTGGCCGGTTCGGCTGCTCAAAACCCTGGCCCGTCTGCCAGGCGAGTGTCACACCTGGCTGGGCTGGGGGGCATACGGTAGACAATCAGGAGCCGTTTGCGCCGAATACGGAGTTGTGTGCATCTATGCTCATCGCGCCGCAGCATGTGAAGGAGGGCGGCGAGGTGTGCGCCCTGCCCGGCGGCGGGAAGTCAATTTTATCAGCTGCTTCCCTGTATCGGGAGGAAATGGAGTTTAAACAGGCCCATGATGCCGAAGCGCTGCTGGATGAGATGGCCGGCGTGAGTTTTGTGGTGCAGCCGGATCGGGCCGACGCGTTTTCCGCCGGTGTGTCAGGAGGAATACCAGGCGCTGCTTATGGACGACGCTGCATGGCATTTGGAGGATCTGCGCGAAAAGCACCTGCCGGTGGAAGAAATCACAGCCTATAACCATCTGGCCATATATCTGCGTTTGGTGTATGGAGCATCAGCTGATGGGTGAGGTGTTTTTTGGAGCGGTATCCGGACGACAGCCCGGCTTCAGGCAGATCCGGAACACACCGATTTGCGCCCTTTCCGCGATGAACTGGATGGGAAGCTGCTGCGGGTTTACTTTTTAATGATCCGGGCGAGGCGTTTTCGCACTATTATTACGGCAGCGGTGACGCGCCCTATTTCCCTTCGGATATTGACGATTACGCACTGCATTATTTCGGTGCGGGAGCGTTATCATTCCGATGAATTCCAGGACGAGGCGTATCTGTTTATTCCCTTTGACGAAGCGTACTATCAGGCCATGGCGGAGCGGATAAAACCAGCGCTGGGAGGCATGGCAGCATCAGGGGGCGGACACTGCGGACGAAGAGTCTGAACCTTCCGCACTGGCGAAAGCTATGATGGAATATCTCGAGTATGAGTGCCAGTATTTTCCGCCCATGCTGGACGACGACCCCATTATTGCCGCGCTGAGCTATGCCCGGCGGCGCGGACTGCGGAGGGATTTGTTCCCATGCTGATCGCGGTGGATGAAACGCTGTGGGAGTGTCTGGTCATGAACTCCGAGGAGCGTCAGGATGAGACGCAAGACGATACCTTTGACTTCGACTGCGTGACGCAGTACCGCAGGGCGATTCTGTCACAACCGGTGAAAAACGGTCGAATGGTTTTGGAGCGCCGGTGCGGCGAACGCAGAAGCGAAGCGGAGGACGATGCGATGGACTGGGATACGGAGGTGCTGGGCGAAATGGCTGGCGGCGGGGGTAAATGACCGCTTCCTGGGCTATTGGGACTACGAAACCCGGAAACCATGCCCCTGATATTGGCGCATATCCCGGTCAAGCATCCGTGGGAAGTGTTTGCCTATCTGCCCTTTGGCGGCTGGAATGAATGTCCTGACACAGATGAGTTGATGGCGGTGACGAAATACTGGTTTGAGCAGTACGGCGCAGTGCCGGCGGTGATGACGCATGATGCTGGAATTCGATCTTCCGGCGCCTGTTCCGCAGGAGCGGGCCATGGAAGTGGCACAGGAGCAGTATGCGTTTTGCCCGGATGTGGTGGACCAAGGCGGGGAGGATGCCACGGTGGGCGCCCTGGCGGATACGCTGCGGCAGTCGGACAAGTGGTATTTCTGGTGGGATTGACAACCGGCGTACAGCGGCTGAAACGACGGAGGAGCAGCAGAGAAAGGAATCGTGGAAATGGGACTTGACATTTACGCCGGAACACTGACCCGATATTATGCGCACAACTGGAAAACGGTGGTGCAGCAGTGGGCAGAGAAAAACGGCTGGGGCTTTCAGCGCGTTACGCCGGAAGCGAGATGCGATTGCGCAGGAGGAAGAGCTGACGCCCACTGAGATTCAGAAGGCGATAGAGCACTGGCGCGACGGAATTCTCGAAGCCCTGTCCCGGAGGGCCAGCCGCCGTTTCCGGCCTGGACGGAAGATAACGAAACGCCCTATTATACCGACAAACCGGATTGGGATGCATTTGAAGCGCTGCTGCTGTTCGGCGCCTGTCGGATTTATGACATGCCGGTGCCGGAGCAGTTTCCCCAAACACGGGCAGTTTGAGCAGTTTGAAGCGGCCGGGCGCATGCAGGCGGATGAGAACATGAATTGGTCTCTTTTCACGGGGGCGGTCTGGTGGCTGCCGCTGGAGGAGTGCTTTTGTTCCGCGCACCGCTGCCCACCGGCGACGAAGCGGTGCTCGGCACGGCCGGGACGCTGTTGGCGGAGCTGAAGCGTATCAACGAGTTGTCCTGGCAGGCGGATGAGAAGGAGATCTGCGCCTGGAGCCGCACAGAGGGGTATCCGGCAGAGGCAGAGGTGGGGCAGGGCGGTGCTCACCAAACAGAATATCCCGGCGCACACGCGCTTTGATACGGAGTCTCTGGCAAAATTTGCGTTTTCGATCTTATATCAGGCGGCGCGCTTTTCCCCTGGCGCAGCGGTGCCGGTGCTCCTGGATTATTGAGGAGGCGGAACAATGGGCTTTGATGTGAGTTTTCACCCCATTTCCCCCGCAGAAATGGACATGTGGTATTTTACGCCGCTGGAATGGGTGCGGCAGGGGCAGAAGGACAAAGTACTGGATCTGGCGGAGCCAGTATGGCATGGAAGCGTTTTATGCGCAGAAGTATCTCAGTGTGCTGCAGGCGGGTGCCGCTGTGGAGGAACAGGAGCTGTTTGACAAAAGCCACGGCTTCTACCTGGCGGTGGTGCAGGGATTTTCCCAACGTATTATTACACTCAGGGGCAGCGCCTTTTCCTTTCTCATTGAAGAAAGCCGGTCTATCGGCGCTATACCACGCCCTGGTGCGGCGTGACGCCCCGCGCGTTTCCCAATCCGGCGGAAAACGGCATTGTGGAAAACTACTGTGCCGGCGTTTATCTTGCTCCAGCGCAGGTGTGCAGCTGCTGGAGGATTTGAGCGCGATCCCAAGGTGCGTTCGGATCTGGAACGGCAATGGTGCGGAGACCAGCTGCCAGTGCTGGTAAAAGCGCTGCAGGCGGCCCGGGAACAGGAACGCGGGCTGTTGGAGGCCACGGAAGTTGTGGAGCCGAACCCTATTTCGCCCAATGAAAGCTGCAGTTATTCCAATCTGTTCCACTGCGATAAAGACGGGTGTATCTGTTTTTGACACGGCCCTGAAACAGTTTGTCCAGGCGATGGAGGAATCGAAATGAACGCTGAAACAGGATTTTCTCAGGAGGGATTTGATGCCGTTTCCCGTGCGCTCGAGAGGCTCTATTCCGGCCAGGAAGGTATTTTTACCGTACGGTGATCCCTTATGCTCTGGGAGGCAAGGACCCGCTGGACGGCATAGAGGTTTGGAAAAGCGAACATGGCGTCCCCCACTGGCACTATGTCACTTACGGGTTTACAGAGCTTTACGAAAAGAGAGCGACATTTCTCAGGAGAGCGGTTACGGGTTTGAACTGACCTTCCGTCTGAAGCGGGGAGCGGAAGAGCAGCCGCCGGCCTGGCCGGTGAACCTGCTGCAGAACCTGGCCCGGTATGTGTTTTCTACCGGCAATGGTTTTGGGCCGGGCCATCATATGAGCTGCAATGGTCCGATTGCTCTGGATACCGACACGAAATTGACGGCACTGGGCTTTCGCGTGGACCCGAACTGGGAGAGCTGGACACGCCCAACGGCCATATGCGCTTTTTTTGCAGGCCGTGGCTCTCACCGGCGACGAGATGGAGGCCATGATGTGCTGGGATGGGCAGCGTTTTCTGGAGGAGCTGGAGCGCTGCATTCCGTTGTGTCTTACCGATCTGAAGCGCGTTTCGCAGATGGGGCAGGCGGCGTTTTCCGAAGCCTGGAAGGCTGGTGTGGAGCGGGATGGATCATCCGTTGGCGTTCTTTATCTGGACGAGGTGGAAGCGCAGCTGGAGGACGGCTGCGGGTACCTTCGTCTGGGAGCCGGCCGTGCTCCCGCTTCTGGCCCGCATGCTTCGGGCGCGGGTGGGAAAGGGGCGGATCTGTGTCTGTACGGCCGCCGGGACAGCACAGTCCGCTTTCGTTCCGGTGTGCGGCCGGTGCTGGCGTGGGAAGACGGTATCCTGACTGTGACACTGGATGAGGCAGCAATGGAGGAACTGTGTACGGTGCTCCCATTCCATGCGGGGAAATATCCCTTGTCCGCTGTGCCGCTAAGCATTGTGTTGATTCCTACGCGGATCACCGATGCGGAGGGACATGTGCTGGAAGTAATTGAATAAAGAGGAAAAGCCGATGGATCCGGCGTTTCTGGACCGACTGGCACTTTCGTATGGGCTATACGCTGTACCGGCTGAGTCGGGAGAAAGAGGCGCTGCCGTATTTTCACAGGGTGCTGAATCTGATCCCAGACGGCGCGCAGACGAAAAAATTTTTCGCCGGACTGCATAGCAGCAGCACTGCTGCGCCGTGGAGGGGAAATACGGCGAAGCGGACAGAAAAACATGGTATTGTTGGCCAATATCTGGTATAATAACAACAGGAAGCAAAGCGTGGAAAGAACCGGAGGGGAACGGTGCGCCGGTTCGGTGCCTGAAGGGAACCGGCGGCCGGGAGAGGAAGCATGCCCGGACAGCGCAGAGATGTGAAAGGAGGAGTTCCATGAAAGTTGTTATCGTCGGCGGCGTGGCGGGCGGAGCCACCGCGGCAGCCCGAATCCGTCGCCTGGATGAATATGCGGAGATTGTGGTGTTTGAGCGAACAGGATATGTGTCCTATGCCAATTGCGGCCTGCCCTATTATATCGGTGGTGTAATTGCCGATCCGGCGGAGCTAACGCTGCAGACGCCAGAGCGTTTTCGTGCGCGCTTCGGCATTGACGTGCGGGTGCGCCACGAGGTCACCGCGATTTATCCGAACGGAAAGCCGTTCGTGTGCAGAATTTGGATACCGGCACCGTGTTTGAAGAACATTACGACAAGCTGCTGCTCTCACCAGGGGCGCAGCCCACGCAGCCTGAGCTGCCCGGCGTGGAAGCGGGCGGGTGTTCACGTTGCGCACCGTGGAAGATACGCTACGTATCCGCGCGTTTGTAGAGCGGGAGAAGCCGCGCTCCGCGATTTTGGCGGGCGGCGGATTCATCAGCCTGAGTTGGCGGAAAACCTGCGGGAACTGGGCGTCGATGTGACCATCGTTCAGCGTCCGGCGCAGTTGCTCAATCCGCTGGATCCTGAGATGGCCAGCTTTATTCATGCCGAAATGCGCCGCAGGGGCGTCCGGCTGATGCTCGGGCATTCCGTGACTGGGTTCCAGGAGGAACACGGCGGCGTGCAGGTGCTTTTAAAAGGAGAACCTTCCCTGCGGGCTGACATGGTGGTACTGGCCATCGGCGTGACACCGGATACACGGCTGGCCCGGGAAGCAGGGCTGGCGCTGGGCCGAAAGGGCAGCATTGCAGTCAACGAACGCATGGAGACCTCGGCCAAAGATGTTTACGCCGTGGGTGACGCGGTAGAAATCTGGCATACGGTCACCGGGCAGAAAACGCTGCTGTCTCTGGCAGGTCCGGCCAATAAGCAGGGACGCATTGCGGCGGACAATATATGCGGCGGCAGCAGCGTCTACCGCGGTGCGCAGGGTTCCTTTGTACTCAAGCTGTTTGACCTGACTGCGGCGGCGACGGGTATCAATGAGCAAACGGCGCGGGAGGCCGGCATCGGGTGTGATAAAATCTATCTCTCCCCCTCCAGCCACGCGGGTATTATCCCGGCGGCCAGGCCATGACCATAAAGGTTGTTTTTTGAAACAGGAACGTTCCGTCTGCTGGGCGCGCAGATCGTGGGGTATGACGGCGTGGACAAGCGCATCGATGTGCTGGCTGCCGCCATCCGCGCAGGCATGACCGGGCCGGAGCTGAGCGAGCTGGATCTGGCGTACGCGCCGCCTTTATTCATCGGCTAAAGATCCGGTAAATATGGCCGGCTTTATGATGGAAAATCTGGCCGGTGGGCTGCTGCAGCAGTTCCACTGGGACATGATCGACACCCTTCCCAGGGATGGCAGCATTACGCTGTTAGACACCCGGACGGCAGAGGAATACGGCTCCGGCCACGCCAGGGGCTTTGTCAATATTCCGCTGGACGAGCTGCGGGGGCGGCTGACAGAGCTGTGCGCCGGCAAGCCTGTGTATGTGATGTGCCAAAGCGGCCTGCGCAGCTATCTTGCCTGCCGCATGTTGGCGCAGCGGGGCTTTTCCTGCTTCAATTTCTCCGGCGGCTACCGGCTGTACGCATCGGTTAAAGAAGAGCAGGCGGCGGCGGAGCAGACGCTGCCTTGCGGCATGAACCGGACGTGCGTGTAATCCGGCGGAAAAAAAGCTGCTTTTGCAGGGGTATACTAAAAAACAGAGCACGGTGCTGCAGTTGTGATGCCTGCGTTTTTGGCGGTACGGCTGGGAACTGCGGTGGAATAGGGTATAGGCGCACAAACAGAAGAACAGAGGAGGCAGTTCAATGGAACATATTTACGATATGGTTATTATCGGCGGCGGCCCAGGCGGGTACACCGCTGCGCTGTACGGTGCCCGGTCTGGGTTGGATACACTGATTTTGGAAAGGCTCTCCGCCGGCGGGCAGATGGCGCTGACCGATCAGATTGATAACTATCCGGGATTTGAGGACGGAATCGACGGTTTTTCCTGGGTGAAAAAAATGCTGCGCGGCGCAGAGCGGTTCGGTGCGCAGACAAAGATGGCGGAGGTGCGTGCCGTCCGGCTGAACGGCGCGGTGAAAGAGATTGAAACCGCCGGCGGCACGCCGTATGGACGCACGGTGATCCTTGCCACCGGTGCGACGCCCCGGGCGCTGGGCGTTGCGGGAGAACAGGAGCTGATCGGCCGCGGCGTCGGTTACTGCGCTTCCTGCGACGGCATGTTTACCGGGGCAAGACGGTGGTGATCGTCGGCGGCGGAAACACCGCAGCAGCAGACGCCATCCTGCTCTCGCGCATTTGCGAGAAGGTGTTCGTTGTGCACCGGCGCGATACCCCTGCGCGCCACAAAAATCTATCATGAGCCGTTGATGAAGGCTGAGAACATTGCGTTTTGCTGGAACAGCACGGTGAGCGAACTGCTCCACGGGGACAAGCTGACTGGCGTGAAGGTGCGTAATATCCAGACCGGCGAGGAAACGGAAATTTCCTGCGACGGCCTGTTTGTGTGCATTGGCCGGGAGCCGGCGTCGGAATTGGTCAAGGTCAGCTGGAACTGGACGGTGCGGGTTATATCGTAGCCGACGAGTCTGCCCGAACCAGCCTGCCCGGCGTGTATGCCGTGGGCGATGTGCGCACAAAGGCGTTCCGGCAGGTGGTCACCGCTGTGGGCGACGGCGCTACGGCAGCCTACTACGCGGACGAATATCTGACCGAGACCAAGCAGGCACAGGAGGACGGCGCGCTTGATCGTTGAACTGCTGCTGAGCGATGCAGGAAAACTGCTGGCCGGACTTATGCTTCCGCTGTTGGGTACAACGCTGGGAGCGGGGACCGTGTTTTTTTGAAGAGGGAGCTTCAGCCGGCGGTGCAGAAAACCTTACTGGGCTTTGCCGCCGGTGTGATGATCGCGGCCTCTGTATGGTCGCTGCTGATCCCGGCCATTGATATGGCCGAAGCGTCCGGCGTTGTCGCGTGGGTGCCGGCTGTGGCCGGTTTTCTGAGCGGTGTGGGTTTCCTCCTTCTGCTGGACACCTTTGTGCCCCATCTTCACCTGGATACGGAGCGCCCGGAGGAAAAGCCTGCGGCTTGGGCAAATCTTCGATGCTGATGTTGGCGGTTACGCTGCATAATATCCCGGAGGGGATGGCGGTGGGTGTAGTGCTGGCCAGCATGCTGTCGGGTGGTGCGATCAGCGCCGCTGCGGCATTTTTACACTGGCGCTCGGTATCGCCATTCAAAACTTCCCGGAGGGGAGCTGTCATTTCCATGCCTCTGGTGGGATCCGGGCTAAGCCGGCGTAAAGCTTTTGGGTATGGCTTTTTGTCCGGAGTGGTGGAACCGCTGGGGGCAGCGGCTACCATCCTTCTTACCGCCTGGATCACGCCCATCCTTCCGTATATCCTCGCCTTTGCCGCAGGCGCCATGATCTATGTGGTGGTGGAAGAGCTGATTCCGGAGGCTCAGGCGGGCGATCATTCCAATGTAGGCACCATCGGTGCGGCGCTGGGCTTTGCGCTGATGATGCTGCTGGATGTGGCTTTGGGATAAAGCGCGCTGCGCAAACGAAAAACAACCTCGGTGGCTATTCATGCACCGAGGTTGTTTTATCTGTTTCAGAATGCGTGCCGCCGCCGCTCAGGCCAGGAATTTGTCATACAGGCCGAAGAAGAAAATAAACAGCACGATCACCGGCAGGATATAGGTGAGATAAGGCCGCGCCCAATTGGGCATTTTCAGGCCTGTTCCGGTGTTGGCTTTTTTTGGAACTTGTCCCAGCCCCAGCCGTAACGGCTGACGCAGAACAGCAGATATACCAGTGAGCCCAAAGGCAGGAACAGGTTGCTGATGAGAAAATCCTCCAGGTCCATAATGGTGCCGCCGAATACGGCGAAACCGTCCCAGCTCCATAGATTGTAGCCCAGTATGCAGGGCATCGACAGGAGAATAATCAGCACCAGATTGACAAAAACCCGATTTGCGGCGGCTGCTGCCGGTCAGTTCCATACCGCAGCAGATGATGTTTTCAAATACGGCGACGACGGTGGACAGGGCGGCAAAAATCCATAAACAGGAAGAAAGAGGCTTCCCCAGAAGCGTCCCACGAACATATTGGCAAAAATGTTGGGCAGCGTGATAAAAATCAGGTTGGGACCGGAGGTCTGATCTACATGATAGGTGAAACAGGCCGGAAAATGATCAGCCCTGCAGTGATGGCGACAAAGGTGTCCAGCACGACCACGCGGGCAGATTCACCCAGCAGGGAGTGCTCTTTGCCAATATAGCTGCCGAAAATAGCCATGGCGCCGATACCAAGGCTCAGCGTGAAAAAAGCCTGGTTCATGGCGCTCACCAGCGTACTGATTACGCCGACTTCCTGCATCCGTGCAAAGTCCGGCAGCAGATAGAAAGAAAGCCCCTCTTTGGCACCGGGCAGGAAAAGCTGTTGATCGCCAGGATCACCATAATGGCCAACAGCGCCAGCATCATGATCTTGGTGATTCGTTCCAGGCCGCTCTGCAGGCCTCGGATGCAGACCAGAATGCCGATTACGACCACCGACCATCCAGAACGTCATTACGCTGGGGTTGGCCAGCACGTCTGCAAAGACCCTTCCACAGCGGCGGCGTCCAGTCCTTCAAAACGGCCGGCGGCGGTCAGATAAAAATAGTGCAGCATCCAGCCGGCAACTGTGGTGTAGAACATCATCAAAAGATAGCAGCCGATCAGGTGATATAGCCGTGGATATGCCATTTCTGCCCGGGTTTTTCAAGGGCCTGGTAAGCCCGCACGGGGTTTCTGGCTGGCGCGGCCCACCGCAAATTCCATGCTCAGAATTGGCAGGTCGAGGATGATCAGGAAAATAATATAAAAAAACGAAAGTACCGCACCCGCCCTGGCCGGCAATGTCCGGAAATCTCCATACGTTACCAATGCCGATGGCGCAGCCTGCGGAAAGCAGGATAAATCCCAGTCTGGAACGCAATTGATCTCGTTTCATGGTGTATACCTCCCCATATTGCAATTTCTGATTGTACCATAAAAGGTTGGAAATTGATAATAGGATAATCCCATGCTATAATTGTGTTATCTTATAATACGGGGGAGTTTCCATGAATACAACCCAGTTGGAATATTTTGTCAGTGTGGGGAGCTGCACAGTTTTACAAAAAGCAGCGCAGAAGCACTATGTGTCACAGACAGCGGTTACGCAGATTCAAAACCTGGAGGAAATTCTGAATACCACGCTGTTTGACCGCACCAAGCGGCCCATTCAGCTGACCGACGAAGGAACCATGCTGCTTACAGACGCCAAAAGCGATTTTGGAGCGGATGTACGGTGCTGTTGCGAAACTGTCCAATGTGTCCAGCAGCGTCGGCGGTTCCCTGCGCATCGGATATACAAAAGGTTACGAGCGCAGCAGTCTGTCCGCGATACTGCGACGCTATCACCAGGATTACCCCAATGTGTTTCTTTCCTGCTGCCGTCACAATAGCAAGGAATTGACCGAAGCGCTGTTGTCCGGCGCGCTGGACATGATTTTCACTTGGGATCACGACCCGATTATGGCCATGCCTCAGATCGAATATGTGGAAGTGGAGCACTCATCGTTGGATGTGGTACTCTACAACGCCCACCCGCTTGTGTACCGTTCGTTCCTGCGCCGGGAAGATTTGAGGGAGGAAAAGTTCATTTATCTGACGCCCTCAGGCACCATTTGCGACGATAGCTATATCCGCCTTTACCAGGAAGCGGGGTATGAACCGAATATCATCTATTACGGACGATATCGACAGTATTTTGATGATGGTCGCCGCAGAGGGGGGGATCTCAGTGATGCCGACGTATATTACCCGAAAACTGTATCACACGGAAGGCATTGTATGTGTTCCGCTGCGGGGCGAGCAGGGTACCGCCATTCTCGCGGTGTGGAAAGCGGACCGTGCCAACCAGCGCCTGCAGGAATTCAAAAATATCTGCACCGATGAGCGCTGGATTGGGCCGGCCTTTTTGACGCTGGCCTTGCAGCACTGCAGCAACGGCAGGATGAAACGCTATCTCTGCGGGCGGTTCTGTCAACAGAATCTGGATGTCCTGCGGAAGATCCACCGGGCGCAGGTGGTAGAAGGAGATGCTGAAACGCGCAACAAAACCTTTCAGGTCATTGTCTTCGGCGTGCTGGCGGAAGTGAAAAGGGGAAAACACAGAAGGGGCTGATTTCCCCCCAAGCCCCCAAGGTTTAGATGCCGTAGACCTCTTTGGCCATGTTGAAAGCGGCCCAGGCTTTGGGCCAGCCGGCATAAAAGGCGGCATGGGTCAAAACTTCTGCCATTTCTTCCTGTGTGACGCCGTTATTTTGGCATTCTCAGATGAAAACGGAACGAAGAATCCACCAGCCCCTGTGCCATCAGGGCCACTACGGTAACGAGAGAGCGATCCCGCAGGAAAGCTGTGCTTCCCGGCTCCAAACCTGTCCGAAGAGGATATCATCATTCAGTTCAGCAAATTTTGGGGCGAAAGCGCCCAAGGCGTCTCGGCCTGCTGTTACTTTTCCATTTCTGTACGTCCTTTCTGAAATTTAATGGGTTAGGGCAATGTGCAGTAAAACTGTATCGGCAATCGCCTCCAGCCATTCGCTGGAGACGCCCTCTGCAGGAGCTTCCGCCGCCAGGTGGGGAAGCAACTGTCCGGTGCAACGCCGTGCCAGTGTTTTTTGCTTCATGGGGAATTGGCGCCACATCACCGGGATGCAGTTCCCGGACCGGGCGGCCCCAGTGCTGGTAATATCTGCGCCCTGTGTTGATTTTGCGCGGTGTAAGCCGCTGCGGGCTGACGTTTGCAGCAGCTTTATTGTAGAACGGTGCGGCTTGACAGGGAAGAGAGAAACCGTTAAGATAGTATCAACCAATAGTTTAAGCCGAAGGGGGCGGCGAAATGTACCATCCGCATCTGAAAGCGTTTTTTTGTGTGTGGCAGAGTGCGGCAGTTTTTCCAAAGCGGCGGAAAAACTGTTTGTATCTGCCACTGCGGTGATGAAAGCAGATGAATCAGCTGGAAGCGCATCTGGGACTGCACCTGCTGGAGCGAACGAACCACGGTGTCGTTTTGACGCCGGCGGGGAATCTGTCTGCCAGGACGCCCGTTTTCTTGTGGCTTATTCGGAGGAAGCTCTGGCCCGGGCCAGAGCGATAGAGGACAGACCGCGAGTATTCTGCGGGTGGGCACGTCCATTTTGAATCCCTGCAGGGGTATTTATGGATCTGTGGCAGAAGGTGAGCGGACAATTTCCTCAGTATAAGGTGCAGATTGTGCCGTTTGAGGACGATCACAGAGGATTCTGTCCGTCCTCGACCATATGGGGCAGAGCATCGATTTTCTGGCAGGGGTGCGACAGTGCTCAGTGGCTGCGGCGGTGCCGCTTTTTATCCGTTGGGCGTTTACCAAAAGTGCGTGGCGGTGCCGCTGGGGCATCGCCTGGAGCAGCGGGGTGTTTGACGCTGCGGGATCTGGAGGGAGAAAACGCTGATGATGGTGCGCCGGGGCGATTCTGCCGTCAATGATCGGATCCGGGATGCGCTGGAGCGGCAACACCCCTGCCATACGCATCGAAGATACCGAGCCGTTTTACGACATTTCCGTTTATAACCGCTGCGTGCAGCAGGGAAATCTACTGCTGAATGTGGAGTGCTGGAAGAATGTGCATCCGCTGCTGCGCACTATTCCCGTGGATTGGGCGTATACCATCCCTTATGGCCTGCTCTATGCCAAGGCCGCCGAAGCGGGTGTGTGCGGTCCTGCGTGCGCTGGATGCGCTGGGGCAGGCGGAGAAAACGGATTATAATATGCCGCATGCTGTGCGGAAAAAGAGGAACCCGATATGCCAATGGACGCTGCGACCTTGGGCGCTGCCGCGCAGGAAGTGCGCAAGGCACTTTGGGGGCGCAATTGATAAAATCAGCAGCCGACCCGGGATCAGATCGTTATGCTGCTGCCCCGGGGACAGCGGCTGCTCAACGCCGGGGCCAACCAGCCGCGGCTGCAGCTCACCGGGCTGCTGCGGAGAATCCTGCGCAGCCGCCCATGTTCTGCATGTTGTTGCGCAAGCATCTGACCGGGGCCAGGCTGATTGAAGTTACGCAGCCGGAGATGGAGCGCGTAGTCTGCCTGCATCTGGAGGGCCGGGACGAATTGGGTGAACTGTGCCGCCGCACCGCTGGTGCTGGAGGCCATGGGCCGACAGGCGAATCTGATTCTGCTCGACGACGGGGGCGCATTGTGGACTGTATGCGCCGAGTGGATTTGGATGTTTCCGATCGCCGCCAGCTGCTGCCGGGCCTGTTTATCGTCTGCCGCCTGCCCAGGCGGGATAAGCGGTCTCCGCTGTCTCTGGCGGAGGGAATTTGCCGCCCTTCTTTCCGGTGTGGAGGAGGATGAGCCGCTGCATCGCTGGTTGCTGCGCTCCTTTTTCGGACTCTCGCCTCTGGTGTGCCGGGAGCTGGTGTACCGTTCCTGCGGCAGCTTCCGACGCCCCGGCGGCCGCGCTGGACGAGTGCAGCGCAGCCGCTGTGCGCGGCGTGGGATGATCTGCTTCGGCGCATCCGGGAAGAAGAGTATGCGCCGACGATGCTGGTGCAGCAGGGAAAGCCTATGGACTATTCCTGCTTTCCGATCGCGCAGTACGAAGGTGCGGCGGAGGCGGTATCCTTTGGGAGTATGGGGGAACTGCTGGACGCTTTTACGAAACCCGGGAGGCGGGCCGAGCGGGTGCGGCAGCTGGGCCACTGATCTGCGCCAGACCGCTACGGCGGCCCGGGACCGCGTACGCCGCAAGATTGCAGTGCAGGGAGAAGGAATACCAGACCACCCAGAACCGCGACGCCCTGCGTCGCGCCGGGATTTAATCACGGGCCAACCTTTACCGCATGGAAAGGGAGTCTCCGTCCTGGAGGCAGAGGACTATTATCAGGGAGAACATGCCGGTAGTACAGATTGCCCTGGATCCCCTGCTTACGCCGCAGCAGAACGCAGCAAAATATTATAAACGCTACAACAAAGCCAAGACAGCCGAGAGAAGGTGCTTCGGGAACAGATTGAAAAAGGAAAAGTGGAACTGGATCTTGAAAGTATTCTGGAAGCAGCTTTGGGAAGCGGAAGGCGAACAGGACTTCCGACATCCGTGCTGAATTGAAAGACGGCGGGTATCTCAAGCAGCATAAGGGTGAAAAAAAGCAGATCAAACGTGCTTCAAGCCTCGCCTGTTCCATTCAGTGCCGGGCTGCGTATCAGTGTAGGCCGTGCTCACCGGCAGAATGACACTTACTTGCAAGGGGCGGCCCCGGCGATCTTTGGTTTCATACCCAGAAGATCCATGGTTCTCATGTGATCCTGCACACCGCCGGGCAGCCGGCCGACGAGCAGAGTATGCGGGAGGCAGCGCAGCTGGCTGCCTATTATTCCCGTGCGCGGGAGAGTCAGAATGTACCAGTGGATTACACGCCGGTGCGCTATGTGAAAAAAACCGGCGGGGGGCAAAGCCTGGCATGGTTGATTTACACGACGTACCGCAATCGTTTATGTTACGCCGGAAGAGAGTCAGGTGAAAACACTTCCGGGAGGAATGAATAAGGATGATCGAACGGGTGGATGAGGGGAAGCAGGCTTATCTCCCGCTCCTCCTGTTGGCCGATGAACAGGAGGACATGATCGAGCGCTATCTGGACCGGGGCGCATTGTACGTGCTGCGCGAAATGACATGGTACTGGCCGTATGTGTGGTGACGGAAGAAGGCGGCGGCATTTTTGAGGTGAAAAATCTGGCGGTGGCGCCGGAACATCAGAAAGGGGTTGGGCCGGGCTATGCTGGATTTTGTGCAGGTACGTTATCGGGGCTAGGCCGCTTCCTGCAGGTCGGTACCGGAGAAAGTCCGCTGACGGTCCCGTTTTATCAGCGCTGCGGCTTTGTTTATTCCCACCGTATTCCGGATTTTTTCACGCAGTACTATATGACCATCCCATTGTAGAAGCCGGCGTGCGGCTGGAAGATATGGTTTATTTTCGGCGGCCGCTGTAATGACGCTGCCTCGACCGCTTTGGCGGGATTTCTTGGATGGGCATGAGGTGGGATACAAGGCGGATGTGTGCGTTACCGGCTGCAGGAAAGACAAAGTGTGGCAAAAATGTGCTATGCTGGAGGGAAACATCCGATTGTATTCATGATATTTGTCTGGAACAGAGCAGGGAGGAACAACGGTTGAAACAGGAAGCGTTTGCCGGACAAAGAATATACCCAGTGCCGCCGCAGGCAGTGCTGAACGATGTCCTGCTGCAGGAGGTCATTGCCCAGGCAAAAGACGCTGCATATCCCGGTGTCGGAACATATCCAGCCCATGTGCGTATAACCGGCGTGCCACGGGCCGGTTCGGTGCCTGTTTGCCGATCGGAGGACGGGCACGTTTCAAGTGAAATATCCGACGTGCTGCTGACGGCACGGCGGCAGGTATGCTGCGCAGACGTTGGCTCATGAGGTGCTGCATACCTGCTACGGCTGCAAAACCAAAAAAACGCTGGCAGCAGTATGCCGAGCGCGCCAACTGTGCGTATGGCTATGCCATCGCCCATGCGGACAGTCCGGAACGGCTGGGGTGGAGAATAAACGGGTGGTGCGTTATTTGGTGCGCTGCGGCGGATGCGGAGCGGAGATTCCCCCGCGCGCGGCGTTCCCGTTGGTGGAGCACCCAGAGGAGTTCCGCTGCGCCAAAATGCGGCGGAACGCTAACGGTGGAGCGTGTGGCGGAGCAGAAGTCGCTGACATCGGAACGTTATGAAAGCTCGTAAGCGCCGTTGCGTGGCGCCATCCCAGGCTGTCGCCGCGCTGGCGGGGTGAATCAGGCATTGACTGCGCTTTGTTACAGTTTACCCGTTGTTGCTTCTTTCCTTCTGGGGGAGAGGGATGCGCGATTTTGGCGCTGTCTGTTTCGTGCCGGCGGTTTCAGCCGCCGCCGTCGCTGTTCCGCTCGGCCTGTAACGCGCCCCGTCCCTATGAGCAAGGGATTGACGCGCTGCTGAAAAAAGCGGACGGGCCATTCTTTTCCCAGCCGCCATGTATTTTCTGCAGTGATGATCGCGCTGTCACAGCGGCTTATCTTTACCGGCGCTGTACTGTACCGCTTTTGTGGCAGCGGCCTTGCTGGCGCTGATTCGTGTGCTGGGTGGGATTCATTATCCCAGGGATGTTTTCGTGGAGCGCTCTTTGCACTGATCGCCGGCGGAATCGGCTTTGGCTGATCCCTGAAAAACAGAAAAACAGGAACAAATCCTGACACGATCGGTTCCTGTTTTTTTGTTCA
>VOFB01000491.1_pt1 | contig 49889 bp, 75 predicted proteins | sample 5384141 | NCBI WGS metagenome assembly VOFB01 (sample SAMN12384721, study PRJNA508395) | human gut metagenome | isolation source: healthy gut A | host: Homo sapiens | reverse complement strand
ATGCTGTAAATCCTGATCCGACAGTAGTTGATAAGACAGAACTCAAAGGCAACTACAGCAAAGGCAGATGCAGCACTTTGCAGCAACAGACAAGTACACAGCAGAATCACTGAAAGCCCTGCAGGCAGTTTACGATCAGTACGCATCCGTTCTGAATGACGAAAATGCAACGCAGGCTCAGGTTGACGAAGCAAATAAAGCCATCGCAAAAACCCTCAATGCTCTTGTAGAAAAGAAGACAGATGACGGAAAGAAAGACGACGGCAACAAGGGTGACAATAAGAAGGATGATACAAAGGTTGACGACAACAAGAACAACAATTCAGCTAAGACAGGCGATACGACAAACGTAGCAGTTTGGGCATTTGCACTGGCAGCATCCGCAGCGGCAGCAGGCGTTGTAGTAAAGCGTAAAAAGAGAACTAAAAACTTTGCAGTTTTGTAAATGTGAAATTTAGAAACAAGCGGGGGAGGTTATGAAAAATGCTGATCTCCTTCGCTTTGATAACATAATGGGAGGAAAGACATGAGAAAAAAAGCCTTATCAATGCTTATGGGCTTGGCTCTTGGGGTTACGACGATTTTCAGTTCTGTTGGAACAATGGGAGTAACGGTATATGCCGCTGAAAATGGCGTAACAGATGCGGAATGTACAGATAAAGATACTGCAGCACCAACACCGGACGATACAGTACCTGATGCAAACCAGTACAAATATCAGAAGGATGAACTGGCAGCATTCTGTCATTTTGGTCCAAACACATTCAATGAACTTGAGTGGGGATTTGACCAGTCAACGCAGAAAAAGCTCTATGCAGGAAGAACTCCGGATCAGATTTTTACGCTGGAAAGTGATTTCGACGCAGAAACATTAGTAACCACACTGAAAAATGCAGGATTTAAAAGCTGATTGTAACAGCAAAGCATCATGATGGATTCTGTATCTGGAACAGTGCGTATACAGATTATGACATTGCAAGTACAAGTTATAAAAATGGAGAAGGAGACATCCTTGCAGAAATTTCAGAAGCATGTACGGCAGCTAATATGGACATGGGATTGTATCTTTCACCATGGGATGTAGCAGAATCTACATTTGGTGCGAATGGTGGAACGATCGACAATGCCTACAATGAATATTATAACAACCAGCTTGAGGAAATCCTGAGCAACCCGAAATACGGAAATAAGGGACATTTTGTGGAAGTATGGATGGATGGAGCGAACGGTTATAATAATGTACCACAGACATACAATTTTGAAAAATGGTTCGCGACGATCCAGAAGTATGAAGGAAAAGAAGCAGGTTACAAAGCAGATTGTATGCTGTTCGGAGCAGGAACTCATACAACAGTTCGCTGGATCGGAAATGAAAATGGATTTGCAGATGATACCACATGGGCAAAATCAAGAATCAGTAATGGTCAGATTTACAATGATGAAAGCCAGCGTGCCGGAGATTACAAAGGAGATCCGACAGACGGATATTCCAATGGATATGAAGATGGTAATCACTGGACAGTACCGGGAGGCTGATGCAAGAATTACATCTGGATGGTTCTGGGGAACACAGAAAATACTCCAAGAACTCTGACAAACCTTGCAGAGATGTATTTTAGATCAGTTGGTCATAACGCAACCTTACTTTGAATGTGCCTCCGAATAATGAGGGAAAAGTAGACCAGGCGATTCTGGATCGTGTTGTGGAATTTGGTCAGAATGTTCAGGATACATTCAGAACCAATCTTGTAAAAGCAAATGGAACAACAATTACAGCAAGCAATGTCCGCGGCAATGATATTGACTTCAAGCCGGGAAATGCAGTTGATGACGATGATGCTACATACTGGACAACAGATAATGGTACAACAAGTGGAAGCCTGACAATCAAATGGGATTCTGCAAAGAGATTTGATGTCGTATCAATCGAAGAGGCAATCCAGAATGGACAGCATATCAATAACTATAAAGTTGAATACAAAGAAAATGACAATGCAAGCTGGCAGACCATGGAAAGTGGTGTGACGGTTGGATCAAAACGACTGATCAGAACATCACCAATATCTGCAACTCAGGTAAAAATTACTGTCGGAACATCAACAGGGAAAGTTCCGCAGCTTAGCGAAGTTGGAGTTTATAAAGCCAGCAAAGGCTTTCAGCTGAGTGGAGCAGCTCCTGATGGAATGGATTCAACAAGCGTTAATGATACAAACAAGTTTACATTCAGTGATTCAGGATGGAATCCACAGACAGGAACTACTTATATTAATGGTCAGAATACCTGGTCAAATAAAGCGGGTGCAGAATTTACTTATACCTTTGATGGAACAAAAGTATACCTGATGGGAAACAAAAAGACCCGAATCATGGTCAGGCAGATGTCTATATTGATGATATGGATACTCCGGTTGCAACGATTGATACGCATGATACTGCAAGATCAACAGGAGCAAAGATTTTTGAGTCGGCGGATCTGAAAAACGGACATCATACACTGAAGCTGGTAGCAAAGACAACAGCAGCAATCGGTGTCGAGGCAGCCTATGTCATCAACAATGGCGGAAAAGGTATGCTGGAGATCGAAAATGACTCTTATACGATGAATGAAGACAGTGATCTGGCAGTAAAAATCAGGCGTGTAGGAGGAACAACAGGTAAGATTACAGCAAGACTGGAACCAAATCCGGGAAGTGCGATACAGAAGCACTTTTAATACAGGTTTGATCCCGGAGGTTGTATTTGAGAATGGAGAATCTGAGAAAGTGATCAGTCCTGCAGCACATGCAAACCGTGTGCCGACAACGGATGGAGATGTATACTTTACACTGGAGCTTTCAAGCAGCAGCCCGGTAATCGGACTTGCAAGCTCAGCCAAGGTAACAATTCTTGATGCTGATGCAATTACAAGAGATTCACTTAATACATTGATCACAGAATCTGAAGGATTAAAAGAACATCTTTATTCAGAAGGATGGACATCATTTACAGCAGCACTTTCCTCAGCAAAGACTGTTGCAGCAAATGAAAATGCTACAGATACACAGATCAAAAATGCATATTCTACATTATATGCAGCTAAAGAAGCTCTTGTAGTACGTACGCAATATACGGCAGATGACAGATTCCAGTTCCCGTGGAAGAACGGAACAAGTGCAATCCTGGAAGCAGAGTTTGCTACAACCATTACAGAAGCCTGTGGAGACACACAGTGGAGATGTGAAGTTAACTCAGAAAATTGGGCAAGCAATGGTAAGTATATTAATTCATTGAATAAGACCAATACAGGTACAGATAAAGTTGAGTATGCATACAATGCAAAAACCAGGTACATATCACGTGGTTGCAACTTATCGTAGTGGAGACACCAATAACGGAAATAAACTTGCATGGTCAGAAGCAAACAATAAGATTACAGTCGGAAATATAACAACTCCACATACAAAAAGTAAATAATGTGCTTTCTGTTGGTACAGTTGAGTTTGATATTGTTGTAACAGAAGCAGGAGAAGGAACGCTGATCCTTCAGCCGGTAGATAACAGCGGTGCACCGCAGCTTGATAAACTTGAAATTACACCAAAGAACGTTGCAGTTGAGTCTTATGATATCACAGCAACAGCAGGTGAAGGCGGTACGATCACAGCAGAAGGTCTTGCAGATGGCAAGGTATCTGTTACAGAAGGTGAAAGTGCAACATTCACGATCGCCGCAAATGATGGATATGAAGTCAGCGATGTTAAAGTTGACGGAACATCTGTAGGAAAGAGAACTTCCTATACATTTGAAAATGTAGATGCAGCTCATACAATTGAGGCGACATTTGCATTTACAAATTATACTGCAGCAAATCCATTTGAATTCCCGACAACAAAGGGAACGACAAAGACTCTGGAAGCAGAGTATGCAACAACGATCACTGAGGCATGCGGAGCAACAGAGTGGAGATGCGAAGTAAACTCAGAAGCTTGGGCAAGCAATGGAAAGTATATTAATTCTCTGAATAAGACATCTACAGGAGCAGATTCAGTTGCTTATGCTTATAATGCACCGGTAGCAGGAACTTATAAAGTAACAGTAACTTATAGAAGTGGTTCTGATACGAACAAACTTGCATGGAGTGAGCAGGATGGAAAGATCACTGCCGGTCAGGTGGCAACACCGAACTCCAAGGTGAATAATGCACTTCAGGCAAAGACGGTTGAATTTAACATGGTTGTTAGAACGGCAGGAGCAGGAACTCTTGTATTTACAGCACCAGATGGAGATTCACCACAGACAGATAAATTTGATATCGAATTAGTAAAAACTGGCAGACGAAGCTGACCTTACAGAACTTCAGACAGCGATCACAAATGCAGAGGCAATCCTCAATGCAGCAGATAAAGATAAATATTCTGCAGCGGCACTTGTAGAGCTTCAGGAACTTGTAAATGCAGGAAAGCAGTTGACAACAGCAAGCTCTCAGGCAGATGTAGATGCGAAGAAAGCTGAGATCACAGCAAAGATTGCTGACATCCAGACTCAGTTCACAATTACAGCAACAGCAGGTAATGGTGGAAAGATCGCACCGACAGGGAGCAACAAATGTTTACAAAGGAACATCCAAAGCATTCACGATCACACCGAATGACGGATATCATGTAGACAGCCTTACAGTAGATGGAACTGCAGTTGACGTTGTAACAGAATATACATTCTCAGACGTAACAGCAAACCATACGATTGCAGTAACATTTGCAAAAGATGCAATGACAGTTGCAAAGGAAAATCTGCTTGCAGCAATCAATACAGCAAATGAGAAGCTCGCACAGACAGACGCTTATACACCGGCTTCTCTGGAAGCACTTCAGAATGCTGTAGATGAAGCTCAGACAGTTTACAACAAAGCAGATGCAACTCAGACAGAAGTTGACAATGCAAAAGCAAATGTAGAAGCTAAGATTGCAGCACTGAAAGAGAAGGCAGACAAATCTGCACTGAGACTTGCAGTGAAAGCAGCAGAGGGTGAAGCAGCCCTGACAGATAAGTATACAGAAGAATCCATCGCAGCTCTTCAGACAGCAATTGATGCAGCCAATAGAGTTCTGGCTGATGACAACGCAACCCAGGCAGAGGTAGATGCACAGGTTGAAGCTGTAAATGCAGCAAAGGCAGCACTCGAAGAGAAGAAAGCACCGGTTGTAAAAGAGGAGCTTGAAAAGGCGGTTGCAGATGCAACAGAAGTTGTCGGAGCAACAGACAAGTATACAGAAGCATCACTTGCAGCTCTTCAGTCAGCAATCGATGCGGCAAATGCAGTTCTTCAGAATTCAGATGCAACTCAGGATGAGATTGATGCAGCAGTACAGGCTGTAAAAAGAAGCAAGAGCAGCCCTGAAAGCAAAAGATGATGATAAGAAGGACGACAGCAATAAGGATGATGACAAGAAAGACGATAATAACGGATCCGATAATAATGGCGGAAATAACAACGGCAATGCGAATAACGGATCAAATAATAATGGTTCTTTCAACAATGGATCATCCAATAACGGTACTGCAAATGGTACATCAAATGTAGCGAAAGCAGCCAAGACTGGTGATACATCAAATGTAGCAGGAATGGCAATGCTTTTGCCTGGCAGCAGGACTTGTTGTAGTAATGGCAAAGAGAAGAAGAACAAACTAATCTGAAGTGAGTTCCGAATTTTCAATGCAATAAAGAATAAAAAATTCCTTCCGGGGGTTTCCTGGAAGGAATTTTTTTTTGTGGTTTTTATTTCAAAATCGCTTTTCTGTAATGGGATGGTGTTGCATTGATTACATTCATAAACACCTTCGAGTAATGCTGGGAGTCTGTGAATCCGACCTGCAGAGCGATTTCTGTCAGCGTTAGACTTGTATTCTGCATTAACTCGATGGAACGGTTGATCCGGTAAATGTTAATGTAATTAGAAAGGGTTACCCCCATATAATTCTTGAAGATCTTACTCAGATAGCGGACAGAGATATGCAGCTGTAAGGCGATATCCTCCTGACGGATCTTTTGGGTAAAATGTTCCTGAACGTAATTCAGAGTATAAGCCACGTAACTGTTCTGAAGCTGTGGTTCGGAAAATTCACGCTCTGTTTCTGTGTGGTCAAGGATATACAACATCAGGTTCATCAGTGCAACGTTAATATTTGCAGCAGAGAAGAGACTGTTGGATGAAGCATAGAGCGTAATGAGCTTCTGAAGATGTTCATTAATGACCGGATCCGATTCCATTCGGTAATAGAATTGGGCAGAAAAAGAGGATCGCGTGCATCAGAGTGATAGGGAAAACTCCCTCATCTTCAAGAACAATCGTGGAAAACATCTCAGGATTAAAGTGAATATGCTGAAATTCACAGTCCGATGTATCATTCAGATAGAAAGAATGGATCACATCCGGGAGCAGCATGATAAACTCACCCTCTGTACAGTGGATGGTTTCCGACTGGATATCCATATAACATTCACCGGAAAGAATCCGATAAATCTCAATATTTGTATGTAAGTGCCGGGCAAAACTATAACCGGCTTTTACGATATTCAACAACAGCACCGGACAGAATGGAATCGGACAATGTCATTAATCCAGGTACTTCGTGTTTCTGAATCTTAGTTTCCTCAGAAGGAGGAGTGGAATGTTTATTTATTGACTGAACGGTAGTTTTTTCTTCATGTGTAAAAAATCCTCCATATATAAGCACAAATAATAATCGTTAATGTGTATTATAACAGAAATAAAGAAAAAATGTACCGAAAAATACAAAAAGTGTGAATAATTTTTAAAAAAATATAAATAAAATGTGAATCCGAGGTTCTGAATTTGACAAAATAAGCGATTATAAAGATTAAATTGAACAAGCATGATCAAAAGAAAAGCTTTATAATGTAGATAATTGGTTACTGGGAGGAGTCTGCCTGAAGAAATACGAAGGCAGAGGAATTTCGTGACAATAAATAAGATACATCAAGAACGTATCAGAAAGGGGTATTATGAGAAGAAAAATGAAATGGCGGGTACTTGCAAGTGCCTGTGCAGCAGCAATGGCTGTGACGTCTCTGCCGTATATGGCAACGCAGGTCAATGCGGAACCGGTCGCTGCAACGCAGCAGACTGGTGACAATGATCTGAAGCTGTGGTATACAAGTCCGGCAGACATTACCAAGTATTACGAAGGCTGGCAGGAAAAGTCGCTTCCGATCGGTAATGGCGGGATCGGTGGAACAGTATTCGGCGGAATCACCAGAGAACGTATCCAGCTCAATGACAAATCGCTTTGGTCAGGAGGACCAAGCACCAGCAGACCGAACTACAATGGAGGTAACCTGGAGAATAAGGGGAATAACGGATCTACCATGACTCAGATCCACAATACAATTATTTCGCAAACGGACAGGACAGCTCCGCGATCAGTCTTGCCAACAGCAACCTAAAATGTATCATCCAACAGTGATGTAAGCAATTACAGCCGCGACCTGGATCTGAATACAGCCATCGCAGGTGTAAACTATGACAAGGGAAGTACGCATTATTCAAGGGAGAACTTCACAAGTTATCCGGATAATGTCATCGTGACTCATATCACAGCAGACGGATCTGAAAAAGATCAGCCTGGATGTGAGTGTAGAACCGGATAATACAAGCGGAGGAGCTGCCAATTCCATCGGAGAGAACGGCTATAAGAGAACATGGAATACAACCGTGTCAGGTGGACGGATCTCCGTCAACGGACAGCTCACAGACAACCAGATGAAATTTTCATCCCAGACCCAGGTTATTACCGACAATGGCGGTACAGTGACAGATGGGGATGGAAAGGTAAGCGTTTCCGGTGCAAGTGAGGTTACGATCATCACTTCCATGGGAACAGATTACAAGGATGAATATCCGAGCTACAGAACAGGTGAGACGGCAGATGAGCTGACAAACCGTGTAAAATGGTATGTGGATCAGGCAAAGGTTAAGACTTATGAAGAACTGAAAGAAAATCATGTAAATGATTATCAGAATATCTTCAACCGTGTCGACCTGGATCTGGGACAGACCGTTTCAACAAAGACGACAGATGCACTTCTTTCTGCATATAAGGCAGGAACTGCATCAGAAGCTGAAAGACGTCAGCTGGAAGTAATGTTATTCCAGTATGGAAGATTTATGACCATCGAGTCTTCCAGAGAGACCAGAACAGATGGAAACGGTTATGTCAGAGAGACACTTCCTTCCAACCTTCAGGGACTGTGGGTCGGAGCGAACAACTCTCCATGGCATTCAGATTACCATATGAATGTAAACTTACAGATGAACTACTGGCCGACATACTCAACGAACATGGCAGAGTGTGCTGAACCACTGGTTGATTATGTGGATGCCCTCAGAGAACCGGGGCGTGTGACCGCAGCGATCTATGCAGGAGTTTCCAGTGCCGATGGTGAGGAAAACGGATTTATGGCGCATACACAGAACAACCCGTACGGATGGACCTGCCCTGGATGGAGTTTCAGCTGGGGATGGTCACCGGCAGCAGTACCGTGGATCTTACAGAACTGCTGGTCTTACTATGAGTATACGGGAGATGTTTCTTACCTGAGAGACAATATTTATCCGATGATGAAGGAAGAGGCCAGGTTGTATGATCAGATGCTTGTCCGTGACAGTGATGGAAAGCTGGTATCTTCACCGGCATATTCACCGGAGCATGGACCGGTCACAAGTGGCAATACTTATGAGCAGACGCTGATCTGGCAGTTATACGAGGATACGATCAAAGCAGCGGAGATCCTCGGAACAGATGAAGAACTGGTAGCTACATGGAAAGCAAATCAGGCAGATCTGAAAGGACCTATTGAAATTGGTGACAGCGGTCAGATCAAAGAGTGGTACACCGAGACAACCTTTAACCATAATGCAAGTGGAGCAACACTCGGTGAAGGATATAACCACCGTCATATGTCCCACCTTCTCGGACTTTTCCCGGAGACCTCATTACAGAGGATAATGCAGAATGGTTCGCAGCGTCAAAGGTTTCCATGCAGAACCGTACAGATGTAAGTACAGGTTGGGGAATGGCACAGAGAATTAACAGCTGGGCAAGACTTGGTGATGGAAATAAAGCTTATCAGATCATCAAGAACCTGTTCAACGGTGGGATCTATGCAAACCTGTTCGACTATCATCAGCCGAGATATTTCCAGATCGATGGTAACTTCGGTTATACATCCGGTGTGGCTGAGATGCTTCTGCAGAGCAATGCAGGATACATCAACCTTCTTCCGGCAGTTCCAGATGACTGGGCTAACGGAAGTGTAAACGGACTGGTTGCACAGGGCAGCTTTGAAGTATCCATGGACTGGGCAGACGGAAATGTAACAACCGCTACGATCCTTTCCAAGAATGGCGGAGAAGCAGTAGTACAGACAAAGAATGCATCTCTTGCAACCGTGGTAGACAGCGACGGAAAGGTAGTCGATGTGACACCTGTAAAAAGAAAACCGGATCTCTTTCGCAACAGAAGCCGGAAAGAGCTATACATTAAAAGATATCCCGGCATCCGCTGAGATAGCAGTTCCAACAGGACTGACAGCACTCCGTGCAGGTGCTGAGAATGTAGAACTTTCCTGGGATGCGGTAACAGCAGAAGAGGGAAGCAACGTAACATATAATGTATATCGTCAGGTAGCAAATGGTGATGTGATCTGCATTGAGACAGGCTTGACAACGACAACTTATACAGATAAAACAGCAGACAAGACACTTGGAACGATGAAGTACCAGGTATCTGCAGTTATAGAAGGAAATGAATCTGAAAAGAGTGCAGCAGTGACTGAGGCAGAGCCGGTTGGAGCAGGCAAGATCGACAATGCAGACGAAAGAATTGCATATGTAGGTGACTGGGGCAACTGGACGCAGGACAAGAATGTAAACTATATGGATACGATCGCGTATCTGCAGAATCCGAATGGCGGCGAGACTGCGACTCTTACATTTAAGGGAACAGGAATCAAAGTGATCGGTTGTACCAATAAGGACAGAGGTAAGATCGAAGTATTTATTGACGGTGTGTCACAGGGAGTTGTTGATACATACAGTGCAAGCACAGTGCGGCAGAAAGAGTACTTCAGCAAAGAAGACCTTACAGCAGGAATCCATACGATCCAGCTGAAAGTACTCAATGAGAAGCAGACAGCAAGCTCCAATACAAAGATCGAGCTGGATGCATTTGAAATCCTGGATTCAACACTGGTAGCACCGACAGGTGTGACAGTAAGCTCTAAGTCCGGAGTGACTACAGTATCAAAAGCGGACAGTACGTTACAGCTGAAAGCAACAGTAGAGCCGGAGGATGCAACAGACAAGACAGTTACATGGAGTACATCCGATGACAGTATCGCAACAGTAGATGCAGACGGACTGGTAACATTCTTAAGCAAGAACGGAACGGTTACGATCACAGCAACCTCCAATGCAGATGCTGCAAAGAGCGGAACGATGGAACTGAAGGTTGCAATTAAACAGGATGTGGCAGATGTCGAGACGATCGTAGAAGACGGTACCGTACCGGCGTCAGGAAACTATGGAACAAAGAACAGTGAGATCAAATGGAGTGGAACGTGGTCTAACTGGGCAGGAGAACAGACAAAACATCATGGCGGAACAAAGACAGAAACCGGAAATGATTCAAGTGCGGCGGGAAGCTATTTTGAATACACGTTCAATGGAACAGGTGTAGAGGTTTATTCTCAGAAGCATGCCAACTTTGCAAGCTTTGATATCTATGTTGATAATGCAAAAATCGATAATTATTCGCTGAATGGTTCAAGCAGCGGAGATAACCAGCAGTTGATCTTCTCAAAGACAGATCTTACAAATGGTGAGCATACGATTAAGTGTGTAGCAGTTGCACGTGATGGAAAATATCAGGTCAACCTGGATTACCTGAAGATCCTTTCACCGGGTGAAGGTGTAACGGTTGATAAGTCAGCACTCCAGACATCGATTGAGACAGGTTCAGCACTTACTAAGTCAGCCTATGAGGAGACGAAATGGAATGCATTTAAAACGGCTTATGATGCAGCGGTTGAGACTATGAATGATGCGGGTGCAGAACAGACTGATGTGGATGCAAAGAAAGCAGCACTGGATGAGGCGATCACAGCACTTGGCACACCGGCAGTTCCTGTAGTAGAAGACCAGACAGGTTCTGCAGTTCTTGTTGAAAGCACAAAGGTTGTGCTGAAATGGGACAAGGTTTCAGGAGCAGCACAGTATCGAGTATCTGATACAGAGAACGGAATCGAGATGACAGTAAGCGGCACAGCCGCAACACTGGAAAACCTGACACCGGGAACAACCTACAACTTCAAGGTATACGCCCTGAGCAATGCAGGTGAGGCATCAGCGAAGGCCATCGAGATCGGCAATGTAACAACAATTGCTGACGGAACAGTAGCAGGTGAGATCGAGTCCATTACAAAAACAGCAGTCAGTGATAATTCTGTAAAACTCACATGGACATTAAAAAGAAGGTTCTTCCTTCGCAAGCTATGACGTTTATGTAAACGGTGAGCTGAAAGGCAATACCACAAAGCCAGAGTACACACTCAGTGACCTGAATGACGGTACCTATGTTGTTAAGATCGTTGCAAAGACAGCAACAGGACAGTCAGTGCTTCCGAAACAGTTCTCATTTACGATTGAGAATAACGGTGGTGGTGAGACAACAAAGAATGTACTCAGCGTAACCAATCCGGCAGGAATTTCTGTAGAAGAAGGAACTGCATTTAAGGATCTTGAATTACCGGAGAAAGTAACTGTCACAGTGACAGGAAATCTGAATGAAAAAAGTAGCCGTAACATGGGCGAAAGGTGATTATCAGACAACACCGGGAACTTACACACTGGAAGGAACCCTGACAATGGGTGAGAACATGGAGAACCCGGATGGCGTGAAAGCTTCTATCCAGGTAACAGTTACGAAGAAGCAGTATGAGATCAAGTCTGTTGCAAAACTGGATAAGAAAAAAGTTGCCTATGGAACAGCTGTATCAGAACTGAATCTTCCGACAGAAGTAGAAGTAACCTATACAGACGGAACAACCGGAAAAGCAAGTGTTACATGGAATACAGACAGTTATGATGGAAATACTGCAGGTGGCTATATACTGATAGGAACTCTTTCCTTTGCAGATAATGTTACCAATCCGCAGAATCTGACAGCTTCTGTAAAAGTGACAGTTGCGAAGAAGGCAGAAGAGCCGAAGCCGGAAACGAAGAAAGAAATTAAATCCATTGTAAATGCAAAACTGGATGATATTTCTGTAAAAGAAGGAACTCTTGCAACCAATCTCGGACTTCCGGGACAGGTTGAAGTAGAACTTAAGGATGGAACAACCGCAACGGTTGATGTTGACTGGGATCTGAGTGCTTACAAGTCAGATGTTCCGGGAACCTATACATTGACAGGAGAACTTGTTCTTGGTGATGAGTTTGAGAACCCGAATGGTCTTAAGGTCAGCGTGGATGTAATTGTTACTAAGATCAAAGGTGACGACAGCAATAAGGGCGATGACAACAAGGGCGACGATAATAAGGGTGACGACAACAAGGGTGACAACAACGGTACAAATACTGGCAACAATACAGGAAATAATACCGCAGGTTCTACATCAGGAACCAATGCCGGAACAACTTCATCCGACAAAGCAGCAAAGACCGGAGATGCTACTCCGCTGATTCTGTGGGGAGCTATGGCAATGCTGGCAGCAGGTGCTGTTGTTACAGTTGTGACACGCAGACGTAAAAGAAGATAAAGATTCTTTCCGAAAGGTAAGATGAAAAAAAGGAAAATTTAAGAATTTTCTGTAAAAGAAAAGGAGTATCGCGATGTGCGGTACTCCTTTTTCGTCTGAGAAATTTTCGGATCACTGGTTTCGCAGAAACTGCTTGCGGTAGGCAGTCGGTGTCATACCACAGGATTTACGGAAACACTGCGTAAAGTAACTGGAGGAAGAAAATCCACATTGCTGTGCAATCTGTGCAAGACTCATATCGGTGGAAGTCAGCAGTTCCTGACTGGTAAAGATCCGCTTCTGGGTCAGATAATTCATCGGAGAGATGCCATAGGTTTCTGTGAAAGTATGAGAAAAATAATACTTGTTGATCTGTGCAATCTCTGCAAGTTTATCCAATGTAATATTTTCCTGGAAAGAAGAATCAATATAACGCTTTGCCCGGCTGCATTCGCGGGATTCCATCTTATGGAACGGAAAAATCTCTACAGAAGAGGAAGCGTAGCGGGAAAGATGGACGACCAGGATGTTCAGCAGATTCTGGCAGACCTTTTCGTAATCTTTCTGCGAGTTCTCTGTCTCTTCCAGGATCGTACGGAAATAGAAATCAAGCCGGTCTTTCATTTCATCGGAATGGAACAGAAGATATTCATTTGCATCGTCAATGACAAAATTCAGACCATCCACACCCAGTACAATATATTCCAGCGGGTCTTCGAGGCTGGATTTTTCGGTGTGGGTGATATTCGGGTTGATCACGATCAGATCGTGCTTTGCGATCGGAAAGGTTTCGTCTTCAACGAGAAAAACTGCCACTTCCTGACAGCACAAAAAAGTTCTGTAAAATAATAATGTGTGCGGATAACTGCTCCAGTCCTCTTCATATTTTGAATAGGTAGAATACAGAAGATGACAGGTGTGGTCATGCCTTAAGGGGAAAGTAAAAGTATGTCGTATATTACCCATAAGTGTCCTCCACAAAATTTAGAAATATTGTCTTGAAAACGATTTCAAGTGGTTATACAACCAATTATGCAAATATTATAAAGAATTTTAGAAGCCGATTCAACAGGATTCGGGAGAGTTTGGCAAAAAAGAGAACTTTTTTATCTCCGTGTGTGAAAAAATAACAAAAGAATATGAAAAAACATTTTTTAAGTCATATGATATGGTGGTATTGGAAAATATCCCAAAAAGCAAGATTTATAAAAAAAAGGCAAAAAAAGAAAGGTTGAAAAAGAGGGAGAAATAGTATATGATAGACATACCAAGTAAAACTGGAAAAAGAATTATAAGGAGGAACTATTTAAATGAAAAAGAAAAAAACTTATCAGCCTTGTGCTGGCAGGTACTATGGTTTTCGGACTTGCAGCATGTGGATCCAATGGGGAGACAAGAAATCTGAAGGAGATTCTTCAGACAGCGATAAGGTAGTAAAGGTTGCAGTAGTTGAGACAGCATACGGTGCAGATATGTGGAACGATGTTGCGGCTGCATTCGAAAAAGAGACAGGTGTTAAGGTTGAACTTACAATCGACAAGAACATCGAGGATGTCATTCAGCCACAGATGAAATCTGGAGAGTATCCGGACGTGATCATGAGAGCTGTTGGTTCTGAGTCAGCTATCACAGAGACATTCATCAAGGACAACAACGTAGAGGAACTTACAGACGTTCTTGATATGACTGTACCGGGTGAGGACGCTAAGGTTGGAGACAAGATCCTTCCAGGATTCACAGAGAACTCCATCGTTAATCCTTACGGAGACGGAAAGACATACCTGATGCCAATGTTCTACTCACCATGTGGACTGTTCTACGATGCAAACCTGTTCAAGACAAAAGGATGGGATGTACCGCAGACATGGGATGACATGTGGGCACTTGCTGACAAGGCAAAAGCTGAAGGAATCTCACTCTTCACATATCCTACAACAGGATACTTTGATGCATTCTTCTATGCATTACTGCATGAGACAATGGGATCAGAAGACTTCACAAAGGCTCTGAACTATAGTGAAGGAATCTGGGATACAGACGGAGCTAAGAAGGCATTCGATATCGTTACAAAGCTTGCTACTACTGTTGAGCCTACAACAACAGCAAATGCTAACGACAACGACTTCCGTAACAACCAGCAGCTTGTTCTTGATGACAAAGCTCTGTTCATGCCAAATGGTAACTGGGTAATCGGTGAGATGGCAGATGCTCCGAGAGCAGACGGATTCGAGTGGGGATTCACAGCTCTTCCGGCAGTAGAGAAAGACGGAGAGAGAGCTTCCTATACATTCTTCGAGCAGATCTGGATGCCATCAAGTGCTGAACACAAAGATCTTGGAAAAGAATTTATCGCTTATATGTACTCTGATGCAGCAGCAGATATCTTCGCTAAATCTGGAGCAATCCAGCCAATCGAAGGAATGTCTGACAAGCTTGACGGAGACAACAAACTGTACTACTCAATCTATGATACAGGTGCTGTAGCTGTTATGGATGCATTCGCTACAACAGATCCAGTAGAAGGTGTAACAGTTCGTACAACATTCTTTTTGATCCGGTTAACTCTCTTGTAACTGGTGACAAGACAGAAGATGACTGGGTAAATCAGATTAAGACAGACAGCGACAAACTTCGTGCTGCTTTAAAATAATCTGAATAAGTTACCGGGAATTTCCTTACAACTATAAGAAGATTTGGAAGGAATCTCACAGGTGAGGCAGGCGGTGAAATCTCTTCACCGCCTGTTTTAATGCCGATGTCTGCTAAGACGGTATGGATAGCCGTTGGATGGCGGCGGTTATTCAATGAAACGGATTTATAGAATTGGAGATGAACCAATGAAAGAAAGAAAAGGCAAGGGGCTGTTTGTATTCTGTTGCCTGGCCCCGGCAGCAATATTATTTATCTTATTTATGATTGTTCCTACGATCGAAATCTTCCGTATTTCCTTATATAAATGGGGTGGATATACAGATAACAAGACATTTGTAGGACTGAGCAACTTTAAATCATTGTTACAGAATCAGAAGTTCTATCAGGCATTCCAGAACCAGATTCTTCTGATTGTATTGGTTACGATCATTACATTTGCATTTGCGTTAGTGTTTGCATACATACTTTCAAGAGAAAAAATCAAAGGACAGGGATTCTTCAGAGTAATCTTCTATATCCCGAATATCCTTTCAATCGTAGTTATCAGTGCTATCTTCTCTGCTATCTACAAACCAAATACAGGACTTCTGAATTCCATCATCGGAATCTTCAAGCACAGTGATGATCAGATCCTCTGGCTTGGTGATCAGAAGGTAGTTATTTACAGTATTGTGATCGCCATGGTATGGCAGGCCATTGGATATTACATGGTAATGTATATGGCAAGTATGGCGAACGTATCAGAGAGTCTGTACGAATCTGCCAGCCTTGAAGGAGCAGGTAAGATTTATCAGTTCTTTACAATTACGATTCCGTTGATCTGGACAAACATCAGAACAACACTTACATTCTTCGTAATCAGTACGATCAACATGAGTTTCCTTCTCGTTACAGCAATGACGAGTGGTGGACCGGACGAGCTTCCAGCGTATTCCTGAGCTATATGTACCAGGAGGCTTATACAAACTCTTCATATGGATATGGTATGGCAATCGGTGTATCAGTATTCCTGTTCTCCTTTGCACTTGCCGGACTGCTGAACGTTGCAACAAAACGTCAGGAAGTAGAAATTTAAGGAAAGGGGAATCGGAATGGAAAAAAGAATACATCAAAAAACCGTTTGGCTTTAGTAAACTGATTGTGTATATTTGCCTGATTCTTCTTGCAATTACAATCATCGTGCCGGTAGCATGGGTCTTCCTTGCATCGGTAAAGCAGAATAAGGAATTCTACGGAAATCCGTGGACACTTCCTGAGAAACTTTATTTTCAGAACTTTGTAGATGCCTGGACGAAAGCAGACATGGGATCTTACATCCTGAACTCTGTGATTGTTACAGCACTTGCGATTGCAATGCTGATCGCAGTTGCACTTCCGGCAGCTTATGTACTGTCAAGATTTAAGTTCCGTACATGTAAGTTCTGGAATCTGCTCTTCATGGCAGGACTTTTCATCAACGTAAGTTACATCGTAGTACCGATCTTCCTTATGTTGAACAACTGGGACAAGTCACTCAGACAGATGATCGGAAGAGGCTTCTTCCTAAATAACTTGTTCATATTGGCGGTTGTATATATGGCAACGGCACTTCCGTTCACAATCTACCTGCTGTCAGGATACTTCAGTGGTCTTGCAAAAAGACTTCGAGGAAGCAGCTTATGTGGATGGTGCAGGATACTTTACGACAATGGTTAAGATCATCTTCCCGATGGCAAAACCAAGTATCGTAACGATCATTCTTTTCAACTTCCTGTCATTCTGGAATGAGTATGTAATTTCCATGACATTGCTGACAGATGCCAAGTTGAAGACTCTGCCGGTAGGTCTTATGAACCTGATGGCTGCTCAGAAATCAGCAGTTCAGTATGGTCAGATGTACGCAGGACTGGTTATCGTTATGCTTCCTGTTCTGATTCTGTATATGTGTGTACAGAAGACACTTACTCAGGGAATGACTCTGGGTGGATTGAAAGGTTAAGGAGGTATTTACAATGAATGAAAGAACTAAAAAGATTATCACTGCGATTGTTGTTATCGTGATTTTCGTTGTTTGTATCGGCCTTATCATTGTCGGACAGAGAAATATCGGACCAAAGGGTCTTCTTACTGAGATCGTAGGTCTTGCAGGTTTGGTCGGACTGCTGGCATTTTACAACAGCAAATATAAATAATTGTCTACATTGCAGGAAGGATACCTGTGATAAGAAAGCATAAAAAATCTGCCGATGGCAGATTTCCTTATAAAACAAAAATCAGAGTATTTAAAGAATAGAAGAGGATAATTCAATGGAGAAATCAAAAGGACTCGTTACAATTCCTACTGACCTGGACGTAGTGCCACAGACACTGGAATTAATGAAGCTTTGGGGTGCTGATGCAATCCGTGATTGCGATGGAACAGATTTCCCTACAGAGCTGAAAGATGCAGATGCAGAAATTTATTCAACATATTATACAACTCGTAAAGATAATGTATGGGCGAAAGCGAATCCGGATGAGATTCAGCAGATGTATATTATGACACCTTTCTATACAGCAGAGTCTGAAACTCTTGAAGTGGAAGTAATGAAGGGACTTTACCCGGATATGCTGAAACCGAATACAAGAGATGATATCAAACGTTGGTGGGAAGTAATCGACAGAACAACAGGAGAAGTTGTTCCGACAGATAAATGGGACTACAGTGAAGAGACAGGAAAGGTTACACTTGCTGCTGTTCCGTTCCATGAATATACTGTAAGTTTCCTGGCATATATTATGTGGGATCCTGTACATATGTATAATGCGGTAGTTAATGACTGGAAAGATGTTGAGCATCAGATCACTTTTGATGTGCGTCAGCCAAAGACGCATGAATATACAATGAAGCGTCTTAGAAAGTTTATTGAGGATCATCCGTATGTAAACGTACTTCGTTTTACCACATTCTTCCATCAGTTTACTCTTATATTTGATGAAATGGCACGGGAAAAATATGTAGACTGGTTTGGCTATTCCGCTTCAGTCAGCCCATATATTCTGGAGCAGTTTGAGAAAGAAGTCGGATACAAGTTCCGTGCTGAGTATATTATTGATCAGGGATACTACAACAACCAGTACCGTATTCCGAGCAAAGAGTATCAGGATTTCCAGGCTTTTCAGAGAAGAGAAGTTGCCAAGATCGTAAAAGAGATGGTAGACATTACTCATGAGTGTGGAAAGAAAGCCATGATGTTCATGGGAGATCACTGGATCGGAACAGAGCCGTTCATGGAAGAGTTCAAGACACTTGGACTTGACGCAGTTGTAGGTAGTGTGGGAAATGGTTCTACATTAAGACTGATCAGCGATATTGACGGAGTAAAATATACAGAAGGACGTCTTCTTCCGTATTTCTTCCCGGATGTATTCCATGAGGGGTGGAGATCCTGTAAAAAGAGGCACGTTATAACTGGGTAACAGCAAGAAGAGCTATCTTAAGAAAGCCAATCGACAGAATCGGATACGGCGGATACTTAAAGCTTGCACTTGACTTCCCGGATTTTATTGATTATGTATCACAGGTATGTGATGAGTTCCGTACACTGTATGATAATGTAAAAGGCACAACACCTTTCTGTGCTAAGAAGGTAGCAGTTCTTAACTGCTGGGGTAAGATGAGAGCATGGGGATGCCACATGGTACATCATGCACTGTATCAGAAGCAGAACTATTCTTATGCAGGAATCATCGAGTCTCTGTCAGGAGCACCGTTTGATGTGAAGTTCATCAGTTTCAGGATATTCTGGATGACAGCTCCATCTTAGATGACATTGATGTTCTTATCAATGTGGGGGATGCTGATACAGCACATACAGGTGGAGACTGGTGGGTAAATCCACACATCGTTGAGGCTGTCAGAAAGTTTGTTTACAACGGCGGTGGTATCATTGGTGTAGGTGAGCCGACAGGACATCAGTTCCAGGGACGTTTCTTCCAGCTTGCAGATGTATTTGGAGTTGAAGAAGAGCATGGATTTACTCTTGGTTATGATAAATATAACTGGGATGAGCATGAGCATTTCATTCTGGAAGAGACAGAGAGTGTTGATTTCGGTGAGGGCAAGAAGAATATCTATGCACTTGCAGGATCTACAATCCTTGTTCAGAAGGACAAAGAAGTTCAGATGGCTGTTAATGAATATGGGAAAGGACGTGCTGTATATATCAGCGGACTTCCGTATAGCTTTGAGAACAACCGTGTTCTTCATCGTGCGATCATGTGGAGTACTCACAGCGAGGATGAGCTGAAGAAATGGTTCAGCACAAACTACAATGTGGATGTACACGCATATCCGAAGAATAACAAATACTGCGTAGTAAATAATACAGATGATCCGCAGAGTACAACAATCTATCGTGGAGATGGAAGCAGTTTCGATCTTGAGATGGAGCCGAACGGAATCATCTGGTACGAGATCCAGTAATTGAGGATTTGAATTTAATGTGAATTTCGAGAGCTGAAATATCCAAAAGATATAAAAGCGGATCGGAAAGTATAAATCGGAGATAATCCGGGTAATAGAAATGCCGCATACCTGCTGAGTAAATCAGAGGTGTGCGGCATTTACTTTTGGGAGTAAATTTGCTATGATAAGAGCGTTAAGCATGATAGCTGGACGAATCTTTTGCCCGGCATAATTTTTTAAAAAAGAAAGGAATAGAGGAATGAAAATCGGAATTGGAAATGACCATTCAGCACTGGAACTGAAAGCAGAGATTATTGAACTTCTGAAAGAGAGGGGACATGAAGTAGTAGATTATGGGACAAATTCACCGGAGAGCTGTGATTATCCCGTTTATGGAGAGAAAGTGGGACGTGCAGTTGCATCAGGAGAAGTTGAAAGAGGAATCCTGATCTGTGGAACGGGTCTTGGTATTTCACTGGCTGCGAACAAAGTAAAGGGGTTCGTGCGGCCGTATGCAGTGAGCCGTTTACAGCCAAGATGTCCAGAGCTCATAATAACTGCAATATTCTTGCCTTTGGTGCGAGGGTTGTCGGTGCAGAACTGGCTAAGATGATTGTGGAGACATGGCTTGATACAGAGTTTGAGGGTGGCCGTCATCAGAGAAGAGTGGATATGCTGATGGATATTGAAAACCGGAATGAGTAAGGTGTGGGTATGAATGTATACACACACTCTCTCAATGGCTTTTATTTTTCTTTTTATACAGTTTTTTGGATGGATCTGGGAGAGCTGTTATGTATCGCTAAGGGAACACCGATGGGTAAACCGTGGATTTATGCACGGTCCAATGCTCCCACTGTATGGTTCGGGAGCTGTCAGTGTACTGATTATTACGTTGCCGGTGAGAGATAATCTGCCGCTGGTATTCATCATGGGGATGATAGGAGCGACATTGCTGGAATTTTTTACGGGGATGGTCATGGAATCCCTGTTCCATGTCAGATACTGGGATTACAGCCATCTGAAATTCAATGTAAAGGGATATATCTGTCCGGTTGCTTCTCTGTGCTGGGGCGTTTTCTCTATTATGATGGTGAAAGTTGTGCATATTCCGATTGAAGAAGTGATTCTGAAAATTCCGATGGCGATCGCAGACGGACTTGCATTTGTTCTTACGGTTGTGGCTGCGGTGGATTTCACCCAGTCTTTCAACGAGGCAATGGATATGAAGAAGATGCTTGCCCAGTTGGATGAGACGAAAGTTCAGATCCGGAAGCTGCAGGAGCGGATCAGAGAGGCGTCAGAAGACATGTCCGAAAAACTTCGTACAGCAGCAGGAGAGGTGCCTGAAAAAGCTTCGCAGTGCAGCAGCAACAGCAGGCGAGATGCCGGGAAGATTGCGTACAGCAGCAGGGGACCGCTCCGAAAAGCTTCGTACAGCAGCAGGGAACCGCTCGAAAAGTTCCGTACAGCAGCAGGAGATGTACCGGAAAAGCTTCGCCTGGAGCTGGCAGAATTAAAAGAAAATGCGGCAAAAGAACTGCAAAAGATCTTATCCAGATCGGACGAAACTCATGCAGGAGCAATGAAGCAGTTGCGTAGAAACCCGACAGCAGCATCTTCAAGATTTAAAGATGTACTGGAGGAATTAAAGAAATATACAGAAAAGATAAGTAGGCAGACGGGAGGGTGAAGTCATGACGAAGAAGCAGCGGGCATTAGAAGTGATCGAGAGATTGAAAAAGGAATATCCGGATGCAGACTGTACACTGGATTATGATGAGGCATGGAAATTGCTGGTCAGCGTCAGGCTTGCCGCACAATGTACCGATGCAAGGGTGAATGTAGTTGTAGAAGGACTTTTTGAAAAGTATCCGAATGTAGCCGCTCTTGCAGATGCAGCGGTGGAGGATATAAAGGAAATTGTCCGCCCCTGTGGACTGGGGAGAGCAAGGCACGTGATATCAGTGCCTGTATGAAGATGCTGCGAGATGAGTATGGCGGTAAAGTGCCGGAAGATTTTGATGCATTGTTAAAGCTTCCGGGGTGGGCAGAAAGAGTGCAAATCTCATCATGGGAGATGTATTTGGAAAGCCGGCAATCGTCACAGATACCCATTGTATCCGTCTTGTGAACCGGATCGGTCTTGTAGATGGGATAAAAGAACCTAAAAAGGTGGAGATGGCATTATGGAAGATCATTCCAGCGGAAGAGGGAAGTGATTTCTGTCACAGACTGGTGTGGCATGGAAGGGAAGTCTGCACAGCGAGAACAAAGCCACATTGTGAGCGTTGCTGCCTGGCTGATATCTGTAAAAAGAACGGTGTATCATAGAATCAATGGAATCATAGATAAAGATATCTGAAATGATATACAAAAAAATCCGCAGGGACGAACCTGGAAAGTTCGCTCTGCGGATTTTCTGCTGATAAAGAAAGAAGGGATTCATTACGGTGAATAAAGCCCCTCTCTGATACGTTGCAGAATGGATTACAGTTCGATGTAGCTGTTACCTCCTGCACATGCATAATATGCTTTTTTTATCCTCAGGTTTTACATAGATCTTAAGATCAGCACTGTCCATGCCTTCTGCCTTGCATTTCTCAAGAATCTGTGAGGCAAGCTCTTCAGCATTGTAGTCAGCCCCTGATACTGGATGTAAAGATCATATGCTGCAGACGGCTGGGAAACCGGTGCTGTAGTCTCTGCAGCAGGAGCTACGTCATCTGCCTTAACCGTGGAAACAGTTGCAACTGTGACTGAAGCCTGGGAAACTGCGGATTCATTCATTCTTTTTAATTTCTTTTTATCAGTTCTTCTGCTCATGATTTTATCCCCTTTTCTTTTTTCGTTCGACGCTTACTATGATGTCGGGGTCAAAAGCCCCCGACTTTGATACCTACGGATTGCTTCGTGCTACGCACTCCCGCAATCCTACCCAATATTCGCATATCGTGGGATTATCATCCCACTTTTATGCTCATATCGGGGCGAGTCCTAAGGTCTTTCACCCACCTATGAGCAAGCTCATGTGGGCTTAGACCTTTTGACCCTGGTATCTTACTATTATATAACGTGTCTGCTAAGAAGTCAAAAAACTTTCGGAATCTTTTTCTGTAACAGGTGGAAAACGGAGAAAAGCTCACATAGCAGAGGACAGGCAGCCAGGCGGGCTACTGCTTTGTCATACTCTGGATCGCACGGATAAATTCAAGATCTTCCGCTTTTAATTTGAGGTTCGTCTCAAAATGCTTTCCTTCGGGAGTGGTGACGGACATTTCGAGAATCGTGCCTTCTTCGAGAGCCTCACGGGTTACAGCCCCAAGGAAAAGAGGAAACTTAGGATGATTGGAACGAAAAATATCAAGATGCTTTTTTAATTTCTGAAGCTTTCCTAACTGTGATAAATTCATAATATACTCCATTCTGTCATATTACAACAACGCTTTTTAGGGTCGGGTCTACCGATAAGTAACATGATATACATTCTGCTTTAAAATAGCAATAAAAAAGTATAAAAAATACTTGCAAAAAAAAAAAATAATATGATATTATATTATTCGTGTCAGAGATGATGCGGGTGTAGTTCAATGGTAGAACACCAGCCTTCCAAGTTGGATACGTGGGTTCGATTCCCATCACCCGCTTTTTTTTGCCTTTCTAAAAATTCTCTTAAATTGTTTTTTTCCGTTATATTCCTGTTATTCCCTTATTGTATTCTTGAATGTAGATATGATATACTTAAAAGAGTTTACTTTTGGATAAAGAATAAAATAAAGGAGCAATGAACGATGAGACTTGATGTGACGGATAACCCGATAATAAGTGGTATGTCAAGAATATTTGATATGATGTGTCTGAATGTTCTTTGGCTGGTCTGCTCTCTTCCGATTTTTACGATCGGTGCATCTACGACAGCGATGTATACGGTGATGCTGAAGGTTGTAAAGAATGAGGAAGGATATATTGTAAAAGGCTTTTTTTAAGGCATTTAAAGAGAATTTTAAAAGAGTACGATCATCTGGCTGATCCTGCTGGTGATCGGGGGTTTCCTGGGGGCAGATTTATATCTGACGAGTTCGGCCAAAGGTTCTGTGGGAATGGCGTTAAGAGCGATCTTTGCAGCACTGGAACTGCTGGTACTTGCAGTCGGGATTTATGCATTTGGACTGACCGCGAGATATGAGAACAGTATCAAGGAACCATCCGTAATGCATTGACGCTGACACTGGCAAGATTTCCGTCTTCCATACTGATGGTAGCCATCATGATAGCGTTGATCGGTATATCAATATGGAATCTCCAGTTGATCACATTTGCTCTTCCATTTTGGGCATTATTTGGAGTTTCGATCATTTTCTGGATCAACTCAAAGTTATTAAGAAGAATTTTTGCAGGAATTGAAGATCATACAGAGGAGGAAGTAGAAGAATGAACTTTTAGAAGAGAGAATTAGAAAAGACGGGATTGTGAAAGAAGGAAATGTACTGAAAGTAGACAGTTTCCTGAACCATCAGATGGATATTCACCTGTTGAATGAGATGGGAGCAGAGTTTAAAAGAAGATTTGCAGATAAGCAGATCAACAAGATTCTGACGATCGAGGCATCCGGGATCGGAATTGCCTGTATCGCAGCTCAGCATTTTGATGTGCCGGTTGTGTTTGCAAAGAAATCCCAAAGCATCAATTTAGATGGTGATATGTATGTGGCAGAGGTAGAGTCGTTTACTCATAAGTGTAAGAACCATGTGATCGTGGCACAGAAGTTCCTTTCTCCGGAAGATCATGTACTGCTTATTGATGATTTTCTTGCAAATGGCTGTGCATTACAGGGACTGATCCAGATCGTGCAGTCGGCAGGTGCTACTGTAGAGGGAATCGGGATCGCAGTGGAGAAAGGTTTCCAGTCGGGTGGAAGGATGATCCGTAATCTCGGATTCCAGTTAGAGTCACTGGCGATCGTTGACGGAATGGACGCGGCGACAGGTGAGATCACATTCAGAGAGCAGCCACAGTGGGATGCGAAGTAAATAGATAAAAATGAACCGGTCTTTGAATGAAAAGGCCGGTTTTTCTTTAGAAAATCTTTGGAAACTTGTATCTGAGACCTTTAGATTTAGCAGCTAATATAAGGATATGCAGGAGGGAAAAGCAATGGAAATGAATCATGTACTGGTAGTAGAGGACGATAAAGAGATCAGGGAAGGCGTAAAGATCTATCTGAAAAGTCAGGGATATGAAGTGTACGAGGCTGCGGATGGTATAGAGGGGTTGAAAGTACTGGAAAAGAGGAGATCCATCTGGCGATCGTGGATATTATGATGCCGAGACTGGACGGAATACGGATGACGATGAAATTAAGGGAAAAGTATGATTTCCCGGTTATTATGTTATCGGCAAAGTCAGAGGAAGTAGATAAGGTGATGGGACTGAATATTGGGGCAGATGATTATGTGACGAAACCTTTTACACCGATGGAGCTGATGGCGAGGGTCAATTCCCAGCTCAGAAGATACCGGAAATTTATGGAGCGGCTTGCACCGAGGGAAAATATCCATGTGATCGGAGGTCTGGAGATCAACGAGGATACGGTGGAAGTATCTGTGGACGGAGAGCCGGTCAGACTGACACCGATCGAGTACAAAATTCTGCTGTTGCTTGCCAAGAATCCGGGAAGAGTTTTTTCGGCAGAAGAGATTTATGAGCGTGTATGGCAGGAAAAAAGCGATCAATACGGATACGATTATGGTACACGTAAGAAATATCAGAGAGAAGATTGAACTTGATCCAAAAAACCGAAATATTTAAAGGTGGTGTGGGGTGTTGGTTACAAAATGGAAAAGCAGGGATAATCTGAAGTATCTGATCCTGGTGATCCTGATCTGTATCTGTTCAACCGTATTGCTCAGTCGGTATGGATCGTTTTACGAGGCAGGAGAAAAGGCTCAGAAAGAGAAGGCAGATTCTATGGAAAATGTCATTTCTGATATGGGTGACGGACTTGCGATCGGAAACTGTATTCTGGACAATGAAATATCCGGAGGGCGAGAGCAGTCGGAGCTGTTGGAAGAATATGGAATGTCTCAGTTTAATCTGCTGAAAAAATATATGGAGTACAGGGCATTTGACCGAAATGGAGAGAGTCTTTTAAAGAGTACGTCGGATTCTGTGGCAACAAGGCTTCTGTCGGATTCGGATTCCATTTATGGTATTCGGGTGGCATATACTTATGATGCGGATGGGGAACTGTCAGATATTGAAGTGTCAGGCAGCAGGCTGACACCGGAAGAAGAATATGAGGCAGAGCAGAGCTTTTTAGCTGATGTACGGTTTATGGAAGATGCTTATGGGATTGAATTATCCGGTGGACAGAGTATGACGCTTATTTATGGAATGTCGGCTGCGAATGTAGAGAGTTATGCTGAAAATTTTTATGAAGATCAGAGAAGCGGGGATATGGTCATATGGTATAGTGGACTGAGCCGTTCTGTCAACTGCATGATGCTTTTGCTGGCAGTGGCTGCGGCACTTCTTCCGACACTTTTAAGGACGGAAGAATATAAAGGAAAGATTTTCCGCGTACCATTTGAAGGAGTCATATTGATTCTGATTGCTATTTTTGGATGGAGTGCCGACTGGCTGTACTATCCGGCAAATATTCTCTGCAGGACAGTCGATGGGACATTGGTGCATATGATAAGACCATTCCGGCAAATGGCAGAGATAGGGAATTAATTTGGCGATGTGGAGCGGTATTTTCTGATTCTCTGCTGGGCAGGGGCGTGTCTTTGTGGTATATTCACAAGAAAGAGAGCATACTGGAAGGAGCAGACGCTGACCAGCATGCTGATCCGGTGGAAAAATCAGCATGAATTGCATATGGGAAAAGATTTTGTGAGCCTGGTAAAAGGGATCATGAAAAGGCTGAAAAAGCTGGTACGAAAGCAGTATGATGCTCTGACCCATATAGACTTCCGTGATAAGACGCATAAAGCAATCTTAAGAATTGTTATAGTGAATTTTGTTATACTTGTAGTGGTTGAATTGGTCAGCCTGATGTGCGGATTTGAATTTTATGCACTGGTGATCTACTCGATTGTACTGTTCCTGATCCTGAGAAAGTTTTTCCGGGATGTACAGAGAAAGTATCAGATGCTGCTTCATGCGACAAATGAACTGGCAGAAGGAAATCTTGATGTGGTGATCGAGGGGATGCAGGAGTTTTCATGCCGATACAGAAGGAGCTGTGCAGGATCCAGCAGGGATTCAAAAGGCAGTGGATGAAGAGGTAAAAATGAGCGGATGAAGACGGAACTGGTGACGAATGTTTCACATGATCTGCGGACACCGCTGACTGCCATTATCACTTATACAGATCTTCTGAAAAATGAGACAGATCCGGAAAAGCAGAAAAGAGTATATTGAGGTACTGGGCGGAAATCTTTCCGGCTCAAAGTGCTGATCGAGGATTTATTTGAGATCAGTAAAGCAGCAAGCAAGAGTGTGAAGATGAATTATATGCAGGTTGATCTGGTGGGGCTGATCCGGCAGGTGGAGCTGGAAAATGATTCTAAGATCCAGGATGCAAAGCTGGAGTTCCGCTGGAAATTGCCGGATCATAAGGTGATTATGTGGCTGGACAGTGAAAAAGACCTACCGCATTTTTGAAAATCTGATCGTGAATATCACAAAGTATGCCATGGCACAGACGAGAGTTTATATAGAAATGAAAGAGTTTTCGGATAAAGTCAGCATTTCTATGAAAAATGTATCAGCAACAGAACTGGATTTTGATGTGAATGAGATCACGGATCGGTTTGTCCGTGGCGATTCTTCAAGAAATACAGAAGGATCAGGACTGGGACTTGCGATTGCAAAAAGCTTTATTGAATTGCAGCATGGTACGTTGCAGATTACGACAGAGGCAGATCTTTCAAGGCTGAGATCGTGCTGCCCAGGCTGAGCGAGGGACAGACCGGGCAGACAGAAGTTTAAAATAACTGCGACTCAGGAATGCATTGTCAGAAATCTGGTTTGAATTGTATGAGCAATGCAAAGATCAGCTTGGAACAGACAACGCTATAAATAAAAATAATGATAAGATCAAGCTGATGATGGCGTATATTCATGATCATTATGCAGGAAATATGTAAATAGATCAATCTGATATGCAAGACTTGACTTTTCGACAGATGTCACTCAAAATGAAAAGAAAAGAGGAGGTCTTGGGTATGAGATACGAAATAAAAGGTGATACACTTCCTGTTGTTGTCTGCTATCTGGAGGGTGGAGAGGGCGTTTTTCAATACAGTAGTGACAGGACCGGGGCGGGTCTGGCTGCAGACGATGCCGATCTCTAATGTAGCAGGTGAGATCCTGAAATTTATGCCGTCAGGTAAATAGAGGATTGAAAGGATGAAAATAGTTACGATATTTTGGATCCTGCTGGCGGTTCTTTGTGGTGGATATGGACTCCTGATCCGGGCGATTGGTTCGGGAACCGGTTTCTTTCTTGTGTGGATTGCACTGGCAGTCATTTTCGTGGGATGTTCGGCAGCAGCACAGGCCGGCTTGTGGGGGAATAATGCCACAGTTTCTGCGGAGAGTGACATTGGTATTGTTATGTCTGATATTGGTACTTTTACAGGAATTGGTGGCTGCATCGGAAGTAAAATGAACACAGAAGGGAAACCGGGACTGGACTATATCATTGTTCTTGGGGCACAGATCTATGAGCGTGGTCCAAGTGCAGTTTTAAGGTTTCGGCTGGATAAAGCAGTGGAATATTTAAATGAAAATCCACAGACCAAATGTATTGTATCAGGTGGAAAAAGGCAGCAATGAACCTTGTTCCGAGGCAGAAGGAATGAAAAATATCTGATCCGGCAGGGGATCCCGGAAGAACGGATTTTGAAAGAGGAGAAGTCGACGACGACGGCTGAAAATATCAATATAGCAAAAAGTTCATAAAAAAGCAAGGAATCAGTTGGCATCGTCACGAATAACTTTCATATGTTCCGTGCGTTGCAGATTGCTAAAAGGCAGGGACTGGAAGACCCGTCAGGAATTGCTGCAGAATCGACAGCATTGTATCTGCCGAATAATGTGCTAAGAGAGATACTGGCAGAGATCAAGTATTTGATATTTTAGAAAAGAACATATAAGATGTCAGGGTCAAAGGTCTGAAACCACGTGTGCTTGCACACTGGTGGTAGAATGACCTTGAGACCCGCCCCCGATATGAGCATAAAAGTGGGGCGTAAGCACCATGATATGCGAATAGCGGTAGGATTGTGGGGCTTTTGCCCCAACATCCATATAAGGATAAGATAAAATGAGACAGACAGGGAATACCCGAAAGGAGAAGGCAGTTCTCTGTCTGTCTTATTTTTATGAGAATCAATCGTATTACAGGTTATCTTCAGTCTCAGAACCGGAAGTCTCTCCGGTTATCCTGCTCAATCAGTCTGAGGTTTTCAAGCACGATCTTTCTTGCTTTTTCATTCGGAACATTCAGGACTTCCTTTTCAATCAGCCGGTTTCCGATTGCTGCCGTTTCAGGAGAGGCATAGTCTGTCAGATATTCTTTCAGTGTCATCAGGGCATTTGGGTGGCAGCAGTTCTGGATCTGTCCACTTTTACACAGCGACATGAACCGGTCTCCGGTGCGCCCTTCCCGATAGCAGGCAGTACAGAAGCTGGGGATATAGCCCATCTCCATGAGCCAGCGGACGACTTCGTCAAGGGTCCGGGTGTCGCTGACGTCAAACTGTTCGGATTTTTCATCTTCAGGTTCAGGTTCGCAGTAACCACCGACGCTGGTACGTGATCCGCCGCTGATCTGAGAAATACCAAGATGAAGAACACGTTCTCTTGACTGCTGATTCTCCCGGGTGGAGATGATCATTCCCGTATAGGGAACGGCAATACGGATGCAGGCAACGATCTTGGCAAAAGTATCGTCGTCGATTCCGTTGTCAAACTGATCGGGATCAATATCATCGGCATGTCTGAGCCGTGGAACGCTGATCGTGTGCGGACCGACTCCGAACGCCGCTTCCAGATGCTCGGCATGCATGAGAAGCCCGGCAAATTCATAGCGGTATTTGTCAAGCCCGAACAAAACTCCGAGGCCGACATCATCAATTCCACCCTGCATTGCCCGATCCATGGCTTCGGTGTGATAATTGTAGTCATGCTTTGGTCCGGTCGGATGAAGTGACAGGTAACTTTCCTTATGGTAGGTTTCCTGAAAGAGAATATAAGTTCCGATCCCTGCCTCTTTGAGCAGTCGGTAATGATCGACAGTTGTTGCTGCAATATTGATATTGACCCGGCGGATCGCTCCATTTCTGTGGTGGATACTGTAGATGGTCCGGATACATTCTAAATAGTAGTCCATGGTATTACGGACTGGGTCTTCGCCTGCTTCCAGGGCAAGACGTTTATGTCCCATATCCTGGAGGGCAATGACCTCTTTCCGTATTTCTTCCTGCGATGACTGTTTCCTTGCGATATGCTTATTTTTGGCATGATAAGGGCAGTAAGTACATCCATTGATACAGTAATTTGACAGGTAAAGTGGTGCAAACATCACAATTCGGTTTCCATAGAAATCTTTTTTGATCTGTTCTGCAAGCCGGAAGATCTCTTCATTTTTTCCGGGATCGGACAGGCAAGAAGCACGGAGGCTTCCCGGTGTGACAATCCTTTTTTTTTTTTGCTTTTTGAATAATAGAATCGATCAGGGTACTATTTTCTTTATTTTGATCTGCATAGGCAAGTGTATCAAGAATCTCTTCATGATTAATGAAATCATCTGCACAGGATGAAGTGATATCGTACATAAAAGCCTCCTTAAGTATACTGAGTTAAATTGATCGGTTTCGTGAGTCTCCTCTGGACACAACAACCTGGTATCCGATGGATGCCATTCTCTGTTCAAGGCAGCCCCTGCACTGAGCAGATTCTTCACCGGTACACAGATCTTGTTGTCGTACAGGAGATAATTCTTTCTTACTTCTGTTGGGGAAAGATTCGGCATCACTACATTTGCTCCTGCCCGATTCCCAGTTCCCGTCCCTGGGGTGAAATCGTTCCAAGAGCCGTAGTTGCGGGCAGCAGTACTTTCGGAATCATCAGCCGGATCAGGCCCAAAAGAAAGAGCGTCAGCTCCAGAGTTCCGGGTGGCTCATGGGAAAATCGGGTATCGTGATGAGGAATGAAAGGTCCGATCCCGACCATCTGTGGATTGAGTTCCTTCAAAAGAGAAGATCATCAGCCAGATTTTCTGCGGTCTGAAATGGAGAGCCAACCATAAAGCCTGTCCCGATCTGATAACCGATTTCCTTCAGATCCCAAAGGCATTTCCGTCTGTGAACGGCAGAAAGCGAATCAGGATGAAGCCTGCGGTAATGGACAGGGTCATATGTTTCATGACGGAGCAGATAACGGTCAGCACCCGCATCGAACAAAGCCTGATAGCTTTCCCGTGAACGTTCACCGATGGACAGTGTAATAGCACAATCAGGAAAATGCGAGTGAATCTCTGCAACAATCTCTGCCATCCGTTTTGTTGTAAACCAGTTATCTTCACCACCCTGAAGTACAAAGGTGCGAAACCCCAGTTCATAACCGATGTGGCAGCAGGAAAGAATCTCAGACGGAGACAGGCGGTAACGCAGAATGTTTGGATTGCTTTTCCTGATACCGCAGTAATAGCAATCGTTGTGGCAGTAGTTGGTAAATTCAATCAGTCCGCGGATATAAATATCATGGCCATATTCGCGGATGCGGACTGCTTCAGACTTTTCAAAAGATATCGTTCCAGTGCATCAGAACGGTGTTCGATCAGAAAGATCCATTCATCGCGTGAAAGAAACTGATCTATTTCTAATTGATCGATCAAGTGAAATTCTTCCTTCATAGTTCCCTCCTCACAGAAGAAATATTGAGAAAATTATATCATTTTGTTGAAAATTTGTAAATGAAAGTGTCGAAAGGAAAAGAGTTAAAAATTATGAAAATGCTATAGGAAGTTGTCAGAAAAAGAAAACTTGTGATAGAATAGCAATGAACAGCGTACAAAAAAAGAGGAGAGATCTTATGGCTGATATCAGAAAAAAAGAATTGTATTCCACGGACGGGTTCAGGGAGTGGATTCCGCTATACGGCGAAATATCTTGCCCAGTCACTGGGGCTGACCGGATGGGTGCGAAATGAATGGGACGGAACAGTGACACTTGAAATCCAGGGGCGGGAAATGTTGATCAATAAACTGCTTGTAGGGTTGAATCATAATCAGTTTATTACCATAGACTGGATGGATACAAAAGAAATTCCTGTGGAGCAGGAGAACAGTTTCTGGGTGAAATAAGAGAAGAAGCAGGAGAAAAAGCAGAGGATGCTGCAAAGGATTCTTCAAGGGCATCCTGTGGAAAGATTCTGCAGAAATTATTGATACAGGAGGAATGTGACATGAAATTAGGATTTATCGGAACAGGAAATATGGCAGGAGCAATCATGGGCGGAATCATCAAAAAGGAATTATTGCCCCGGAAGAGATCATCGGTTCAGATATTATGGAAGCAGGAAGAAATCATGTGAAAGAACTGTATGGAATCCAGGTGACAGCGGATAATAAAGAAGTGGCAGAGAAGGCAGACATATTGGTGCTTTCTGTAAAACCGCAGTTTTATGCAGAGACGATTCAGGAAATCCGGGAATCCGTAAGAGAAGACCAGCTGATTATTACAATCGCACCGGGCAAGACTCTCGCATGGCTCGAAGAGCAGTTTGGCAAACCGGTCAGGATCGTGCGTACCATGCCGAATACTCCGGCGTTGGTAGGCGAGGGGATGACGGCAGCCTGCCCGAATCAGTATGTGACAGAGAAGGACAAAGCATATGCACTTAAATTACTGGGAGCTTTTGGAAAGTAGAGGTCGTACCGGAGCATATGATCGATGCGGTTGTGGCTGTAAGCGGAAGTTCTCCGGCATATGTCTTTATGCTGATCGAGGCGATGGCAGACGGAGCAGTTGCGGAGGGAATGCCACGGGCACAGGCATATGAGTTTGCTGCACAGGCAGTTTATGGAAGTGCAAAAATGGTTTTGGAAACCAAAAAGCATCCCGGAGAACTGAAAGATATGGTCTGCTCTCCGGCGGGAACGACGATCGAAGCGGTCCGTGTCCTGGAACAAAGCGGTTTCCGGAGGGCAGTGATCGAAGCGGAAAAGGCATGTGGAGAGGTTGCAAGAAGTTTGTAGAAAGCGATCTGCGGGAAGATTGGTAAGAAGAAATTTGCAGAAAAGGTAAGGGAAGACAGAACATGATGTATGATATTGGAATTATCGGTGGGGGACTGCAGGACTTACGGCAGCGATTTATGGACAGCGTGCAGGAAAAGAACATTGGTAATCGAGGGAGGAGCTTTTGGCGGTCAGATCACAACGTCACCAAAGGTGGAAAATTATCCGGGTATCGCCAGTGTCAGCGGCAGTGAGTTTTCCATGAATCTGCTGGATCAGGCGATGAAGCTTGGGACAGAGCCGGTGAGAGAATGTGTGACGGGGATTTTAGAAGAAGACGGGATCAAGATCATTGTAACGACTGAGAGAAATATCCTTGTAAGAGTATTATTCTGGCAACAGGAGTGACGCACCGGCATTTGGGCGTTCCCGGAGAAGAACGTCTGACAGGTGCGGGAGTTTCTTATTGTGCGACCTGTGACGGAATGTTCTTCCGGGGAAAGGAAGTTGCGGTTGTCGGGGGCGGAAGTACCGCTCTTCAGGATGCCGAATTTTATCAGAATATTGCAGTAAGGTTTATCTGATACACCGGAGAGATTCATTCCGGGGTGAGGAACGAATCGTTGAGGGACTTAAGAAAAAGGAAAATGTTACTTTTATTTTAGATTCGGTTGTGAAAGAAATCTGTGGAGAAATTCAGGTAGAAGGATTGGAACTTCAAAATCTGAAGACGGGAGAAAAGAAGAAATTGCCTGTATCGGGGTATTTGTTGCTGTGGGACAGATCCCGAAGAATGATCCGTTTGAAAATGTCGTGAAACTGGATGCAGACGGATTTATTCTTGCAGCAGAAGACTGTATGACATCAGGAGCGGGAATCTTTGCAGCCGGAGACTGCCGGACAAAGGAAGTCCGCCAGCTTACGACGGCAGCGGCAGATGGAGCAGTGGCTGCACTTGCGGCATGCAAATATCTTGCGGAATGACTGAACAGATCTATCTTGTAGAAGGACAGAGCTGACCTGTGTATATGGCAGGGATTTCAGTATAATTTACAGACTGACAGTGAACGGAGATGTAAATTTGGTGACAATGGAGAAAAAAAAAGTAGAATTGGATTTGAAAAATGATACAATAAACTAAAAGATACCAGGGGCAAAAGGTCTGACACCACGTGTGCTCGCACACTGGTGGTAGAATGACCTTGTGACCCGCCCCAATATGAGCATAAAAGTGGGGCGTAAGCACCACGATATGCGAATGTTGGGTAGGATTGTGGGAGCACGTAGTGCGTAACAATCCATAGATATCATAGTCGGGGGCTTTTTGACCCCGACATCATCTAAAAAAGAAATACGTAGGAGGAACGGACATGGCAAATATGACAGCAAAGATGGTGTCAGCATATCTGACAGCAGATGATTTTCAGCATACACTTTTAGGAGAGGAGGAAGACGTTATCGAGACTGGAATGGGAGGTCTTGATAATATAGATCATCTCGGACTTTATCTTTTTTTTTTTGATGAGGATGGCAGCTATGTGCATATCAGAACAACGGAATATGTGAAAATCCCGGAAAATCTGAAAGAAAAAATTTATCCGGTTATCAATGAGTTGAATCTGAATTTCAGATGGTGTACTTTCGTTATAAATACTGATAATGAACTTATAGTAAAGATGGATGCAATCCTGGATATGGATACCTGTGGTGAGGAATGTAAAGAGCTGATTTACAGAACTGTAGGAATTTGTGATGAGGCATATCCGACGATCATGAAGGCATTGTGGGCATAGTTGAATTTAATTGAAAAGAAAGATCCCCGGGGGAGAGACTTTGCAGGAAAGTTATCTTTCCTGGGGCTTTTATTATTGCAATAATAAATTGCAAAATGCAGTGTATTACTGTAGCTTTATCAGACGAAGTTTTATAGGTTACGAGTAGAAAAAGATGAGTCATAATGTATATAAGGTTGCAATACAAATGGCACGAACAGTCCCTTCCCTGAAAGAAGAAACAGGGAGTGACGGGCTATCATATTTTATACGGATATTCACTTCTTTTTCAGATGGATGAGAAGACTCTGAATCTTTTATTTTCAGAAGAAGAAAGGGCTGATATTGAAAAAGCACGGAAGGTCCTGGAAGAAAATGAGATTTTGTATAGCTATGCAAAAACAAGAATACCAACTTTATTTCCATTGCTGGGGGAGGATTCGTGGGTAAACGTAGATCAACTTTTAAAGGGTGGAGAATGTCAGGGGATGCCGTTTTTCTTCAGGAGAGTTGATGAGAGAGCTGCTGAAAAGTGGAAAAATAGAATTAAACTGGTTTAAAAAGAAATGGATCAGGAAAAATATTTTAAATGTCTGCATGAATTAAAGCAGGAAAAAAGAAAATAGGATGAAAGCTCAGAAAGACAAGGCATCAGAATCAGATAAGACATCAGAATCAGATAAGACATCAGGATCAGAGAAGTCAGTAGAATTAAAAGAGACGTCAGGATCAGAAAAGATAGAGAATGCGGAAAAGACAATCATCCCGAGTGAAAAAATCACCAGAGACGGAAAAGATAGATTTCCGACAATTATCAGTGAAATATCAGCAGTTGACAAGCCGTCTGCTGGATACTGTGAAGGGCCAGGACGAAGCAGTAATGGAATTTGTTCAGGGCTGCTTTCGAGGGAGGTATTTCATATCCTGGAAAAAAAAAAAAAGACCTGCGGCAGTGTTCTTATTTGCAGGACCTCCGGGAGTTGGAAAGACTCTTCTTGCAGAGACAGGAGCAGAGTATCTCGGAAAAAAAGACGATTGTATTTAATATGAGCGAATATTCAAATCCATCTTCCATTACCGAACTGATGGGAAGTTCTAAAAATTTTCGGGAGCGGAAGAGGGGCGGCTTGTAAGGTTCGTGAGGAAAAATCCGGATGGAATCTTGATCTTTGATGAGATAGAAAAAAAGCGGACAGAAAAGTGATTCACTTATTTTTGCAGATTCTTGACCGGGGACTTTTACATAATGATTTTCTGGATCAGGACGAGGATTTTTTCAGAAAGTATTATCATTTTTACATCGAATGCAGGAAAAAGCTTTGTATGAAGATGGGACGAGCGGTGACTATACAAGGATGCCTAAGAGCGTTCTGCTTGATGCTATCAGGAAAGATAAAAATCCATATACCGGGGAGCAGCTTTCCCTGAGGCAATCTGTTCCAGGATTGCCTCAGGAAATATCATTATGTTCAACCATCTCAAAACCAGACATCTTGTGAAAATGATAGAGACGCAGTTCGCGGAAGTAAGCAGGGCAGTTGAGCAGAGGCTGGGGTATCAGATTACTTATGATAAAGATCTGTCGTTATTGTATCTATATCATTATGGCGGACTGACAGATGCAAAATTGCATCTGCACAGGAAAAGAATTTTCTTGAGAGGGAGATCTTTGAATTATCGAGACAGTTAGGAAATCGAAAAGCATTGATGGATCAGGTAGAAAATGTACATTTTGAAATTAATAAAAAAGAAATGCCGGCGGAGATTTTAAAACTGTTTGTAAATGAAAAAAAGAGCGAAAGTCCTTGTGATGTGTACGGATGAGGAATTTTCGTATTTTAATGAAGTGAACAAAATCGCAGAAATGATCAGAGTCAGCGAAAGGAAAGAGGCAGAAAAATTACTGTACACAGATGTGGCAATGGTGCTGATTGATCCATACTACGGAGAAAATAAAGAACATGAGAGTGGCGTAAGTATTGATGATATGTATTCTGAGGAATGTCATTTTTTACAGAACTGATAGAATCAGAAATAAATCTTCCAATCTATTTTATTGAATTTGAAAAAATTTTTTCGGTGGTTGATAAAAATTCGCTCTATCAACGAGGTATGGCAGGAATTGTTCCTGTTAATCCATTGGCTCCGGAAACTGTGGAGCGACAGATTGATCAGATACTGGAAGAGATTTTTATGGAGGAAAAGAGCAGAGAGTTTGCCAAAAAGAGGTTATGTGTTGATTTCAATACAGCACAGATTCTTTCATCAGATGAAAAGAGATTATTTATTCAGTATCATGATCTGAAAAAAGAGGATGGCTGTGGATATGGACAGCCAGAGTGCGATCATGAAGGATGCCCAGCGTCCGACAACAAAATTCTCAGAAGTGATCGGGGCAGAGAATGCGAAGACAGAGCTTGCCTGGTTTACAGAATTTTTAAAGAACCCGAAAAAGTATTCCATGGAAGGACGCAGACTTCCCAAAGGGGTGCTTCTGTATGGACCACCGGGTACCGGAAAGACGATGCTTGCCAGGGCTATGGCAGGGGAGTCAGATGTTGCATTTCTTGAGACCAGTGCTACGCAGTTTATGAATTCATATGTCGGAAAGAGTGAGGAAAATATCCGGCGGTTGTTCAGGACTGCAAGAAAATATGCTCCGGCGATCATATTTATTGATGAGATTGATGCAATCGCAAAGGAACGAACAGGGAGATACGACCAGCCAGCACACGGAGTCCATGCTGAATACGTTGTTGACGGAAATGGATGGATTTCGCGAAAATGTGAAAGAACCGGTTTTTGTTCTTGCAGCAACAAATTATGATCTGGATGGAAGTGTATCTGGTAAGAAACGAAGGATAGATCCGGCTTTGCTCCGAAGATTTGATAATCGGATTTATGTGGATCTTCCAAATGAGGAAGAACGTAAGCAGTATTTGGAATTGAAGTTGAATCAAAAAGGAAAGTCGGTGTGGCGTATCCGCCAAATAAAATTTCAAAAACAGTCTTAAAAAATGCAAGCATTTTACACCTGTTTTATGAAATTTTGCTTGGCTTTACAAAAATAATTATAAATTTAGTCAGTGAACATTTTAGATCCCATCCACTGTACCATATGATCTACCATTCTGGTATCAGACACAGGAAATTTTGTTGCTCTGAACAGTTACAAAATAATTATAAATTTTCTGCTGCTTATAGGAGATCATGATCGCATAAGTCTTTTTTTCTGAGGAGCGACCGGAGGAAAAATCATAAGTCTTTTCCGGCCGGTAAGAATCCATACGGTGTGAATCTTTTGGAGCAATGATCTCGGCAGTCTGGATATCTAAAGTCATCTTTGGCTTTCTTCTTGATTTATTGTAGATTGCATCGATCTGAAGGTCATGATTTAAAATGGTATATTCATATTCTACACTTAACTGCGGAGAAATGAAATAGTAAGCGATCAATGCGATCAATGCACCTGCAATGAAAGAGAAAACTCCAAAGAACATTGTCCCCAAAACTGCAATCAGAACTGCAAGGAGAAAAGCACCACCAAGCAGGATATAATAAAGCGGTTTCGTTCTGCAGGATACAAGCTGTTCGTATAAAGCGTCATTCATATTTATGATTTCCTTTCTGAATGGAGATAATTCATTACCATAGTTGCAATTTTGAACGTCATGGCATCTTCAAAGCACCTTAGATCAAGACCGGTCCGCTTCTGAATCTGCTCCAGACGATAGATCAGGGTATTCCGGTGCATATGAAGCTGACGGGCAGTTTCTGCAATATTCAGATTGTTCTGAAGAAAGCGGTTTACCGCAAGCGTAGTCTCTTCGTCAAAGCCATCGGGAACTTCCTCACCAAAAATCTCCGAAAGAAAGCTTTCGCATAAAGATACCGGAAGTTGATAGATCAGGCGTCCGATTCCAAGCTCATTATACGGAAATACGATCTGTTCAGAGTAAAAAGCTCACCGACCTTCAACGCTAAAGTACTTTCACGGAAAGCACCGGGCAGTTCGGCAAGATTTTCAATCACGCTACTGTAGGCAATCTGAACGTGGGCGAGAGCCTCGGTATTGAGCGTATCTACGATGATATGGGCGGTTTTTCGGATCTCATCTTCGGAAGAGGCTGACCTGACCGGGTGAAGGATAGAAAGTATATCCTTGCTGACCGGAACAAGATAGGTTTTTGCTCTGCGGGGAAAAAAGATTTCTCAGGATCTCAATGATCGTATCAGTGAGTTCTTTTGTCTTCAGCAGATAGATCACCCGCTTTTCTTCAACCGGGATATGAAGACGTCCGGCACGCTCGTAAATATCATAAGCCGGAATACCGTTCTTCATCAGGCTCAGAAGAAAATCATTTTTATTATATTTTTCACGATAAGCAGTACAAAGACAGCGGATCTGCTCCAGGGCAGTAGCAGTCTCTTCAGGGGTATCAGCGGTGATCTGCATTGTCAGTCCGGTGAGACGCTTTAATTCGCTGAGTGCTTTTGTAAGTTCCGGGTCTGTTCCATGAATTTTCTCCAAAATAAATTAAATGATGTCGGGGGTAAATAGCCCAGTGTAAAAAAATCTGTGCTGTGCAGATCTTTTTTACAGAATAATAAAAAGGGTTGCACTTAATAAGTACAACCCCCTCATTTTATACTATTAGTTTGTAATAGTCAACTCAGTCTCTTTGTCGAATACGTGGATCTTCTCCATATCAAGAGCGAATACAGCTTTATCACCTGTTCTGAGTGTTGTACGTGGGTTAACACGTGCTGTAACCTGAGTTCCGTCAACATCGAAGTACAGCAATACTTCTGCACCAAGAAGCTCGTAAACTTTGATCGTAGATTCAATCACGCTGTCAGCAGAGTTGTTGATGAATGCCTGAGAATCATGAACATCTTCAGGACGGATTCCAAGAACAACTGTCTTTCCATCATAACCGCCTTCGATCAGTGCTTTCTTTTTGGAAGCAGGAACTTTCAGTACATGCTTTCCAACTGTAAGAGTAACATCCTCTCCATTTACTGCACACTTGGCATCCATGAAGTTCATCTGCGGAGAACCGATGAATCCTGCAACAAACAGGTTGCCCGGTGCGTTGTACAGGTTCTGCGGGGTATCTACCTGCTGAACAACTCCATCTTTCATAACAACGATTCTGGTACCGAGAGTCATAGCTTCTGTCTGGTCATGAGTAACATAGATGATCGTTGCACCGAGGTTCTCGTGAAGTTTTGAAATCTCGATACGCATCTGTACACGAAGCTTAGCATCCAGGTTGGAAAGAGGCTCGTCCATAAGGAATACCTTAGGATTACGAACGATTGCACGTCCCATAGCAACACGCTGTCTCTGACCACCGGAAAGAGCTTTCGGTTTACGATCAAGAAGCTTGTCAAGGTCAAGGATTCTTGCAGCTTCTCTAACAGCCTTGTCAATCTGGTCTTTCGGAACTTTACGAAGCTTAAGTCCGAATGCCATGTTATCATAAACGGTCATATGAGGATACAGAGCGTAGTTCTGGAATACCATTGCGATATCACGGTCTTTAGGCTCAACATCGTTCATAACTTTGTCACCAATCTTTAAGGTACCGCTGGTGATTTCTTCCAGTCCGGCTACCATACGAAGTGTAGTAGATTTTCCACATCCGGATGGTCCAACGAAGATGATGAACTCTTTGTCTTCGATTTGTCTTCGATCTCAAGAGTTGAAATCTTTTACTGCGTGGAACCGTTAGGATAAATTTTTCTACAAGAATTGCCTTAAAGATAAACTTGCCATTAAGCACTTGGGACAGGAGTACTGGGAGGACTTGCAGCTTATCCGGTGGCAAAGCTTCTAATGGGGCTTGAGCCGGGAGGCTTTACGGTTTATATGATTCCATTTTTTTATTTCCACGCTTGCAGGAAGTATTTTAGCGTATATCGTCCTTCGGGTTCTTGAAAAAAAGCCATGTCCTGGAGCAGATGAGGAGAATTAATAAATGGAAAAAGAATGTAAAAGTACACTGCCTTACCAATCCGGTTACGATGCAAAAGTGTGGCGAATGTACTTCTGGCTGCAGGCGGAAGTGCAGTCATGGCACAGGATGAACAGGAAGTGGAAGAGATCACGGCGATCTGTCAGGCCACTTTACTGAATACCGGTGTGCCGGACGAAAGAAAGATCAGATCCTGTATTCTTGCCGGAAAATGTGCGAACAGACTGGGGCATCCGGTAGTGCTGGATCCGGTCGGTGCAGGGGCCAGCAAATTCCGGAGAAAGAAGATCGGACAGCTTGCAATCGGTCGTTCCTTCTATTATAAGATGCAATCAGGAAGAAGCGTCTGCATTATTGCGTGCAGAGGATGAAAAGGAATTTCTGGTTTAGGAACTGAAAGGCAGAAAATAGAAGGAACGGCAGAAAGCTGTCAGCAGGATGGTGATGCAGTATTTTCAGGAATCCAGAGTGGTGGAGTAGAAAGCTCACTGGAACTGGAGCTGGAAAAAGCCCGGAGGCTGGCAGTCAGACTGGCAAAAAATATCGTTGTACGGTTTGTATGACCGGGGAGCAGGATGTGATCTCTGATGGAGAACGAGTGAAAGTTATCTCAGGAGGGGATGGACGAATCTGCAGAATTACCGGAAGCGGCTGTATGCTTTCCGCATTATGTGCATTAAAAATGCGGAGACGGAACAGACTCTTTTGAGGCCGCGGCTGAAGCGGCTGAAACATGGCGACACTGTGCGGAAAGAGCCGGGGAGACTGTGGATGAAAAAAAGAGGAAGGAATAGGAAGTTTTCAGATAAGGCTGCTGGATGCTTTGTCATTGAAGATGGAAATGGAGCGAGGCAGGAGAATGGAGGTGCAGAGCAGGATGAAACAGAACAAAAAAGATATATTTCACCGGAGCAGCTCAGGCTTTATGCGGTGACAGACAGAAAATGGCTCGCGGAAGGCGAGACACTGGAGACAGTAGTGGAGACACTGGTGCGTTCAGGCGTGACGTGTGTACAGCTCCGGGAGAAACACGCTTCGGATGAAGAAATTATTTCAGAAGGAAAGAAATTAAATGAGATCTGTAGAAAGCACCATGTGCCATTGATTGTAAATGACCGGCCGGATCTTGCCAAAAAGATCGGTGCAGCCGGAGTTCATGTGGGGCTGTCTGATATGGGAATTGAAAAGGCGAGAGAACTGCTGGGAGAAGATTTTATTATCGGGGGCAGTGCCCATAATGTAAAAGAAGCTCTGTAGGCACAAAAGGCAGGTGCAGACTACATTGGATGCGGTGGAGGCTTTGGAAGTCAGACCAAGTCAGATGTGACGACTCTTGCGAAAAGAGGAACTGTGTGCAATCTGCGAGGCAGTGGAGATCCCGGTTGTAGCCATCGGCGGAATCACCGCAGAAAATATAAAAGAACTGACTGGAACAGGCATTGACGGAGTAGCTGTAGTGAGCGGATTATTTGCAGCAAAAGACAAGCCGGAGATGGTGCGACGTTTTTTGAAAGCATTTGAAATGAAAAAAAGGTGCTTACCATCGCAGGAAGTGACTGCAGTGGAGGAGCAGGAATCCAGGCAGATCTTAAGACAATGGCAGCCAATGGTGTGTATGGAATGAGTGCTGTCATGGCATTGACGGCACAGAATACCACCGAGTACAGGGAATCATGGAAGTGACACCGGGTTTGCCGGGCAGCAGATAGACAGTATTTTTACAGATATTCGCCCGGATGCTGTGAAGATCGGAATGCTTTCTTCCGGGGAAATCATTCATGTTGTGGCAGAAAAGCTGAAAGAATATCAGGCAGAGCATATCGTTCTTGATCCGGTGATGGTATCAACCAGTGGTCATCGGCTGATACAGAAAGATGCGGAGCAATCTCTGAAGAAAGAGCTTTTTCCGCTGGCGGAGCTGATCACACCGAATATCCCGGAGGCAGAGGTGCTTAGCGGAAGGAAGATTAAAAATGCACAGGATATGGAGTCAGCAGCGGAAAAGATTGTAGAGGAGTATGGCTGTGCAGTTTTATTGAAAGGTGGTCATCGGATCAACGATGCAAATGATTTCCTCTGTACGGGGAGAAAAAGTCTGGATCTGTGGTGAGCGGGTGGAAAATCCCAATACCCACGGAACCGGTTGTACTCTTTCCAGTGCGATCGCCTCGAATCTTGCAAAAGGTGCAGGAATGGAAGAGGCGGTGCAGAAGGCAAAAGAATATCTGACGGAGGCATTAAAAGAACAACTGGATTTAGGAGCAGGTTCGGGACCGATGGATCATACACTGGGAAAAATAATTTTTGAATAAGTAGTTCTAAAGAAAAAATCAGAGACAAATAAGCAGAAAAGGAGAGGAAAAATGGCAGAATATACGACGCAGATGGATGCGGCAAGGAAGGGAATCATCACAGAGCAGATGAAGATCGTGGCAGAAAAGGAATTTATGCCGGTAGAAAAATTAAGAGAACTGGTGGCTGAGGGAAAAGTAGCAATCTGTGCGAACAAATTACATAAGTCATTGGATCCGGAAGGGGTAGGAAGTATGCTCCGTACCAAGATCAATGTCAATCTTGGAGTATCAAGAGACTGTAAAGATTATGATATAGAGATGCAGAAGGTCATGAGTGCGGTCAATCTCGGGGCTGAGGCGATCATGGATCTTTCCAGCCACGGGAATACGCAGCCGTTCCGTCAGAAGCTGACAAGCGAGTGTCCGGCAATGATTGGAACCGTTCCGGTTTATGACAGTGTGATTCATTATCAGAGAGATCTGTCAGAGCTGACGGCAAAAGATTTTGTGGATGTTGTACGTCTGCACGCACAGGACGGAGTAGATTTTGTGACGCTGCACTGCGGAATTACAAGAAAGACGATCGATCAGATCAAGAAGCATAAAAGAAAGATGAATATCGTCAGTCGTGGCGGAAGTCTTGTTTTTGCATGGATGTGTATGACAGGAGAAGAAAATCCGTTCTACGAATACTATGATGAAATCCTTGATATCTGTAACGAATATGATGTTACAGTATCACTTGGAGATGCGTGCAGACCGGGCTGTCTGGCAGATGCGACCGATGTATGTCAGATCGAAGAACTGGTCCGCCTGGGTGAGCTGACGAAACGAGCATGGGATCACAACGTTCAGGTCATGGTAGAAGGTCCTGGACATGTGCCTCTCGACCAGGTGGCAGCTAATATGAAAGTGCAGCAGAGCATCTGCATGGGAGCACCGTTCTACGTACTTGGACCATTGGTTACGGATATTGCACCGGGGTACGATCACATTACGGCAGCAATCGGTGGTGCTGTGGCAGCAATGAACGGAGCAGCATTCCTTTGTTACGTTACACCGGCAGAGCATCTTGCCCTTCCAAATGTTGAGGATGTAAAACAGGGAATTATTGCATCAAAGATTGCAGCTCATGCAGCAGATATAGCCAAGGGAATCCCACATGCAAGAGATATTGATGATAAGATGGCCGATGCACGCCGGGTACTGGATTGGGATGCACAGTTTGAATGTGCATTAGATCCGAAACTGCAAAAGCAATCCGGGATGACCGTCTGCCGGAAGATGACCACAGCGATACATGCAGTATGTGCGGTAAATTCTGTGCAGTCCGCAGTATGAATAAGGCACTGGCAGGAGAACATATTGACATTCTGTAAGAACAAACATAGTGGTATTTTGTAAAAACAATCATATTGATATTCTGTAAGAATGGGCGGGTTGACCTTTATGGGGCAATCCGCTACAATATTTTAGAAGACAGGATTTATAAATATCAGAAGAAAAGAGGAAATTATTATGGCAAATCCAGTAGTTACATTTGAAATGGAAAATGGCGATATTATGAAAGCAGAACTGTATCCGGAAATCGCACCGAATACAGTAAATAATTTTGTATCTCTTGTAAAAAAGGGTTCTACGACGGACTTATCTTTCATCGTGTCATCAATGGATTTATGATTCAGGGGGATGCCCGGACGGAAACGGAATGGGTGGTCCGGGATATTCCATCAAAGGTGAATTTGCACAGAATGGTGTGACGAATGATCTCGCACATGATGCCGGAGTCCTTTCCATGGCACGTGCCATGCATCCGGATTCTGCAGGAAGCCAGTTCTTCATCATGCACAAAACTTCTCCGCATCTGGATGGAGCTTATGCCGCATTTGGTAAGATTACAGAGGGAATGGATGTTGTGAACAAGATTGCTGAGACAGCAACCGATTACAGTGACCGTCCGCTGGAGAAGCAGGTAATGAAGAAAGTTACTGTTGAGACATTTGGAGAGGATTATCCTGAGCCGGAGACAGTATAATCCCACGATATGCGAATATTGGGCAGGATTGTGGGAGTGCGTAGTGCGAAACAATCCGTTGGCATCATTGTTGGGGGCTTTTGCTCCCAACATCTTATTATTTTTATAAAATTATTAGCACTCTATTTAAAAGAGTGCTAATTTTCTATTGACTTTTAAATTTTGCTGTACTAGAATGTCCATTAGGTAATAAATATGCTATGTAAAAAAAAGCATGCATTGAAAGAATACAAAAGGATCACAGATTGTGAACAAATAAAAAAGGAGTGCAGTAAAATGGCAGTGAAAAAAGGAACATTATCGATTAACAGTGAAAATATATTTCCGATCATCAAGAAATGGTTATATTCCGATCATGATATTTTTGTAAGAGAGCTGGTCTCCAACGGATGTGATGCGATCACTAAACTGAAAAAACTGGATATGATGGGCGAGTATGAACTCCCGGAAGGTTATAAGCCAAAGATTGAAGTCATTGTCAATCCGGAAGAGAAGACGATGAAATTTATTGATAACGGACTTGGAATGACAGCGGAAGAAGTAGAAGAGTATATTACGCAGATTGCATTTTCAGGTGCAACGCAGTTTCTTGAGAAATATAAAGACAAAACTACAGATGATCAGATGATCGGTCATTTTGGACTTGGATTTTACTCTGCTTTCATGGTGGCGGATGAAGTGCATATTGATACACTTTCCTATACAGAAGGTGCAAAACCGGTTCACTGGGCAAGTGAAGGTGGTACAGAGTATGAGATGCAGGAAGGCAGCAGAACGACCGTTGGAAGTGAGATCACTCTGTATCTGAATGAAGACTGCCTGGAATTTGCAAATGAATACCGTGCAAGAGAAGTGCTTGAGAGATACTGCTCTTTTATGCCGGTAGAGATCTTCCTTTCCAGAGCAAATGCAGAACCGGAGTATGATACCATTGATGAAGCTGATGTACTCGATACAGATACCGTTGTTGAGCATATCACAGAAGAGCCAAAGGAAGGCGAAGAGGGTGAGCCAAAGCAGAAGGCAAAAGATTGTAAGACGTCCGGTTTCCATCAGCGATATCCATCCGCTGTGGACAAAAAATCCAGTGAGTGTACGAAGGAAGAATATATTGAGTTCTTACCGCAAGGTATTTATGGACTACAAAGAACCATTATTCTGGATCCACTTAAATATGGATTATCCATTTAATTTAAAGGGAATCCTTTATTTCCCGAAGATCAATACAGAGTATGAATCTATTGAAGGAAAGATCAAACTGTATAACAACCAGGTATTTATTGCCGATAATATTAAAGAAGTGATTCCGGAGTTCCTGATGGTACTGAAAGGGAGTCATTGATTGCCCGGATCTGCCGCTTAATGTATCAAGAAGCGCCCTGCAAAACGATGGATTCGTCAATAAAGTTGCCGATTACATTTCTAAGAAAGTAGCAGATAAACTCAATGGCATGTTTAAGACAGACAGAGAGAATTATGAAAATACTGGGATGACATCAGTCCGTTTATCAAATTCGGATGTCTGAAAGATGAAAAATTCGGCGAGAAGATGAAAGATTCCATGCTTTATAAGAATCTTGAGCATAAGTATCTGACACTGGAAGATATCATCAAAGAAGCCAAAGGCAGGCTGAGGTGGAAGAAGCTGCAAAAGAAGAGGCTGCAAAAGAATGAAGAGTCAAAAGCAGGAAATACTGAGGCAGAAGCAAAAAACAGAAGAGGCAGAATCCACGGATGCAGATGCTGAAAAAGAGCCGGAGAAGACAAGGATTTTCTATGTGACCGATGAGGTACAGCAGAGCCAATACATCAATATGTTCAAGGCCCAGGGACAAGACGCAATCGTACTGACACATAACATTGATTCTGCATTTATCACATACCTTGAGCAGAAACATCAGGAAGTTCAGTTCTTGAGAATTGATGCAGATGTGCATGATTCTCTGAAAGATGAAGTTGCAGAAGATGAGAAGGAAGAATTCCAGAAGACAGCAGAAAGCCTTGTTGAAATCTTCCGCAAAGAGCTTGGCAATGAGAAGCTTGATGTTAAAAGTTGAAAAGCTCAAAGATGATAAGGTTGCATCAATGGCAGTTCTGTCAGAAGAGAACAGAAGAATGCAGGATATGATGAAGATGTATGGTATGGGCGGCATGGATGCATCCATGTTCGGAAGCCAGGCAACACTGGTTCTTAACGCCAACCATCCGCTGGTTCAGTTCCTTGTAGCGAATACGGACAGCAAGAACGTGTCAATCATCTGCAAACAGCTGTATGATCTTGCAATGCTTGCTCATAAGCCATTAAGTCCGGAAGAGATGACAGCATTCGTTAAGAGAAGCAATGATATTATGATGCTTCTGACAAAATAATAAAGTAAAATGATGAGAAACATGTTCCATGAGGCGCCTTGCGGCACACATTGCTAATGGATTTTTAAATTTACATCAACTCAAATGCAATCTCTTTTTTAAAAAGAACTTCTTTACCATCTCATCCCATTCGCGTTCCAGGGTCTTATCCATCATAAAACTCTTGAAGGAAGTTCCTGTCACGCAGGTGAGATGAGTTCCATCGTAACGTATATTCAAATAGAGTCCCTGCACGTCAGCAGGATTAAGTCCCAGTTCTTTCTGTTCAATCAGACGGGAAATATTCTTTGAATTCAGGCTGAAGACAAAATGAAAACCGAGCGGTGTTTTCTTTCCCTTAATTAAGGAAAAACAAAATTCACGCAGATTTTTCCAAAGAGAATATTCCGGAATCTCTTCTTCGGAATCAAAGAAATCTTTCTGTATATACCCGTCAATCCGAAAGGTATTAAACGTAATAATCTCTCCTTCAATAAAAGAGAAATTGTCAAATGTCTCTTTTAACAGAAGGTGAGACATGAAGTTTTTTACATTTGTTAAAGTCAGTGAAATCATAGAAATCAGATACCTCCGCAGCTGTTTAAGTTCTTAATCGTCTACCTATCATTGTACTAAAAGGAATGGCGAGATACAAGCGCAGATTTGTTGACTTTTATTGCTAAAAATGTACTATTAAAACAGTATGGGATTCTATACAGTATATAAAAAACAGAAAGAATATAGATATATGAAGAAAACAATAAAAAAGAAAGCAAAAACTGGGAATCCGGATCGGGGTCGGATGTGCGCTGGTCATTACAGTGATACTCCTGGCAGTGCAGGGTGTTAGCAATCTGACAAAGAAGCCAGTCGACACCAGTGAAGGAATTGCATATATAAAAGGCAAAAGAATCTGCAGATGCGAAGACGATTGAGCAGAAGATTAATCAGTTGGAAAAGAAAGATGGAACAGGAGATTCATCCGATACAAGAAGTATGAAGGAACGCTTTTCCGGTGCTGTTGTGATGGGCGATTCCATTGCGGCGAGGCTTTACAGAGTATGATGTACTGAATACATCAAGTGTTGTTGCGAAAATTGGAATTCATTTCAGCGAACTGGATGATCAGATCGAGCAGGCAAAACAATTGGATCCGCAGATTGTTTTTCTGGCATATGGGATGAATGATGTAACTAAGACAAACGGAGATGTAGACAAGTTTATCAAAGGATTATTCAGATGTGATTAAGAAGATTCAGAAGGCTATGCCGGATGCGCACATTTTTGTGAATGCTGTTTTTCCGGTGCAGGAAAGTGCGGTAGAGAAGGAGCCGGCACTTGCAAATATCGCAGATTACAATGAAAAACTAGAGGCGATGTGTGAAAAGAAGCAGATCGGATACATTGATAATTCAGATATTATAGAAGATGAGTATTATGAAGAGGATGGAATTCATTTTAAAGCGAATTTCTATCCAATCTGGGCAGAAAAGATGGCGGAGGTGGCAACGCTATGACAGAGAAAAGACAGCGAATGATGATGAAATATATACTTTTAGTAATTATCGTGGGATATCTTGTGATATTGATGCTATATGCAAGTGGAAGTAAGCGGACTTTTCAAAGTATCAAAGGCTGTGAGCAGTGTTTGGACAGTAAAGAACTTGTGCAGATGGATGACCAGATGCTCAAGATATGGACTGAACAGTGCAGATTACAAAAGGTGTTTTGTATTATTCTTCTCCGTCCAGTATTTCAGCAGCGGAAGTTCTGGTGATACAGGTGAAAAATGATGCACAGATAGAAAATGTGACAAATGCGATCGCACAGAGAAAAGCACAGAGAATAGAAGATTTTGATTCTTACCTGCCGGAACAGGTGAAGCTTTTAGAGGACTCACAGGAAAGTATTCGTGGAAGATATATCTTTTTGCAGTATCTTCAGCTTCTGAATATCGCAGCGCATTTGACAAGAGTCTGTAGAAGGGGGGAGCAGATGTTATTTAGTAGTATTACATTTTTGTTTTTATTTCTGCCGATCATGCTGGCAGTTTATTATATTGCACCGCCGCAATGGAAGAATCTCCTGCTGCTTGCAGGCAGTCTGATCTTTCTATGCCTGGGGTGAACCGGTTTATATCATTCTGATGATACTCAGTATTTTGTTAAACTATTTTTGCGGAATGGATATTGAGAATAAGAGTGAGAATGAGGCGAAAGCAAAGCGGTCACTGGTCTTTGCAATAACAGTAAATATTGTGCTGCTTGTGTTCTTTAAATATTTTGGATTTTGGTAGAGAGTACAGAATACGTTGTTCGGAATCAGTATTCCATA
>VOFB01000496.1_pt1 | contig 49926 bp, 78 predicted proteins | sample 5384141 | NCBI WGS metagenome assembly VOFB01 (sample SAMN12384721, study PRJNA508395) | human gut metagenome | isolation source: healthy gut A | host: Homo sapiens | reverse complement strand
GGAGCAGCAGCAGGGCGGTTTTCAGGGTGTCGAATGTCAGCAGGCCCAATACGCTGTAAAGCACGATGCGGAACGTATTGTCCACGATAAATACCGCGCTGATATTTGCCTTGAACGAACCGCCGTCCTCGGTCACGCGGCTGACATAGGCGGCCAGCAGCGCGCCCACGCCGAACAGACCGCACAGCACGCCCGCCGTCACGCCGATGATCGCCAGCACGATTTTAGAGGAGCGCAGACGCTTTTTGCTGTACTCCCGCGAAAACATTTCCGCGCCCAAGGCCGCTACAACAACGCCGAACAGCACCTTGACGGCTCTGGCGTCCACATGCTTGAGCAAAAACGCGCCGGGGATGCTGCCCGCCAGCACCTGCGGTCAGCAGGCGGCTCCAGATCGTTGCCTGTGCCGCTGTTGAAATCTGCTGCCCGATGATATGATGTACAATAGCAGAAAACAGATCGGAATCCACTTCACGGTTGATATGACCGATTTGCTGGATTGCCCAACCAAGACGTTTGTCTTTGGACGTTAAATATGTCGTTTCACAATCACCGTATTGAAAAAAACATGAGAACAAATCCCTTTACTGTCTGCATTATATCATACTTTCGTCCAAGATGCTTTGCAAAATGGAAATTCAATTTCTGCTATCCAAAGGGTTTGGGATTATCCCAAAAAATACAAAAACAGAGCGTTTCGGCGGTCAGCCGGAACGCTCTGTTTTTCCGGTGTGGGTACTCACCGGATTTGCTTGTTACGACATCTCCCGCGCAAAAACGCAATATTGGCACCAACAAAAACGAACCGGAGCACGCAGCCGAATTTCAGGCTATGCGCTCCGGCTTTCGCTGCTTGGATTGGCGTTCACAAAAGATTTCTAATGGCAATACCGCATAATTGAACAAGAGCGATTTGCGAGTAAATTCTGCGTACTGACAAGGCGCGGTTTTGCGGTAATACTTGACGTATTATCGTGAAATCGCAACGAAGGCAGGGTACAGAATTTCCGCAAAGCGCCGTAGCTTTAATTGTGCGGTGTTGCCCTAAAAGTTTTTTATCAGTTTTGAGGTCAAGGGTTGTAGTTGATTATTGAGAGGCTTCTCCCTTTTTAAATCATCAACCAGCCAAAGAGGAGTGTATGTAAATGGCAGAAGATCTGATGCGCGAGATTCATACCCAGCTTGACCTCATAACAAACGACCTCGCGGCGCTGTCCCGAGAGGATCGCATTGCGTGGTTTCGCAGAACCACCTACGTCCAGCCGCTGCATTTTCTCAAAGAGATCAACGGCACAACCTATGCAGTAAGAGCATTCTTTGATGATGAGGCAAAGGAGAACATCGTCGAAAAAGTACAGCGGATTATTTTGAGCAAAGACAGCGCAAAAATGTGAAATCAGCGTATTAAAGCGTTGAAGTTTGCAGCCGAATATGATGAGACTATGCTTACCTACAGGTTCAATCATATCCGGCTGGGAAAGGAGAGCTATGACAAAACAACCGGATAAAATCACAGCCCTGTACTGCCGCCTGTCCCGTGACGATGAACAGGACGGCCTGTCAGGGTCCATCAAAAATCAGCAGGCCATTCTTGAAAAATACGCGCAGGAGAACGGCTTTCAAAACCCCCGTGTGTTCATTGACGATGGCTGGTCGGGTACAAACTTCGCAAGACCGGCGTTCACGGAGATTATGGAGCTTGCGGAAAAGTGCCTCATCGGCACCCTGATCGTCAAGGATCACTCCCGCTTGGGGCGTAACCGCCTCATCGTGGGACAGCTTCTGGAAGAAGGCTTTGACAGCCTCGGTGTCCGCTACATCGCCATTATGGACAACATCGACACCGCCAAGGGTATCAGTCAGATTGTTCCGATGCAGGACCTGTTCAACGAGTGGCACGCGCAGAATACCAGTCAAAAGTGCGGAATGTGTTCAAAAGCAAGGGAATGTCCGGCGCACCGCTGACCACCAATCCGCCTTTTGGCTACCTGAAAGACCCGGAGGACAAAAACATGTGGATTGTGGACAAAGATGCAGCGAAAATCGTTCGGCAAATTTTTGCCTGGTGTGTAGACGGATTGGGTCCCACGCAAATCTCAAAACGCTTAAAAGCAGCCAAAGTATCGACACCGACCGAACACTGGCTCAGCATCGGCAGAAATTGCAGCAAACCGCCCGCTGTACCATACAACTGGTGTTCGGCTACTGTCGCAGATATTCTTGGCAAGCAGGAATACTGCGGCGATACGGTGAATTTCCGCAGCACCAGAAAGTCCTTCAAGAACAAAAAGAAAATCGAGCGCCCGCCGGAAGAGTGGAAAATTTTTAAGGATACGCATCCAGCCATTATCGATCGAGCGGTCTTCGACTTAGTGCAGGAACTTCGCAAGCACCGTCGCAGGCCCGCGAAAACGGCATTGTCAGTCCGTTTTCGGGGGTGCTGTACTGTGCTGACTGCGGAGAAAAAGCTGTATTACAGTTTTTCCAATAACAGCAAACGTGAGCAGGCATACTTCTTCTGTTCTTCATACCGCAAGAATTCTGATATTTGTTCTGCACATTACATCCGTGAAAAAGTTGTGGAACAGCTTGTTCTGGAAAGCATGCAGCGTATTATGCTGAATGTGCAGGTATTTGAGAAAGAATTTTGCCTGCAAACAGATGGCCTGCTACACAGAAGAAAAGAAAAAAGCAGCTTGCATCAAAACGTCGGGAACTGGAAAAGCGCAAAAGCGCATTGCTGAGATCGACATTCTGATTCAGAAAATTTACGAGGATAACGCTAGCGGAAAACTGTCTGATGAGCGCTACATGACATTGTCCACGTCCTACGAAGAAGAACAGCAAACGCTGAAAGCTGCCGTTCCGGAGATGCAGGCATATCTGGAAACCGAAACGGATAAGACAGTAAATTTGCAGCAGTTTATCCGAAAAGTTAAAAAAAATCACCGAGCTGAAGGTGTTGACACCGGAACTGATTCACGAGTTTGTGGAAAAGATCGTAGTTTACGCGCCGAAATATCTTGACGGCAAGCGTATCCAGATTGTAGACATTCATTACAGCGGCGTCGGGATTCTTGACGAACTGACACCGGAAGAAATGGAAGAATCGTTCCAGAAATCTATTGCGGAGCGTAAGAAAACAGAAACGGCGTAACCAATCAGGCTACACCGTTCCGAAAATTGTTAAGTTGAGTTAAAAAAGCCGCCTTGGGGCACCCTCTTTATGGAGGGTGCCCCGAAGGGGTGTCTTTTTATTCCACAAGTCCCATCGTGCCGTTGCCTTCGGTGGTGATGCAGGTCAGATCATCGCGGACATACAGCACGACATCGGGTTGATAATCAGCGATATAATCAAGAATATTCTCGCCGTCATAGTGGCGGTAATCCAGGCTGCGCATTTCGTCGCACGAGGTATACAGGATGCCCTCCAAGGGGTTGGTGAACGAATCGCCGACGACGAGCACACGCGGCAGGCTGGGACGGTTTGTCTTAATAATGGTTTCGCCAATGTCGCCGCCCATGTAGTAATCATACACGTTGTTGAAATTCTCGTTGACTACCGTGCTGGCAACCGGCTTGCCATTATCCGTGCGGGTGAAGGGCACGGGCGTGCCAGTGTGAAGCGGTACAGCTTGTCATTCGTAGGGTACTCACCGAGCAGCTTGCGGGAACGGGAGCCGAGAAACTGCCGTTCGATCGGCTCGATGGTCACATCGGTGGTGACAGGTGCGTCTATGCCGAGCGCCTGCAGGTGCTCCATGGTGCGCAGGTAGGTCTCATATGCGCCGTATAAGTTGTAGTGATGGTCGGTTTTTGCTGTAATATTTCTCCGGATCGGTGCAGAGATAGTCAGCCATGTTCAGGCAGTCAATGCCGCGCGCATCCAGTCCGGCGAGGAAGTCCGTGCGCATGGAATCATCCGTGTAGGTGCCGGACGTGAGGTACGACGGATATTTGTACCGCAAAGCACTGCTCTGCTCGGGAATGGACAGATAGACGAACTTTGCACCGACAGTCTCACACGCCGCGCTCACCTGCGAGCGCATCCAGTACGGTCTGCATATTTTCATGGTCATAATCGGTGCGCGGCTTGCCGTGATAGGGCAGCAGCGTATCGCCTGCGATAACCGTGTTGCTGACGACCGGATTGTGCAGCGCAAGCTCCTTGCGGACGTTCAGCCGCAGCAGCGGAACACGGCAGGCAAAGTGGTCGCTGATATAGGTCTCTACATCGGAGAAAACGTGCCGTCCAGCACGGTCTCGACGCTCGGCACCGGAAAGACCGCCAGTCTGCGGTTTTCGTAAAACGAGCCTTTTTTCCTTCGGGCTGAATACACTGACAGCCGAAAAAACGGCCAGCGTGCCGCAGAACAGAACGGTTTTGACAATATGCTTCGCATTTTTCATGGTCTCAGCCTCCTCAGAAACGGAAGTAGATAAACGGGTTATAGCTGCTGGCGAGCAGGCGCATCAGGCACAGCGTGAACAAGATAGCCAGCACCGGAAACTCCAGTACACGCCATATACGGGTGGACTTGAGACGCGGGAACACCGGCGCGGACAATACAACACCGAACAGCAGGTACGGCCAGAACCGCAGCAGATATTCGATTACGAACCGATTGAGCGGCACCGTCGAAGTGAACATGCTGCCGAGGTACTGCACCGCCAGTCCCATCGAATCGCTACGGAAGAACACCCAGCCGATGACGATGAAAAACAGCGCGTAGAGGTGCTGCAGCGCGGACGGCAGGCACGTAATCCATCCGGCGAGGAATTTCTTTTCCAGAATGAGCAGCACGCCAAAGTACAGACCCCACGCCATAAATGTCCAGTTAGCACCATGCCAGAAGCCGGTCAGCATCCATACGGCGAGCAGATTGAAAATGTGCCGTGCGGGCGAGCACCGGCTGCCGCCGAGCGGAATGTATACATATTCCCGGAACCAGGAGGACAGCGAGATATGCCAGCGGCGCCAGAATTCCGTGACGGACTTTCTGATGTACGGATAGTTGAAGTTTTCCAGAAACTCGAAGCCGAACATTTTGCCCAGGCCGATGGCCATGTCGGAGTAGCCGGAGAAATCGAAGTAGATCTGCAGCGTGTAGCCAATCGCGCCCATCCACGCACCGGCGGCAGACAGCTCGCTCGGTGCATATTTGAATACGCCGTCCGCAATCTGCGCAAATACATTGGACAGCAGCACCTTCTTGCTGAGACCGAACAGAAACCGGCTGATACCCTCGGAAAACTGTGCAAACGAGTGCTTTCGCACGGCAAGCTGCACGTTGACATCGTGGTAGCGTACGATCGGGCCTGCAATCAGCTGCGGGAACATGGAGACGTACAGCGCCAGCGAAAACAGATCGTGCTGCGGCGGAACCTCTCGGCGGTATACGTCAATGACGTAGCTGAGCGCCTGAAACGTGTAAAACGAAATGCCGATCGGCATGACGATATCCAGCACCGGAATACCCAGTCCGAACAGGCTGTCCGCTGAGCTGATGAAAAATTCAGATACTTGAATACACCCAGCAGGCTCAGATTGGCGATAACACACAAAATGAGCAGCGGCTCTCTGTATGTACTGCGCATGGACAGACCGAACAGGTAATTCATCAGTATCGAAAAAATCAGCATGCCGATCAGCCTGGGTTCTCCGTAAAAATAGAAGAACAGGCTGAACAGAAGCAGCACCGTGTTCCGCACGTGGATAAAGTTCTGCGGCACGATATAATAGCAGAACAGCACCGCCGGTAAAAAGAAAAACAGAAAAATCAGACTGCTGAAAACCGTGTAGCAAACATCCCTGTATGATAAAATTGCTGTCAGAAAGGCAAAGCAATCGACAAAAAGCACCTTTAGTTTACCATGCTCTGCGCAGATTTGCAATCATGCGCCAGATCGCTGCATCGTTTCTGAATTGTTGTTTACTTTTTCCAAGAACCATGCTATATTAAGAATAGGCTATTGGCTGTTTCAATCAAAAGGAGGAAGACAATATGAAAAAGATGAGAATCGCACTGGCATCCATGCTGGTTGCTGCCGGTATTACGGCAACAGCCGGTGCGGCGAACTTCACAAACTGTGCGGACCGCCTGAAGGACGTGGGACTGTTCCAGGGCACTAATCAGGGTTACCAGCTTGACAAGGCACCCACCCGTGCCGAGGCTTCGGCAATGCTGGTCCGTCTGCTGGGCAAGGAGGCTGAGGCGGAAAAGCTGACCTACACCGCGCCGTTTACCGATCTGAAGGGCTGGGAAAAGCCGTATGTGCAGTACCTGTACGATAACGGCCTTGCCAACGGCATGAGTGCGACTGCCTATAACCCGACCGGCAAGTGCTCTGCACAGATGTATACCACATTCCTGCTGCGCGCACTCGGCTACTCGGATGCCAAGGGCGATTTTACCTATGCCAAAGCACTGGATTTCGGTGAGCAGGTTGGTCTGGTTGACGATATCAACTGCAGCACCAAGAATTTCCTGCGTGACAACGTAGTTGCAATGAGCCTGACCGCGCTTGATACCGATGTCAAGGGCAGTGACAGCATTCTGCTCGATAAGCTAGTTGCAGACGGTGCGGTTGACAAGACCAAGGCTGCTTCTCTGGGCGCATTTTTCGCAGACGCGGACGCATTCAACACCGCTGCGGAGAACACCTCGGCGGAGTCCAAGATGGCTATGGATATGAACATCAAGGCAAGCGTTAAACTCGGCACCACCAAGCTGCTCGATATGTCCATGCCGATGACGGTTAAGACCGATATGAACCTCAAGGAGCTGGACAAGTCCGTGATGGCATTCGGCGGCAAGCTGAACATGACGATCGACCCGTCTTTGGCGAACGGCGGCGATACCAGTATGTCGCAGGATATTAACTATTACTTCACCAATGGCACTTACTACATGGATATGGGTGCACAGGGCAAGTACAAAATGGCGATGTCCTTTGATGATGTGCTGAACGGCATGGAGATTTCTGCTATGAACAGCTCTGTTCCGGTCAGCGCGATCGAGAGCATTACCAAGGGGCAGCGGCAGTATGACCGTTAAGTACAACATGAACAGTGTCTTCAGTTCCGACCTGTTTGTTGAGCTGCTCGGCGGCATGCTGGACGGTGTTTCCATTAAAACCCGCGATATGAATGTTACCGCGAAGGCAGTCAATGGCATGCTTACCGATACCGCGATTTCCGGTACGGTTGATATTACGGCAGAGGGCGAGACCATCAGCGCAACCCTGAACGCAGTCGCTAAGGTAACCGCTACCGGCGATGCGGTTAAGATTACGCTGCCGACCGATCTGGACAGCTATGTCGATCTGCCGACCGAGATTAACTGACGGCTTGACAATTCCGCACCTTTTATGATAAACTTGTCTCACTAAAATTTGTGTGGATTTTTACAGCATCTCAAGATGTTCTTTTTCGCCGCACGACCGGGATTCCGGCCGTGCGGTTTTTTTATTTGCACAAAAGGGAGGAACCGAACGTGAACCAACGCTTTATGCGGGAAAAAACCGATACTGCCGCTGTTGCTCTCAATGGCGCTGCCGATGGTGGTTTCCATGCTGGTGAATTCGCTGTATAACATCATCGACAGCCTGTTTGTTGCAAAATAGGAGAGGACGCGATAACAGCGCTGTCGCTGGTTTATCCGGTGCAGAATTTGATAAACGCGCTCGCTATCGGCTTCGGTGTGGGCATCAACGCGGTGATTTCGTATCATCTCGGTGCCGGTGAGATTGATAAGGCAGACGCGGCGGCGACGCGCGGTATTGCGTGCTCGGTTATTCATGGCGTGATGAGCATGATCGTGTGCATCACCGTTATGCCGCGTTTCCTGCGGCTGTTCACGGATTCTGAGCAGGTAGCGGAGATGGGCACGCAGTACGCGTCCATCGCGTTCGCGTTCTCGGTGATTATCATGGTCGGCCTCGCATTCGAGAAGATTTATCAGGCGATGGGCCGCATGCAGGTGACCATGACAGCGCTGCTGTTCGGCTGTGTGACAAATATCGTGCTGGATCCGCTGCTCATCTTCGGTATCGGGCCGTTCCCGCAGCTCGGCATGCGCGGCGCGGCACTCGCCACCGGCATCGGCCAGCTGGTAACGCTGGCGTTCTATCTGGTGATATATCGGCTGCGGCCGGTGTCCGTGCATATCACACGCAAGGGGCTGCACGGTACTCGAGGCATCACGGCACGGCTGTATGCGGTCGGCATTCCGGCGGCACTCAATCTGGCGCTGCCGTCATTGCTCATCTCGTGTCTGAATGCGTTGCTGGCTGAGCTCAGTCAGGCGTATGTGGTCGTGCTCGGCATCTATTACAAATTGCAGACTTTCCTGTATTTGCCTGCGAGCGGCATTATTCAGGGTATGCGTCCGGTGATCGGTTACAACTACGGTGCGGGTGAGCGGGAACGCGTCAGCCGTATTTTTTCAGGGAGCGCTTGCGCTGTGCGCGTGCATTATGATGATCGGCACGGTGCTGTGTCTGGCGTTCGCGTCTCCGCTGATGGCACTTTTTCACCGAAAATATCCGGACGGTGGTCATCGGTGCACATGCGCTGCGCATTATCTGTGTGGGATTTCTTGTTTCAGCGGTTTCGGTTACGGCGTCCGGTGCACTGGAAGGACTCGGAAAGGGTACGGCGTCACTGTGATTTCGCTGTGCCGGTATACCGTGGTCATTCTGCCGATCGCGGTCGTGCTGTGTAGGATTATGGGCGCGAATGGCGTCTGGCATGCGTTCTGGGTGACGGAGTTTATCTCGGCAGGAGTTGCATTGATCGCTTGGAAGCAAGTGTAACTGCGCTGACGCCGCGCCCGCGGTGGGCAAGAGGGTAGACACCTGCGGTTTCTACCCTTAACTCCCGTTTCCCTTTGTTTCCGAGTCTGGCGCAGACCAGAGACCGGCGACCGCTGCGAAATAGGGGAACGGAAGAGGATTTTTTCTACCGTAGGGGGAGCACAGTGTGCTCCCATTTCTTTACCTATTCGCAGTGTCAGATCCCCGTTCTGCTACACAGGTCGGCTATTCTACGCTGGGTGCGGCATGACAGTGCCGCACAATGCGTTAGCGCGTTATTACAGACGGGACCTGCGAAGATAAATGGTATCGAACGCATAATCCGCAGGTGCTATGCGGTATAACGCGTTAAAGAGTTGCACGACGCAGGTATCCCCCAGGGGACCCTCTCTTGCCCTGCGGGCAATTCACCTTTTGTGTTGCGCCTGCGGCGGGGGCCGCATTCTCCCGCGCTCCGCAGAGCGCAACTCCCCGCTGAGGTTCAGCGAAAAACTTCCCGCCCGTTAGGGGCGAACACGCTTGCGCAGTTCGAGCACCCCGGTCAGTCGGTTCCGAAAAGAAGCTGCCCGGATAGGCGAACCCACCTGCGCAGTTCGGCCTCGGTCAATCGGCGCAGGGAAACGACAGCTTTCCTATTGACACAGTAGGCATTCCCCGCTATACTTATAACTAAGCGAAAAACTGCACGAAAGGGAGAAAAACTTGCTCAATCAATTTTCGAGAACCGAGCTGCTGCTTGGCAAGCAGGGAATGGAGCGACTGTACAACGCGCGTGTTGCGGTATTCGGCATCGGCGGTGTAGGCGGCTACACGGTAGAGGCGCTGGCGCGTTCGGGTGTCGGCACACTTGACCTCATCGACGATGATAAGGTGTGCCTGACCAACATCAATCGCCAGATCATCGCTACCCACAGGACGGTCGGTCAGTACAAAGTAGAGGCCGCTGCCGAGCGTATTCACGATATCAATCCGGACTGCAAGGTCAACGTTTACAAAACTTTTTTACACGCCTGAGACCGCTTCTCAGTTCGATTTCACCCAGTATGACTACGTTGTGGATGCGATCGACACCGTAACCGGCAAGCTCGAGCTGATCGAGCAGGCAACCAAGGCCGGTACGCGCATCATCAGCTGCATGGGTGCGGGCAACAAGATTCACGCTGACAAGCTGGAAGTGACGGATATTTATAAGACCTCCGGTTGTCCGCTCGCGCGTGTTATGCGCTACGAGCTGCGCAAGCGCCGCATCCGTAAGCTCAAGGTTGTTTACTCCAAAGAGCCTGCCATGACGCCAATCGACGATATGGCGATCAGCTGCCGCCAGAACTGCATCTGCCCACCGGGCACCGCGCGCAAGTGCACCCAGCGCAGGCAGGTTCCGGGCAGCACTGCGTTTGTGCCTGCTGTTGCGGGTCTTATCATTGCAGGCGAAGTTGTTAAGGACCTGACCGGCGTGGAGAATAAAGGATAACACAGGCAAAAACCGTCATCTCAAATGCAGAGATGACGGTTTTTTTTTACTCTTTGACAGTATTTGCAGCCAGTGCCGCGTCAAACTCCGGCCAGCACCGCTTGAGGATAGCCGGTTTGCCCTCGGCATTGATGAAGCAGTGGCGGCTGTCGCCCGTGCAGCGCAGTGCGCCCGTGGCCTTGTCTGTGACCTCGTAATGCAGCGTCATGCGCACGCCGTTGTACTGCGTGATAGATGCTTCGATTCGCACGGTTTCGCCGAATTTCGACATGGTTTTGTACTGGCAGGAGACCTCCAGCACCGGACCGCTGTAACCGGCCTCTTCAATGCGGTCGTAGCCAAAGCCGAGCTGCTCGAGCAGATCCACGCGCGCCTCCTCGAACCAGCGGATGTAGTTCGAGTGGTGGACGATGCCCATGCCGTCGGTTTCGTAGTATTGGACTTTGTGGTCGTAGGGAACCATCTAAAAAACCTTCTTTCAATTAGAAATCAGTTCTTCTAATTAGTAATGAGTAATTAGTAGTTAGTAATTAAGTATAATTGCACCTGTGAACAGTGAAAGCGCCCTCTCCGAGGGCGCTTTTGCTGAAACGTTTACTTAAAGTATTTCACGCCGTTTGCAAACAGCGGCTGATACTTTTCGCCGTAGATATTCTTGCCAACGAACGGGCTGTAACGCTCGGTATGGCCCATCTTGCCGAGGACACGACCGTCCGGCGAGGTGATACCCTCGATGGCGCACATGGAGCCGTTCGGGTTCCACGCGATGTCCATAGACGGATCACCGTTCAGATCGGTGTACTGGAACGCTACCTGACCGTTCTTAATCAGGTCGTCAATGACGTTCTGCGGCGCTACGAAGCGACCCTCACCGTGCGAGAACGCGATGGAATGCAGGTCACCGACGTTGCAGGAGGACAGCCACGGGCTCTTCACAGAGGCTACGCGAGTGGTGGCGTAGCGGCTCTGGTGGCGGCCGATGAGGTTGAAGGTCAGCGTCGGGTCGTCGCCGGTCATCTCGTCACGGATTTCGCCGTAGGGAACCAGACCCAGCAATGAGCGCCTGGAAGCCGTTGCAGATGCCGAGCATCAGACCGTCGCGCTTGTTCAGCAGCTCGTGGATGCTATCCTTGATGCCTGCATCGCGCAGGAAAGACGCGATGAACTTACCGGAACCGTCCGGCTCGTCACCGCCGGAGAAGCCGCCCGGCAGGATAACCATCTGCGCGCGGCGGATGGAGTTCTCGAGCTGCTCTGCGCTCTCACGGAGGGCATCCGCGGAGAAGTTGCGGACAACGACAATCTCAGCCGCGCCGCCTGCATTCTCGACCGCACGGGCGGTGTCGTATTCGCAGTTGGTGCCGGGGAATACGGGAATGACGGCCAGCGGCTTCGCGCTCTTGACTGCCGGAGCGGCAGCATTGCGCTCGGTGAAGGAAACCTTGGTCAGATGCTCGTCGGAAGCAGCCGCCTTGGTCAGGGAACACGCTCGAGCTTGCCCTCGAAGGCGCTAGTCAGCTCGTCGAGCGTTACGGACTCGCCGGCAACCGTGATCTTCTCATCGTCGGTGGTATAGCCGACCAGCCAGTAAGCCGGGGAGTTCGGATGCGGCTTCGATCAGGATGCCGCCGAAGTTCTTGAGGTACAGCGCGTCAGCCGGGAAGGAATCGTCCATCTTAAAGCCGATCTTGTTGCCGAGCGCCATCTTGCAAACGCCCTCAGCGATACCGCCGGTGGACAGCGCCCATGCGGATACCGCCTTGCCGGACGCAATCAGGTTTGCAACCTCGTTCCACATGAACTTGAGCGTGGTGTAATCCGGCGTGCCGTCCTGATTGTACGGTGCATCGAAGAAGTAAACCGGATGACCTGCCGCCTTGAACTCAGGAGAGATGAGGCGGGAAGCGTCCTGCGGTGCGATTGCGAAAGGAAACCAGCGTGGGCGGTACGTCCATATCGTCGAACGAGCCGGACATGGAGTCCTTTGCCGCCGATGGCTGCCAGACACAGGTTCTCCTGTGCGGTGTACGCGCCGAGCAGAGCGGAGAGCGGCTTGCCGAAACGCTTCGGGTCCTGCCGAGACGCTCGAAATACTCCTGGAAGGTGAGGTAAAAGCGGTCTCAAAGTCACAGCCAGCCGCAACCAGCTTTGCCACGGACTCGATTACCGCGAAGAAGCGCCGAGATACGGGTTCTGCTCGGTGAAATACGGGTCAAAGCCGAACGCCATAACGGAGGCGGTCTCGCACTGACCGTTCAGAGCCGGCATGGTAGCCGCCATAACCTGCGTCGGGGTCAGCTGATACTTGCCGCCGAACGGCATGAATACCGAGCTTGCGCCGATGGAGCCGTCGAAACGCTCAACCAGACCGCGCTCGAGGCAGATGCCGAGGGTAGAGGCGTGGTTCAGCAGCTTTTCCTTCTCGGAATTGCCTGCCGGAGCGCAGGAGATGGACGGAGTCGGCAGTGCGCCAACCTCTGCGTCAACGTGCTTGGAGCAGCCGTTGGTGTTGAGGAAATCGCGGGAAACATCGACAATCTTGACGCCGTTCCAGGTCATGCACAGGCGGTTCTTGTCGGTAACGGTTGCGACAACAACAGCCTCGATATTCTCCTTGGCAGCTGCGGCAATAAAGGCGTCTACGTCCTTTGCACGGACAACGACAGCCATACGCTCCTGAGACTCGGAGATAGCCAGCTCGGTGCCGTCCAGACCGTCATACTTCTTCGGTACGGCGTTCAGATTGATGTCCAGGCCGTCTGACAGTTCGCCGATGGCGACGGATACGCCGCCTGCGCCAAAGTCGTTGCAGCGGCGGATCATGCGGGTGACCTTGCCGTTGCGGAACAGGCGCTGGATCTTGCGTTCCTCGGGCGGGTTGCCCTTCTGGACTTCTGCGCCGCAGGTCTCGAGCGATTCCTCAGTGTGCTTCTTGGAGGATCCGGTTGCGCCGCCGCAGCCGTCGCGGCCGGTCTTGCCGCCGAGCAGGATAACGATGTCGCCCGGCTCGGGTACCTCGCGGATGACGTTCTCCAGCGGAGCTGCGCCGACAACAGCGCCAATCTCCATGCGCTTTGCAACATAACCCGGGTGATAAATCTCGTGTACGAGGCCGGTAGCAAGGCCAATCTGGTTGCCATAGGAGGAGTAGCCCGCAGCAGCGGTCTGGCACAGCTTGCGCTGCGGCAGCTTGTGTTCGAGGGTCTCAGACAGCGGTACGGTCGGGTCACCCGCACCGGTCACACGCATAGCTTGATAGACATAAGCCCGTCCCGAAAGCGGGTCGCGGATCGCGCCGCCAAAGCAGGTCGCCGCGCCGCCAAAAGGCTCGATTTCGGTAGGATGGTTGTGCGTCTCGTTCTTGAACATGAGCAGCCAGTCCTCGTAGTGGCCGTTCACGAGTGCCTTCACCTTAATGGAGCAGGCGTTGATCTCCTCGGACTCATCGATATTCTTCAGGTAGCCGCGCTTTTGAGCACCTTAGCGGCGATGGTGCCCATGTCCATCAGCGTAACCGGGCGCTTGGCGGCCTTCTCCTCCCCGTAGACCTCCACCCGGGCAGCCATGTAGCGGTCAAATGCGTCCTGCACCATCTGGTCCTCGAACTTTACATCGTCGATCTGGGTGAGGAAGGTGGTGTGGCGGCAGTGGTCAGACCAGTAGGTATCCACCATGCGGACTTCGGTGATGGTCGGGTCGCGCTTCTCGGTGTCGCGGAAGTAGGTCTGCAGGAACTTGAGGTCGTCAAGGTCCATCGCAAGACCCATGTGGTGCAGCAGGTCAGAGAGCGCACTCGTCCATGTGGGTGAAGCCGACAACGGACGCAACGCTGGTCGGGATAGCGTATTCTACCTTGAGGGTAGCAGGCTTGTCCATCGAAGCCTCGCGGGTGTCCACGGGGTTGATCAGGTAGCCGCGAATCTTGTCCATGTCCTCAGCGGTGAGTTCGCCTTCCAGAACGTAGATTTTAGCAGCGGCAACGGTCGGGCGTTCGCCGCCGGTGAGCAGCTGGATGCACTGCGCGCAGGAATCGGCCCGCTGATCGAACTGACCGGGCAGCGGCTCTACCGCAAGGATGGTGTGAGCGCCTTCCGGACGGGGGAAAGTCCTCGTCGTAGCACACATCAGCCATAGGCTCGGAGAATACGATGCCCTTTGCCTTCTCGTAGGTCTCAGGTGCAAGTCCCTCTGCGTCGTAGCGGCAGAGATAGCGCACATGAGTCAGGTTTTTGATTTCCAACAGGTCGTGCAGGCTGGAGAACAGGCTGCGTGCTTCGACATCGAAGCCGTTTTTTTCTCGGAATAACAACGATTGACGCTCATGATCGTGTTCGCTCCTTTATTGCATGATACTTCTATTCTACCTTTTTCACGCAGATAAATCAATCGGTGAGGGCGACAAAATATTGTTGATTTCGATGGAGAAGTTTTCTATACCGTTAGAACAAATTAGTAATCAGAAATTAGCAAACGGTAATTGACGGTGTGGTGCAGCCTTCTTCTGGGTATAGCTCATTAAAAATGGAAACCGCAGGATGTGACAAGATGCAGCGGTGTGAAGAAGATGAAAATGTTATGTTATCTCCACTCCACACTCTTTTCTTTCAATTTCTAAAGAGGTGTGATATAATGTAAATCAAGGGAGGGCGACCGTGCATGCCGCCCTCGTATTCAAAAAGACGGCGCCGTGCAAACCGGTTGAGCATACAGGCGCGTCTGGTATCAAATTATGCCGCGGAATACTCTGCGGTTACAGGAGGAACTGTCATGGAAATCAAGCTCTCACCGTCTATTCTGTCCGCAGATTTTGCAAATCTTGCACGCGATATTAAAATTGCCACCGATGCCGGTGCGGAATATGTTCACGTTGACGTTATGGACGGTCACTTCGTGCCGAATATCACCATCGGCGCTCCGGTAGTTAAGGCGCTGCGCAAGGCGACCGACAAGGTGCTCGATGTACATCTGATGATCTCGGACCCGGACCAGTATCTGGATGACTTCATCAAGGCCGGCTCGGATATCATCACCGTACACTACGAGTCCAACGGTGATACGCTCGAGCAGCTGAAGAAAATCCGTGCAGCCGGTGTCAAGGCAGCCTGCGTTATCAAGCCGAAAACCCCCGCTGAGGTGCTGTTCCCGCTGCTGCCGTATTGCGATATGGTGCTGATTATGACCGTTGAGCCGGGCTTTGGCGGTCAGGGCTTTATTCCGGAGTGCATGGACAAAATCAAGGCTGTCCGCGCGGAAATCCAGAAGAACGGCTACAAGTGCGAGCTGGAGATTGACGGCGGTGCAAAGCTGAACAATACCGCCGACATCGTAGCCGCCGGTGCAGACGTTATCGTAGCAGGTTCTGCCGTGTTCGGCGGTGACATTGCAGCTAATGTCAAGGGCTTCCACGAGGTATTCAAGGAAGGCGCAGCCAAGGCAGCCTGGAGCAAGTAATCATATAAGTGTGAACAACCCCCAATCGTTAGTCTGTCTGACCGTTGGGGGTTTTCTAATAGAGATGAGGGATAAAATGAACGAACTGACAAAGCGAATCGTTTCGTGTGTGCTGCTGTTGATAATCGGACTTGGCTGCTTTTTTCGGCATTTCGGGATGGCAGTCTTCACCGGAGACGCACCGGACGAGCATTGAATATTTAAACGAAAAGCAGGCGACTGTGATGAAGCTGACTGCGGCTTCCACGGCAGCATCTGCAGCTGTTTCGGCTTTACCGGGAGACACGGGCAGCGCCATCGCAGAAAAAGCTGGCTGAGCTCACGTCCGACTTTCTGATCGTACTGTGCGCCATTATGCTGGAGAAATACCTGCTCACCATTACCGGATACGCGGTTTTTCGGTTTATTTTACCGGTGGTGTGCGTGCTGCTTATCGTCCGGCAGTTCCGCAGCAGCGAGATTCTGGCGAAGCTCGCATTCAAGCTGGCGCTGTTTCGGCATGGCGGTTTTGGCTTGCCGTTCCGGGCGGCATCACAGTATCGCGCATGATCGAGGCCACCTATGAAACCTCGCTGTCGCAGACCATTGAGGACGCGCAAAGTGCAGCGGATGCTATCGATACCAGTACGGGTTCGGACTCGGATTCGGACAGCGAAAAGAGTGGTTTCTGGTCGGGTATTACGTCCTCGGTGCAGAATGCGGTCTCCGGCGTGACGGAAAAGTTTGAAAAACTGCTCAGCAATGTCATGGAGGCACTCGCTGTGCTGATCGTTACCTCGTGTGTGCTGCCGGTGCTCGTGCTGCTGTTCCTGCTGTGGATTGTGAAAATGCTCACCGGGATTGACTTCAATCTGCCGAAGCGGAAATCAACGGAGTAATTAAGAGTGGAGAGCGAAGATAACGTAGCGATTTACCCTTCTTCACATGATTCTATCTTATTATTAAAAGGTATACCATAGGGTACGTTGGCTTGGCACATCGCCTGTAACTCATCTGCATAGACCTAAAGGGAGTGGAGTTCAAATATTGTCAGACCTGCAAGGTCAATCCTCCTCAAACCGGCAGCTGTAAGGCCTTGTTAAAATAATAAAACCGCCTGAAAAGGCGGTTTTGGTTTTATTGTGTATTATCTATGGTAAATTAATGTTGCGGGTGTTGCTTTACGCTGCGTTTCATCTGGTACATGCACGCCCGTGTTTACAACAGCCGCCAACAGGAACAGTACGACTGCGCAGAACCGAATAGCGAACGATGTATCCAGAAGGGCGCTGAAATCCTGTGCATATACGCGAACATTGTACTCGAAAATCTGTCCGAGCAACGCCAGTGAGCACAAACCCATACTGACCGCTGCAAATGGCAGCGCGTTTTTTCGTCTGGCCAGCGCAATGAACGGCAACACAAGTGAAAGTATACCGCAGGTCAGGCTCCCCCACAGAGCACATCACCGAGATTGAAATTGTAGTGGACATTTTGTCTCCTCCTTCCTTTGCGAACAGTATACCACAGTATGGGTGGAATGGAAAGAACAATGCTGTGCAGACAATAAATCCTCACGTTAATTCCTAATTTAGCATTGACAGAACCACTCACAGAGGGTATACTAATCCTAAGAAATTAACATACTATTAAAAAGTATTTTGAAAAAGAGGTGCGCCATGGCAGACACAGGCAAACTCAAGCGGGAGAACACGGCTCTGCTCCGGCAGGCGATGCAGAACGGCTCTGCCGGCAAGAACGATCTTGCGCGGCTGACACATCTCAGCTTTCCGACCGTCAGCCGCATTGTGGATGAGATGGTCGAGTGCGGAGAAGCGCAAGAAATCGGCACGGCGGCTTCCACTGGTGGACGCTGCGCCATGCAGTACCGGCTGAACCCGCAGTACCGGCTGTTCCTGTGTCTGCGGCTGGAGCAGGACACGCTGCACTGGTTTGTGTGCGACCTCGACGGCACACCGCTCGAACAGGAACAGCAGACCTGCTCCGGCGATGTGCGCGAACTTCTCGACACGCTTCTGATGCGTGTTAGGGCGCGTTACCCGCGGCTTGCAGCGGTGGTACTCGGCTTTGCCGGAACGATGCATAACGGCATCGTCACCGAGAGCTTTGAGCTACCCTGAGCTGCGGGGCGTAAGCCTTAGTGCGTATCTTCGTGATAAAACCGGCCTGCCGTGTATGGCGGCTCGCGATATGCAGGTCGTGGCCGCAGGCTACGCGGCGCAGTACACGCCCACACCGAAAGCCGTCGTGTGTATTTACATCGGCAAGCTGGGCGCAGGCGCAGGTATCGTGCTGGACGGAAAGGTCTGGGGCGGTGCCGCAGGCTTTGCCGGTGAATTACACTATCTGCCGATTAAACACAATCTCGAATACGCGCAGAATCACTTTGCAGGCGCGGATATGAGCGACTATTTCACCAAGGTCATCTGTGGCTGTGCGGCGCTCATCAATCCGGACAGGGTGGTGCTGTATGCCGATTCCCGTCTGACCGATAAGGTATCGCAGATACGAAAGCTGTGCGCAGGCGCTGCCGGAGCAGGCCATGCCGGTGATAGAGCTGTCCCGGTCCTTCGAGCAGGACTACACCCGAGGGTTATTTACCTTGGCGAAAAAGATGGAGGAAACCACATGAAATACTTTATTTTTTGACATTGACGGCACGCTGATCGACTCCTCAAAGGTAGACCAGTGGGCGATGCGCACCGCACTTGCCGAGTTTGGCTATGAGTTCACCTACGAGCAGCTGATTTTCTCCTTCGGTATGCCGGGCAGACGAGCATTGGCGAAATTAAGCATTCCAGCCGAGCAGGTCGAGCCGATCATGGCTCGCTGGGAAGCGCTGGCGTATGACCGGCTGGACGAAATCCCGATGTACGACGGCATCCCTGAGGTGATAGCCGAACTGCGGAACGGCGGATGTCAGTGTGGTATTGTTACCTCGCGCACGCGCCTGCAGCTGAGCAAGGCATCAAGCCGATTGGTTTCACGCCATGGTTTGATGAGATTATCTGCGCGGATGATGTTGAGCATCCTAAGCCTGCGCCGGACGCTCTGCTCGAGTGTCTGCGACGGTTCGGCTGTAAACCCGAGGACGCCGTCTATATCGGCGACAGCGAGTACGATATGCAGTGCGCCAAGAGCGCCGGCATCAAGAGCGTCCTCGCTCTGTGGGGATGCTCCGAGGCGGAGAAGCTAACGTCCGACCTCAGGTTTGAGCATCCGGCAGAGATTTTAACATTACGGTGAAAATAATTGAGAATTGAGAATGGAAAATGAATGAGTCCGCCCGATGGGCGGTAATTAAATAATCGCGCAATGCGTGATACCTCGTCGCAGCGCGGACGGAACTCACGCAAGGATAGCGACATTCTCAATTCGAATAAGAAAAGCCTCTCTCGCAACGAGAGGCTTTCTCTGTCGCTCTTATGCAGCAAATCCATGAATTCCTCGCCGGTGATGGTTTCCTTCTCCAGCAGGAAATGCGCGAGCCGGTGCAGGGCATCCATATTATTTTGCAGGATGCCGATGGCCTTCTCATGCGCGGTCTTGACGGTGGCAATCACTTCCTCGTCAATCTTCGCCGCGGTCTCTGCCGAGCAGGCGAGAGCGGTATCACCGACAAATACTGATTCGTTACGGTCTCGAGAGCAACCATATCGAACTTGCGGCTCATGCCGTAGCGCGTGATCATCGAGCGTGTCAGCTTGGTGGCCTGCTCGATGTCATTAGATGCACCGGTCGTAATCGAGCCGAAAATCAACTCCTCGGCTGCACGGCCGCCGGTGAGCGTTGCCACCTTGTTCAGCAGTTCATCCTTGCTCATCAGATTGTGCTCGCCCTCGTCCACCTGCATGGTGTAGCCGAGTGCACCCGAGGTGCGCGGCACAATGGTAATCTTGGTGACAGGCGCGGAGTCGGTCTGCTTGGCAGCCACCAGTGCGTGACCGATCTCGTGGTACGCAACAATCTCCTTCTCCTTGGCGCTGAGTACGGCGTTCTTGCGCTGCGCACCAGCAATGACGGTCTCGACGCTCTCATCCAGATCGGCCTGAATGACACTGTTGCGTCCAAGACGAACGGCACGCAGAGCCGCCTCGTTGATGATGTTGGCGAGGTCAGCACCGGACGCACCCGAAGTTGCACGGGCAATCGAGTTAAAGTCGATATTGCCGGACATATGAACATCCTTAGCGTGCACCTTCAAAATTGCGATACGACCCTGCAGATCAGGCAGCTGCACCGGAATGCGGCGGTCAAAACGGCCCGGACGGGTCAGTGCCGGGTCAAGAGATTCCGGACGGTTGGTTGCCGCCAGAATAACAACACCCTTGGTGCCGTCAAAGCCGTCCATCTCGGTCAGCAGCTGGTTGAGCGTCTGCTCACGCTCGTCGTTGCCGCCCATGCCGGCGCCGTCACGCTTCTTACCAATCGTATCAATCTCGTCAATGAACACGATGCACGGTGCTTTTCACTGGCCTGCTTGAACAGATCGCGCACCTTGGCCGCGCCCATGCCGACGAACATTTCGACGAACTCCGAGCCGGAGATCGAGAAGAACGGCACATGCGCTTCACCGGCAACGGCCTTCGCCAGCAAGGTCTTGCCGGTTCCTGGAGGGCCGACCAGCAGCGCGCCTTGGGCAGTTTGGCGCCGATGGAGGCGTACTTCTCCGGCGTGTGCAGAAAGTCCACAATCTCCCGGAGGGCGTCTTTGGCATCCTCCTCTCCCGCCACATCGGCAAAGGTCTTACCGGTCTTGGTCTCGGCGTAAATCTTGGCGTTGGATTTGCCGAAGCTCATCATGTTGCCGCCCATGTTCTTCATCATCTTTTTCTGCAGCCACTGACCGACCGCGATAATGAGCACAATTGGCACAACGTAGCTGATGAGCATGCTCAGCAGGGGGAGAGGTCTGGGTCGGGATCTCAGCGGCAAACTTAACATTGGCCCCAGCAGACGGCCGACCAGCTCGTCATCCGGGAAAATACCGGTCTTGTAGAGTGCGTCCTTGCCCTTGTCGTTGGTGGCCTCAAAGGTAATTTCCTGATCCTGCTTGTCGTAGGCGATGGTCTGCACCTTGCCGTCATCTACCATAGAGATGAACTCGTCGTAGCCGACCTCGGTCACCTGCCGCTGCAGCAAGCTCGGAAACAGCAGCCAGTTGAGCATCATAAGCACGAGCAGCATGACAGCATAATAGAAGATCAGCGGTTTTTGGGATTTTTCGCCCTTTTGGGGTTGTCATTCATGTGAGTTTCGTCCTTTCGAGTAAATCGTTGAGGTTTCGCTGCATTTTCTGCATCACACTGCACAGGGTCTGCATTTCCTGCTCGGAGATACCCTGCTGCAGTGTCAGCGCAAAGGTTTCACAGCGGTGATGGAGCGCTTTGGCGGCAGCGTGTCCTTCATCAGACAGGTGCAGGTGCACCAGACGGCGGTCGTTCTCGTCGCGCACGCAGTAGAGCAGACCGCGCCTCTGCAGTCCGTCTACGCTGCGCGTCACCAGCGGCTTGAAACGTTCCACGCCTGTGCAATGACAGTTGCGGTGTCCTGCTCGGGCGCGTTGCGGTACAGAAACAGCAGCACGAACATCTCATTTGGCGTAAAGCCGCAGCTTTCGGTCAGCTCACGAAAGCAGCTGCGGTACAGCTGACCCGCGTGGAACGCATCGGCGGCAAAATCGTGGGGGGAGCCGGACATGCAGTGTCCTCCTTTCGGCAAACGGTTTACTTGTAAACTATGATAGACCGAAAGCGAGCGAACGTCAATCGTTCAAATGTGAACATTCTGAAAATTCAGACATTCGCAATTCTTCATCCGAAACCCAAAAAAGACGCCGAGAACCCTCTCAGCGTCTTTTTTGCAGTTTACTTCATGGTACCGCGGGTGCCCCAGTTGGAGAACTCGGTGTACGTCAGATAAATGCTGTCATCGTGCAGACCGGTGTGCAGCTCGACAGCATCAAACAGTGCCTCGGTCAGCGCCTTCTTGTTCTCAAACTCGGTCGAACCGTAGCAGCGAACATCAACGTACGCCAGCTTGCGCTTCTCGCCTGCAAAGTACATGGTGTGGTTGTCGGAGATGTCAACCATCAAGAGCAGCCTCGGTCTTGCCCGGAATCAGGGAAATCTTCTGGCCGATGGTCTTCTTCAGCTCGTCCTTCTGCTCGTCGGACAGGGCCTTGGAAGTGGTAACAACAATATACGGCATGGGTATATCCTTCTTTCTTTGGGATTGGGCAGTACTGATTGCCCGTGGTTTATTTTATTGTAGCACATCGACCGCTGTTTGCAATATCGTAATCCTGCATAATTTGCGGTTGGGAAAGGCATTTTAAAATCAGCAGTTTTTGACAGTGTATTTTTAAATGAACTGTGAACTTTATCAAAAACAGGTGCACAATAAGTGGATTTGTGGTATAGTATTAACAGTGAAGAAGTACAGTCCATGATCGGGTGTTGCATATGAATATCAAGTGTACGCAAAATATTTACAAAAGTGCCAATGGTGTTTCCAATGTCACCTATTATATTCTTGTTCCCGAAGGAGTAGAGGTGCGCGGTATCGTACAGCTGTCTCACGGCATGTGCGAGTATTTTTCGCGCTATACCGCGTTTGCGAAGTATCTCTGCGGACTGGGCTTCATTGTCTGCGGAAACGATCATATCGGACACGGAGCATCGGTCTCACGCACGGCGGATCTCGGTTTTTTGCCGCCCGCGACGGTTGGAAATATCTTGTTGAGGATGTCAAGCACCTGACCGACCTGATGCAGCGCCGCTATCCCGACCTGCCGTATTTCCTGCTCGGGCACTCGATGGGTTCGCTGATCGCACGGCTGTACCTGCTCGATTACGGAGAGAAGCTGTCCGGCTGCATTCTTATTGGAACAGTCGGCCCGATCGCTGCCTCCGGCAGCATCGTACATCTTGCGGATTCGGTAGCGCGCTCGCGCGGCATCACCTATCGCAGCGGACTGCTGTCCAATCTGGTGTTCAAGGGCTTCAACAGGAAAATCAAGCAGCCGAAAACCGTGTTTGACTGGCTCAGCCGCGATGAGGCGGTCGTCGCTCTATCAGTCGGATGAAAAATGCAATTTCGTGTTCACCGCGACCGGATTCCGCGACCTGTTTACGCTCATCACCAAGGCGAACAATCCGGTGACCTTCCGGAAAACACCGAAGGACCTGCCGCTGCTGTTCATCTCGGTGATAAGGACCCGGTTGGGCGGTACGGTGAGGGTGTGCGCCGTACGGTCAATCTGTATCGCGGCAACGGCGTGAAGAATATCGAGGTCATCTTTTATAAGGATGCGCGCCACGAGGTGCTCAACGAGCTTGACAGACTTGAAACCTTCGGAGATATTTCCGTTGGCTGGAGACACACCTTGCCGCAAGGGCTGCAAGGCAGGCTGTCGAGCAGGAGCCGGAAACGGCAGCGGAATAAAAATAAAACCTCTCTAAAACGCTTGAGAGGGTTTTTGTGCTTTTTAGGCGGGAAACCGCCTTGCTATGCTGTCTGCCCTTGAAATACCGTGCATTGAGCACTGCCGAGACAACGAGCAGCACGCCTGCGATCAGCAGGGTAGCAAAAACCCCAGCGGATACCCGCGCGGTTGGCAGCGATGCCGATCGCAGCCGGAGCCATAGCTGCGCCGAAGCCGTTAAGTGTAACATAAATGCCCATGGATGCCGGATAGCGCGAGAACAAATCTCCGGCATTGGCCACCGTTGTGCCGTACATGCCGGACATGCACAGACCCAGACCAATCGTCGCAACGGTGAGAATCGGCAGCGTGGTTCCGGTGACGAGCAGCACGAGGAACGCCGCCACGCCGAAGCACATGACCGTGATCATCTGCCACGGACGGAACTTCGCAGCGATCACGCTGCACGAGAAGCGGCCGATCAACAGCGAAACCCACAGCAGGGAAGTGATGATCTGCGCAGCATCTGCGGCGAGCACGCCGGAATCAATGTAAAGCTGGTCAGCCAGCCCATCATGGAAGCCTCAACAGCCTCGTAGAAAAAGCAGAGCGCTGTGCACAGCCAGAATAGCTTTTTCGCGGAAAAAGCCGTAATCGGTTGCGGATTTCTGCTCGGTCTTCGTGGATTTATCGTCATCCATCTTCATAAACAGACCGAAGATAAACGAAGCCGTCAGCAGCACAATGGAAATCTCGAGTGCAAGACGCCAGCCGTTGTCACCGCCCAGCTTATGGCAGGCGAGTACGGCCAGCGGCGCCACGCACGCACCAAGTGCATCGCCGCGTGCATCATGTTGAGCGGGGTCGCGATGCCGTTCGCGTATTCGCTCATTACGCGGTTGTTGTAATCCGTGATAGCGCCCTTGGAAATGCCGGTCAGGAACATGGCCGCCAGCAGCCAGACCGGCGAGCCGTTGGTCAGCAGCATGACAAAGCCGACCGCGAATACATAATACAGGATGAGGTACGCGCGTTTGAGTCCCCATTTGATGGCAGCCAGACCGGACAGCAGGCCGATGCCGAGATAGCCGATCGACTGCGCGGACAGCAGCGTACCGCCGATCTGGTAATCCAGCGCGTAGGCCGCGCGTAAATCCGGCAGCACGGAGCCGAGCATGATGGAGCTCAGTCCCTGTGCGAAATAAACAAGAAAACAGTTCCGCGACAACATAGCGTTTGCTGCGGCTCAGGGAAGATAAAAATGCTTTCATTGATGTGTCCCTTCAATTTGCGTGGAATATGCGGTTTTTTTTTTGACCGCGATTATTAGTATAATCTCCTGCGGTGCGATGTGCTACTAAATTCTTGCGATTTACATCTGCGAAAAGATAGCGTGTTTCTACGAAAACTGCTGAAACAGGCTATAGTAGTGAAATCCTGTGCAGGGGTGCTGCACAGCTTTATACAATCTTGCGATGATGGCGCAAAAAACAGCGAACCGTTGCGGTTCGCTGTCTGCAAATTTGCTTTGTTAGATGCGGCAGGCTTCAAGAAGCTCGTTCTTGCAGCTCCACAGCTTTTTGAGAGATCCACGAAGTAGGTCTGCGGATTCTCGAAACGCTTGATCTGATCCCACAGAGTATCAACCTCACGGATGCAGTACTTGCGGATGTCCTCAACGTCCGGGCTGTTGTAAACGCACTTGCCGTGCTTGAACAGCTGTACGCGCAGCGGACGAACCGTATAATCGGTAACAATACGCTGCTTCCAAGTGTAGACAGGATGGAACAGCACATACGGCAGGGAAGCATCAATCTGCTCGTCGTGTACGGTGAGCACGTCGCCAAAGTGCCTTGCCGGTCTTGTTGTCGAACAGGCGGTATACCTGCTTGAAGTGCGGCGTGGTGATCTTCTCGACGTTCTCGGAAACCTTGATCTTCGGGATGATCTCGCCGTTTTCGTCCTCAACGGCAGCCAGCTTGTATACGCCGCCGAATACCGGCTCGGACTTGGAGGTGATGAGCCGCTCGCCGATGCCGAACGAGTCTACGCGGGCACCCTGCACGAGCAGGTCGCGTACCAGATACTCATCGAGCGAATTGGACGCCATAATCTGCATGTCCTCAAAGCCGGCGGCATCGAGCATTTTTGCGGGCCTCGATAGAAAGGTAAGCGATATCGCCGGAATCCAGACGGATGCCGCGTGCGCGGATGCCCTTCTCCGCTTCCAGTTCCTTGGCAACGCGGATTGCGTTCGGCACACCGGACTTGAGTACATTATAAGTGTCAACCAGGAATACGCAGTTATCCGGATAAATATCCGCATAAGCCTTGAAGGCTTCGTACTCGCTGTCAAACATCTGCACCCAGGAGTGCGCCATCGTGCCGCCGGCCGGAATCTTGTAGTCACGGTCGGACAGAACGCAGGCGGTACCCTGACAGCCGCCGATGTAGGCAGCGCGGGCACCGAGGATAGCGCCGTCGTAGCCCTGTGCACGGCGGGAGCCGAACTCGAGTACAGTACGACCTTCTGCCGCACGCGTGATGCGGTTCGCCTTGGTGGCGATCAGGGTCTGGTGGTTGATGGTCAGCAGGATCATGGTTTCAACAAACTGTGCCTGGATCATCGGACCGGCCACCGTTACGAGAGGCTCGCCAGGAAATACCGGCGTACCCTCGGTACGGCCCATACGTCGCATTCAAACTCAAAATCGCGCAGATAATTGAGGAAGGACTCCGAGAAACACTTGCGGCTGCGAAGATATGCAATATCCTCCTCGGAAAAATGCAGGTTGTTGAAGTATTCAATCAGCTGTTCCACGCCTGCCATGATGGCATATCCGCCGCCGTCCGGTACACGGCGGAAGAACATATCGAAGTATGCGGCGGTTGCCGATACCCTTTTCAAAAGTATCCGTTCGCCATCGTAAACTCGTAAAGTCAGTGAGCATGGTTAAATTTCTTTTTCGGTCATTGCGAAAAACGCCCCTTTGCGCACCATTTTTTGTGCGCTTTTATTCATTCCGTGCAATCTGTCTTGACACAGTGCATTTATAATATAATAGTACGTTTTACAGAAAGTGCAAGCATTATTTATCAAATCTAAATTCATAGTATGCATAAATATACAATCGAGAAAATAATTATAAATTTTTGCTTGCCAAATGAGTATGGCGGTAGTATAATAAGACCATCGAAAAAACGCAGAATGCGAGGTCGAAAAAACATGGAAAAATAACAAAGTTGTTCTGGCATATTCCGGCGGTCTGGATAGCTTCGGTACTCATCCCGTGGCTGAAGGGAGCATTATGGCTGCGAAGTCATCGCGGTTTCCGGCAATGTCGGTCAGGGCACCGAGCTGGACGGTCTGGAGGAGAAGGCGCTTAAGACCGGCGCGTCCAAGCTGTACATCGAGGATCTGACCAAGGACTTCGTTGATGACTACATCATCCCGACCATGAAGGCGGGCGCAACCTACAAGCAGTACCTGCTGGGTACCTCGTTCGCTCGTCCGATCATCGCAAAGCGTATTGTTGATATCGCACTGAAGGAAGGTGCTGACGCAATTTGCCACGGCTGTACAGGCAAGGGTAACGATCAGGTTCGTTTCGAGCTGGCTATTCACGCATTTGCACCGCAGATGGATATTATCGCTCCGTGGCGTTTCTGGGAGCTGAACAGCCGTGAGAAGGAGATCGAGTATGCGGAAGCACAACATTCCGCTGAAGATCAACAAAGGAGACCAACTACTCCAAGGATAAGAACCTGTGGCATCTGTCCCATGAGGGGTCTGGATCTGGAGGATCCGGCAAACGAGGCTCCGATCAACAAACCTGGATTCCTCGAGCTGGGTGTTTCTCCGGAAATGGCTCCGGACAAGCCGACTTACGTTACCATCCACTTCGAAAAGGGCGTTCCGACCGCAGTTGACGGCGAGAAGCTCGAGTCCGTTGCCCTGATCGAGAAGCTGAACAAGCTGGGCGGCGAGAACGGCATCGGTATCCTCGATATCGTTGAGAACCGTCTGGTTGGCATGAAGAGCCGCGGCGTTTATGAGACTCCGGGCGGTGCGATCCTGTATGCAGCACATGCAAAGCTGGAGGAGATCACCCTCGACAAGGAAACCTCGCACTACAAAGAATCAGGTTGCTCTCAAGTTCGGCGAGCTGGTTTACAATGGCCAGTGGTATACGCCGCTGCGCAAGGCGCTCTCTGCATTTGTTGACTCCACGCAGGAGACCGTTACCGGCGACGTCAAGCTCAAGCTGTACAAGGGTAATATCATTCCGGCGTCCGTCACCTCGCCGTACAGCCTGTACTCCGAGGATATGGCCACCTTTAACGAGGATGACTGCTACGATCAGGCAGATTCCGCAGGCTTCATCAACCTGTTCGGCCTGCCGCTCAAGGTTCGTGCCCTGAACGATCAGATCCTGTACAAGAAGACCGGTGAGCATTTCCGTCTGTTGAAAAGTAAGTAAAAGAAATCGTAGGGCGGCACGCCCGTTGTGTGCCGCCCATGAGTGTTTTGTGAGGTAACGTAGATATGGCAAAATTATGGGCAGGACGGTTTCAAAAGGAAACCGATCTGGTGGTAAATGACTTTAATTCGTCCATCCTGTTTGACTGCCGTTTATATAAGGAAGATATCACCGGATCTATCGCGCACGCTACCATGCTGGGCAAGCAGGGCATCATCGAGGAGCATGAGGCCGAAAAGATCGTTGAGGGGCTGAAGGGCATCCTCAAGGATATCGAGGACGGCAAGGTTGAGTTCTCTCTCGATTACGAGGACATCCACATGAACGTCGAGCAGCTGCTGACCGAGCGCATCGGTGATACCGGCAAGCGTCTGCACACCGGCCGTTCGAGAAACGATCAGGTTGCACTCGATATGCGTCTGTACGTCAAGAAGGAGATCAAGGAGATCATCAAGCTGATCCTTGGCTTTATGAAGGCGCTGACTGTAAAGAGCCGTGAGAATCTCGATGCGGTTATGCCGGGCTACACCCATCTGCAGCGCGCACAGCCGACGACCTTTTGCACATTATATGATGGCGTATGCCAACATGCTCAAGCGTGACGTATCCCGCCTGCAGGACTGCTACGAGCGCATGGACGAAATGCCGCTCGGCTCGGGCGCACTGGCTTCGACCACTTATCCCATCGACCGCGACTTCGTTCGTGAGCAGCTTGGCTTTGCCCGCCTGACCGACAACTCTCTCGACGGCGTATCCGACCGGGACTACTGCGTGGAGCTGCTCGGCGCGCTGTCCATCCGGATGATGCACCTGTCCCGCTTTTCCGAGGAAATCATCCTTTGGTGCTCCTGGGAGTTTAAATTTGTAGAGCTGGATGACGCGTTTGCAACGGGTTCCTCCATCATGCCGCAGAAGAAAAATCCAGATGTCTGCGAGCTGGTCCGCGGCAAGACCGGCCGTGTTTATGGTGCGCTGACTACCATGCTGACCATGCTCAAGGGGTCTGCCGCTTGCATATAATAAGGATATGCAGGAGGACAAGGAGGCTGTATTCGGCGCTATCGACACCGTGAAGCAGTGCCTGAGGTATTCACGCCGATGTTCTCCACCATGATGCTCCGCCGCGATAACATGCGCAAGGCAGCTTCTCGCGGCTTCATCAACGCGACCGACTGCGCCGATTACCTGACCAAAAAGGGCGTTCCGTTCCCGCGATGCGTACAAGACGGTCGGCCGTCTGGTCAACCAGTGCATCAAGGCCGATGAGACCCTTGAGACCATGACCATGCGTGACTTTGCAGCAATTTCCAACAAGTTCGGCGACGACGTATACGACGCACTCGACCTGCGTACCTGTGTTGCCGAGCGTAAGGTCATCGGCGGCCCGGCTCCGCAGGAAGTAACCCGCCAGATTGATAAAATTGACAAGTTCATCGCGGAGGTTGAGGACGATGAAGCCTAAAATTTACATCGACGGCAAGGAAGGCACGACTGGTCTGCAGATTTATGAGCGTCTCGGCGGCCGCGACGATATCGAGCTGCTGCTCATCGACGAGGACAAGCGCAAGGACATCGAGAGCGCCGCAAGTTCCTCAATGCAGCCGACATTGCGTTTCTGTGCCTGCCGGATGCGGCGGCACGCGAGGCCGTTTCGCTCATCGAGAACGACACGACCCGCGTTATTGACGCATCGACCGCGCACCGCACCGACCCGGATTGGGACTACGGCTTTGCCGAGCTTTCCAAGGCGCACCGCGCGAAAGCCATCAAGAACTCTAAGCGTGTGGCTAATCCGGGCTGCCACGCGAGCGGATTTATTTCCTCGGTTTTACCCGCTGGTAGCAAACGGCATCATTGCCGAGGACACCGCGCTTTACCTGTGCTTCACTGACCGGTTACCCGGCGGCGGCAAGAAGATGATCGCGGAGTATCAGGACGAGAACCGCGATCCGCGGCACGATTCTGAGCGGATTTACGGCCTGAACCTGCAGCATAAGCATCTGCCGGAGATGGGCTACATCTGCGGTCTGACGCAGGCGCCGGTGTTCGTCCGGTGATCGTTGGCGACTTCTACAAGGGCATGGCGATCACCGTTATGCTGCCCGGCGTGGATGCACACCGTGTTCACGAAACGCTCATGAAGCACTACGAGGGCCAGCAGCTCGTCACCGTGGCGCCGTTCGGCGGGGAAGAGCCGATGATCTACGCCAACACGCTGGCAGGTCACGACAGCCTTCAAGCTGATCGTCTGCGGCCATGAGGAGCAGACGATCGTCACCGCGCTGTTTGACAATCTCGGCAAGGGTGCTTCGGGCGCTGCCGTGCAGAATATGAATATCATGCTCGGTCTGATGAAACGACCGGCTTAAACCTCTGATTTCAGCAGGAGGAAACAGTTATGAAGATTATCGAAGGCGGCGTTTGTGCCGCAAAGGGCTTCAAGGCGGGCAGCGTGCGCTGCGGCGTCAAGGAAAGCCGAACCAATGATGATACCGCGATCATTTTCAGCGAATGCGAATGCACCGCGGCTGCCACTTACACGATGAATCGCGTTAAGGCGGCCCGCTGTACGTTACCATGGAGCACCTCGAGGATGGCGTAGCACGCGCTATCGTTGCTAATGCAGGCAACGCGAACGCCTGCGCACCGGACGGCATGGAGAACGCCCGCCGCATGGCAAAGGCAGCCGCTCAACTGCTCGGCGTTGCGGAAACCGACGTTGCCGTTGCATCCACCGGTGTTATCGGCCAGCGTCTGAACATCGAGTGCATCGAGGAGCACCTTCCGGAGCTTAAACTGGAGGACAATGCCTGAAAAGGCCAATCGTGCCATCATGACCACCGACATCAAGCCCAAGACGGCGGCTGTCGAGTTCACCATCGGCGGCAAGACCTGCCGCATCGGCGGTATCTGCAAGGGCAGCGGCATGATTCATCCGAACATAAGCACCATGCTGTCGTTCATCACGACTGACTGCGCCATCACGCATGAAATGCTGACCGACGCCCTGCAGGAGAACGTCAAGAAGACCTACAACCGCGTAACGGTTGACGGCGATACCTCCACCAACGATATGTGCATCGTGCTCGCAAACGGCATGGCCGGCAACACGCTCATCGAGTGGCAGGACGAGGAATATCAGGCGTTCTGCAAGGCGCTGAACGAGGTGAACACCCGTCTGGCACGCCAGATTGCTGCAGACGGCGAAGGCGCAACCAGCTGGTTACCTGCACCGTTAAGAACTCCCGCCCGAGGAGGCAGCTGAGCGACTGGCCAAGGCCGTTGTCGGCTCCAACCTCGTCAAGGCGGCGATGTTCGGCGCGGACGCAAACTGGGGTCGTGTACTGTGTGCAATGGGCTACCCAAGGCACCGTTCCGTCCGGAGTACGTTTCTGTGGCGTTCGAGTCCGCAGCGGGCAGCGTAGCAGTCTGCGAGAAGGGTGCTGCTCTGGATTTTGATGAAGAACTGGCGAAGAAGGTGCTCTCTGAGAGCGAGGTTACCATTGCAGTTGACGTAAATGAGGGCGAGGACAGCGCTACTGCATGGGGGCTGATCTTACTTACGACTACGTTAAAATCAACGGTGATTACAGAACTTGATTCTTTAAAACGAAGAAAACTCCCGATAAAGGAACGAATTAGTATGGATACTCAACTTGATGCGGAGCTGCGTGCCAATATTCTGGTCGAAGCGCTTCCCGTATATTCAGGAATATTACGGTCAGACCGTTGTCGTAAAATACGGCGGCAACGCAATGATCAACGAGGAGCTGAAGGACGCGGTCATCCACGATCTGGTACTGCTCAATCTGGTCGGCGTCAAGGTCGTTATCGTACACGGCGGCGGCCCGAGATCAATGAGATGCTGGGAAAGATCGGCAAGGAGAGCAAGTTTGTCAACGGTCTGCGCTACACCGATCGTGAAACCATGGATATTGTGCAGATGATCCTGTGCGGCAAGGTCAATAAGGAGCTTGTAACCCTGCTCGAGAAGGCAGGCGGACGCGGCATCGGTCTCGGCGGCATGGACGGCGGTCTGTTTCAGGCAAAGCGCCTGACCGACCGTGCCGGCACGGATTACGGCTACGTCGGTGATATCATGGACGTTGACCCGGCTCCGGTCATCGATGTGCTGCAGCAGGGATACATCCCGGTCGTTTCGACCGTTGCACAGGGCATCGACGATGAAACCAACTACAATATCAACGCCGACACCGCAGCCAGCAAGCTGGCAGTCGCACTCGGCGCAAAGAAGCTCATCCTGCTGACCGACGTGCGCGGCCTGATGAAGGATATTAACGATCCGGACAGTGTCATTCACCGCCTGAAGGTGTCCGAGGTGCCCAAGCTGGTGCGTGACGGCGTGATCAAGGGCGGCATGATCCCGAAGGTAGACTGCTGCGTTGAGGCAGTCCGAAAGGGCGTTGAGCGTGCTACCATTCTGGATGGCCGTGTTAAGCATTCGATTCTGATCGAGCTGCTCTCCAAGGTCGGTGCAGGCACTATGTTTCAGTAATTGAGAATTGAAAATGGAGAATGGAGAATGATTCGCCCGTATCTCCGGTAAAAAGGTGATACCCTATGACTTACAATGAATTAAAAAGCGAAGAAAACAAATATGTAATGAATACCTACGGCCGGTTTCCGATTGCGCTGGACCACGGCGAGGGTGCGACTCTGTGGGACGTTGAGGGCAAGAAGTACATCGATCTTGCTTCCGGCATCGGTGTAAACTGTCTGGGTTATGCCAATCCGGCGATCATTGACGCAATCGACAAGCAGGCGCACAAGCTGATGCATGTTTCAACCTGTTTACCACCGAGCCGATGGTTCAGGTTGCCAAGAAGCTGGTAGAAAAGACGCATCTGGGCGGCAAGGTATTCTTTTGCCAACTCGGGCGCCGAGGCAAACGAGGGTGCCATCAAGCTGGCGCAAGTACTGTTCGACAAGTACGGCGAGGGCCGCTACAAGGTGCTGACGCTCATCAACTCCTTCCACGGCCGTACCGTAACCACGCTGAAGGCCACCGGTCAGGAGCGTTTTCACAACTATTTCTTCCCGTTTACCGAGGGCTTTGATTACGCGGTTGCCAACGATATCAAGTCGGTACGCGCAAAGGCGGACGATCTGACCTGCGCCATCATGATGGAGCTGATCCAGGGTGAGGGCGGTGTCCTGCCGCTTGACCGTGAGTTCGTCAAGGAGGTAGAGAAGCTCTGCCGCGAGAAGGATATGCTGCTCATCATCGACGAGGTGCAGACTGGTATCGGCCGTACCGGCAGCCTGTTTGCCTTCCAGCAGTACGACATCGCCGGACGTTGTCACTATGGCAAAGGGTCTTGGCGGCGGCATGCCGATCGGCGCTGTCATGGCGGCGGATACCTGCTGCAACGTCCTGACGCCGGGCACGCACGCGACCACCTTCGGCGGTACGCCGCCGATTGTCTGCTCCGCAGCAAACGTCGTGCTCGATACTGTCGGTGACGGCCAGTTTCTGATGAAAGTACGCGAAAAGGGCGAGAGTACCTGCGCAACGGCATCCTGTCCCTTGGCTCGCCGAATATCAAGGGCGTGCGCGGCATGGGTCTCATGCTCGGCATCATCGTTGAGGAAGGAAAGCACCCGTGTTTGCAAATAAGCTGATCGAAAACGGCGTTCTGGCGATCACCGCCGGCAAAATGCCGTTCGTCTGCTCCCGCCGCTCACCATTTCCAAGGAAGAAATGGATGAAGCACTCGCTATCATGGCAAAAGTATTTTGATAATTAGTAATTAACGTGATTATCGCATTGGTGCAGCAGCATCCAAATAATTACTAACTACTAATTTGCAGAAAGGGTTTTTTACAATGAAGCATTTACTGAAGCTGCTTGACTGCTCCACCGAGGAGATCATCGGTCTGCTCGATCTGGCGGATCAGCCTCAAGCATGAGAAAAAGCACAACATTTCCCATCGTCATCTGGAAGGTAAGAGCCTCGGCATGATATTCCAGAAGTCCTCTACCCGTACTAGAGTTTCTTTTGAGACCGGTATGTACCAGCTTGGCGGCCAGGGGCTTTTCCTCTCCTCGCGCGACCTGCAGATCGGCCGCGGCGAGCCAGTGGAGGACACCGCGCGGGTGCTTTCCCGCTATCTGGACGGCATTATGATCCGCACCTACGAGCAGAAGGAAGTAGAGGATCTGGCAAACTACGGCTCTATTCCGATCATCAACGGTCTGACTGACTTCTGCCATCCGTGTCAGGTTCTGGCAGACCTCATGACCATCCGTGAGAAGTTTGCCGTTCTTGAGGGGCTCAAGATGTGCTACATAGGCGACGGCAACAACATGGCAAACTCGCTTATCGTCGGCGGCCTCAAGACCGGCATGAAGGTTTCCATCGCAACGCCGGCGGACTACCGTCCGGACGCTGAGGTTATGGCATTCGCAGAGCCGAACGAACTTCTTCATCACCGATGACCCGATGAAGGCTGCTGAGAACGCAGACGTTGTTATCACTGATACATGGGCGTCCATGGGTCAGGAAGCCGAGAAGGAAGTCCGCATGAAGGCATTTCAGGGCTATCAGGTCAATGATGAGCTGCTGGCTGCTGCAAAGCCAGGCTGCATGGTGCAGCACTGCCTGCCGGCATATCGCGAGCAGGAGATCACCACCAAGGTGTTCGAGGAGCACGCAAACGAAATTTTCGAGGAAGCAGAAAACCGCCTGCACGCACAGAAGGCCGTTATGGTTACTCTGATGGGCAGCAAGGAAGACTGATTTCTGATAAAAAGCCGCTTTTCGCAAGGAAAGGCGGCTTTATGTTTTTCTTGCTGAAGTGTTGACAAATCCCTTACCGGCGACTATAATAGCAGTATAAATAAATCAGTTCTGTTTCAGGGCGGAGTGAAAGTCTCCACCGGCAGTATACAGGCTTTGAGCCTGATAGTCTGCGAGCCGCAAGGCATGATGGGTTAGAATCCCAACCGACGGTTATAGTCCGGATGAGAGAAACAGATGTACCTATCGCTACGTCTGTATGCCTCTGGAGCAATCCGGAGGCTTGTTTTATTATGGAACAGGACTCCTGAAAGGGAGAAAAACAGCAATGACAAAAACCAGCAAAATCACCTACACCGCAATTTTTGCGGCTATCGCAACCGTACTGATGTACTTTGAGTTTCCGATTCCGTTCATGCCGCCGTTTCTCAAGGTGGATCTGTCCGGCGCAGTCGTGCTCATCGGCGCGTTTATCTTCGGCATCGCTCCGGCGATCACGATGATCGGCATCAAGGACATTATTCATCTGACCCAGACCCAGACCGGCGGCTCCGGTGAGGTCGCAGATTTCCTGATGCTTTCCACGCTCGTTGTTATCGCCGTGCTGCTGTACCGCGGACACAAGAGCCGCAAGATGGCTGTCCTTGGCTGTGCAGCCGGATCGGTCGCTATGGCGTGTGTCGGCATGCTGACCAACTATTTTCTTATCATTCCGTTTTATTCGCAGGTTATGCCGCTGCAGGCTATCTTTGATGCGTGCAATGCTATCAATCCGTATGTGACCGGCATGCAGGGCTATCTGCTGCTTGGCGTTCTGCCGTTCAATCTCATCAAAGGCGCAATCCTGACTGCGATTACCATGCTCGCCTACAAGAAACTGAGCGTGTTCATCAAGTCCAAGCAGATCGAACTGCACCACTCCAGACAGCGTGTCGGCTAAATAAAAACGAAGGTGCTCTCCAGCAAGCGGAGAGCACCTTTTGTTCAATGATCGGAAACAGTGCGGTAGCATCTATGATTTCAACAAAGATCTGTATACGAATTGACAAAATGCGTGGCCAAGATTATATCACATGCGTGCATCTAATAGACTCGGTCCCGTCAAGATTTATGCGCAAAATTGTTTGCAGGCTCCGGTTGAATGAAGGCAACCGGCAATAAAGGCGTCGTCCAGCGCCGTCTCCAAGTGCTTCATGTTCATATATTTTTGCTGCCCCACTGGGTGCCCGTCACATGGCGAAGCCGGGCACAGACCAGCATCAGGGCGGAGTTCCCGTCCGGGAACGTTCCCACTACGCGGGTGCGGCGACGGATCTCGCGGTTCCGTCGCTCGATCACATTGTTCGTGCGGATCCGTGTCCAATGCTCACTGGGAAAATCGCAGGAGGTCAGCGTTTCCTTAATACCATCCTCCACCTTTTTGGCAGCCTCTTTCAGCTTCATGGCGCGCAGTTCGGCGACCATGGCTTTCGCCTTCTCACGGGACGTCTTTTTTGCTCTCCTGCGCGTGGATCGCCTTGAGCATTTTTGCCACAATTTTGACCTTGGTTTAGGCACAACAGAGAAAATATTGCGGTAGAAATGCACCGTGCAGCGCTGGTATTTGGCGTCCGGGAACACCTCGCCCACGGCCTCCAGCATCCCCATGCACTTGTCGCCGACGATGAGACATACGGATACCGTCCGCCCTGCAAGGGGCGGTTCCGCCAGTCCTCGATGTGGACATAGGATTTCTTGTTCAGCTCGCTGATGGTGGCGGGCGAAACCTTGCTGTCCCACAGTGCCTCCGTGATGTCCTCCACACGGCGCACGGAAACGCCTGCCAGATACATCTCGATGAGGGCCTCCGCCACGCAGCTCTCCCGGCGGTGATACCGCTCGATGATGGCTGTCTCGAAGGACACGCACTTGAGCCGCGGCATGTGGGCGTGACGTTACCGGAGGTCGTGGTGAGGTTGCGGTCATAATGGCCGCTGCGGTAGCCTGACGGGCCTCGCTGCGCTCGTAGCGGGTAGCCTGTGTCAGGGGACTCCGCCTCTTTTCCCAGCAGTTCGTTCAGGGTTTCCTCCACACTGCTGCGGACCAATTCCTTGATTTGCGCTTTGATAATTTCCTCATTCAGCTGTACAATTTTCTCGGACATAGTTTGCTGTCTCCTTTCGAATGTTTGTGTGGTAACTTCATTCTACCAGAGCCTGCAAGCTATGTCTTCTTTATGAGGTTTTCAATTTGCGCAACTTATTGTACCTTACCATATGAATCAGGAAGAATAGCATGGATTTATGGAGAAACTAAACTGTCGGGTAAAATTAATATACAGCGCTCGTGTTTTTCGTCTTATTATTATTGCTCCTCAACGGCGCAGCTCTGTGGAAAGCTTCACGATGGTTTTGCACTTATAGAATATTTATGCGAAACATAGATAAATGAACGTATAGTCATTAAACGGAAAACATCAGACAATATATATGGAAATGTCATAATAGAGAATTAGTAGTCGTTTTTAAGATAATAACATAAATATGCAAATATGAATATTCTGCCGATGAAAGGCTCACTGTATAAGCGGAGTAGACACAAAGAAACAGACTAACGACTGGCTGTGCCTTTATGGAAAATGCTGAATATTATATGTCGAATTTTGTCGATTAAAACATTGACGCATATGAAACCTCATGTTAAGCTGAATAAAAATATATGTGTTCTCTGCGAAAAATTGTGCAGAGTGCAGTGAACGAAGCGCACGCAATCGTCAAATACCAGCTTGCGGGTCAGGAGGAAAACGTGAAACGTCTTAAAACGGCATTTTCGGTGGTCTTGGCGCTCTCGATGGCGCTCGGCATGGTAGTCGTTCCTGCGGGAGCGGCCGACGGTACTTATCAGAATGCGGTTTATCCGGAACGGATATGTAGAAAGGCTCAACCAACTACATCAATCCGAATCAATCGAAATGGTACACCTGTAGTTGAAAAGTCGATTACTGTTTCGATTCCAACTAATGATGAGCCATGTCGGGATACTTATACGGCAGATGCGCTTTTTGAGGATAAAACGGTCAATTCAGAGGCATCTTGTGATATTGAACTGAATACTGCGGATGGAACTCCGGTTCCGTCTGGTGGACTGGATGGAGTTTCTTTCAGGACAGAAGGCGGTCAATGGTTCATGTACGTCACAAGATTTGCAAAATCAGGAGCTGTCTATCACTTGACGGCTTCATGTATGAAGATTACACCTGAGAAACTTGACATCGTTTTGTGCTCAGCCGAAGAAAATACAGAGGAAACCCCGGTTATTAACTGGTCTGCAGTGGCCACCGGCACATACGGCCAGACTTGGAAGCAGATGGTTGATATTTCCGGTTGCAGTGCAACGCTGAACGGCGCAGACCTGTCCGGCACATTCGAGGTCGTAAACGGTGAAACCGTCCCGAATATCGGGGACAAATATCGGCTCAAATTTACGTCGGAGGACGGCAAGTACACCGTGGAGAGCGAGGAGTTTTCTGCAGAAATTCAGCCGAAACCGCTGATAATTACGGCGGAAAGTGCAGAGAAAGTGTACGATGGCGAACCTCTGGTGAAAGATGGCTACACAGCAGGCAAACTGGTGTCCGGCGACAAAATCATCGAGGTGAAGGTTTCCGGCACGCAGACGAATGCAGGAAATGCAGAAAATGTACCACATAATGCAAAAAATATGCGGAAACAGTACAGATAAGACGAAAAATTACGCAATCAGCTATGCCAATGGCACGCTGAAAGTTACTCCGCGGGATATTACAGACGCGCAGATTGATATGAAGCAGACCGAGTATGTGTATGACGGAGTCGAGCATAATCCCAAGCCAATCATCGCAATAGACAATAAAACGTTGAAAATCAACGTAGATTACGAACTTTCTTACACCAATAACAGATACTGCGGTGCAGGAACGGTGACAATTACCGGCAAGGGAAATTATACCGGAAAAGTTGAGAAAACATTCCAAATCACACCGAAAACACCCGAAAAGGACACCGATTACAAGATTGCATTGCCTGTTGATTCGACCTACGACAGCAAGCCGCGTGAGGCGTCGGTGTGGACGAGAACAGGCGTTGGCGAGGTCACAGTTTGGTACAACGACAGCACAGCTTTGCCGGTTCGTGCCGGAACTTACAACGTGGCGGTCGAGATTGCATCAGTGAAAACTTTTCTGCAGTTAAACGGATGAATATCGGCAGTTTTACCATTAATAAGCGCGTAATTTCCTTGAATACAACAGCGCTGAAAATTGAGGACAAGACATGCAACGGACGCGATGATGATGCACGAATTAGCGGTCTGTCGTTCAGCAATCTTCCGGAAGGCGCGGCACTGAGCGAGGGCACGGATTACACGCTCTCGACACGGTACGCGTCCGCCGAATCCGGCGAATGGGATGTGGCGGTTACAGTTACACTTACGAATAAAAATTACACGTTAGAGGACGAAAACTGCACTGTAAAGGGTAAAATCCTGCCGAAAGCGGTCGAACTTATTGTAAGCGCGAAGGATACAGTCTATACCGGTCTGCCGTACAGCGAGAGCAATCTGACCTGCTCGGGCACGTCCGCGCCGACATATCGCTACTACGCCGACAGCAACGGTACACAGAGCAATCAGCTGGACGGTGCGCCGATCAACGCTGGAACTTACTGGGTGGAAGCGTATGCCCCGAAACGAGCAGCACGGCTTCCGCAACCTCGCAAGCGGTTCGGTTTCATATTGAAAAAGCGCCGCTGTGTATTCGCGCTAAGGATAAAACCATAACCTATGGGGGAAACGTTAAGTGATAATGGTGCGGAAATCAATGGATTCGTGAATAATGAGAACGAAACTGTGCTTTCGGGTCTGAACTATGCGTTTGGCTATGCGCAGTTTAGCGATATTGGAACTTACACGATTATTCCGATGGATGCACAAGCTGAAAATTACAAAATTACATACGAAAACGGCGTGTTGACCGTACAGCCGAAGCCTGTTGAGATAAAATGGAACAGCGAGAGTATTTTCTATTATGATGGCACGCCGAAATCGGTCACGGCAGAAGCGATTGGCGGGTGAACGGAGATGCGCTTATTGCCATAATCGAGGACGGCAGCCGGACCGAAATTAGGGGCGTACATCGCACGCGCGGTCGCTCTGGCAGGCAACAAGGCGCGTAACTATGTGCTGCCCGAGGCACAAACCTTCTCATTTCAGATCAAGAAGGCGCTCGAGACGGCAACTGTCACGCCGAGTACCGTTGCTGCCGTAATCGACGGCCTGACGATTCGACTGACCGGCTTTGCGACCGAGCCGATCACGGTTTCTGCGCCGGATGCCGTGGCCGCGGGCGATACGCTGACCATCCATGGCGTGACGTACACGATCGACCGTTCCGCAGTGGATATGCGCCGCGCGGAGATCACGTTCGTGTTTGCGGACAGCAGTGCGCAGACCAGCGTTTACGGCGCGGGAGATATCGGAACGGCGTTTCCGACCGACAGCAAGCACGGATACACGTTTGACGGGTGGAAAATCGGTGATAAAACGTACACGACACTGACAGAGGAAGCACTTACTAAACTGAACGGCACGCAGACTGCAGCACCGGTGTTCACCGCTCAGCAGAGTGGCGGAACGAGCGGCAGTGGTGGCGGCGGTCCGGTCCGCACGCCGACCGGTGCGGTGACTGCGGCTAAGAGCGAGCACGGCGAGGTCTCAATCATGCCGAAAAACGCAGCCAAAGGCAGCACAGTGATGATTAAAGCTGTGCCAAAGGAAGGCTATGCGCTCAAAACAATCGCGGTTACAGACCAGAGCGGCAAGCCGGTCGCAGTGACGGAGAAGGACGGTCGGTTTACATTCGTCATGCCTGCGTGCAATGTCACGCTTACGCCTGTTTTCGAGAGACAGCCTGCTCAAAATGTGAGCTTCGATGACGTCAAGCCAACCGAGTGGTACGCCGATGCCGTGCGCTGTGTTGTGGAAAAGGGTCTGATGAGCGGCACAGGTACGGATGCGTTCTCGCCGGATGGCACGACCACGCGCGGTATGCTGATGACGATTCTCGCACGGTACGCGGGTGCGGATACGACCGGCGGTGCAAACTGGTACGAGAAGGGTATGGCGTGGGCGCAGTCGGCAGGCATTTCGGATGGCCGCGCGCCGGAGGCCGGCATTACACGAGCAGCTCGTCACCATGCTGTACCGCTATGCGGATGTCCCCGAAGCCGGCGGCACACTGGATGCCTTTGCAGACGCAGATACCGTCAGCGCCTACGCGGTCGATGCTATGCGATGGGCGGCAGCAAACGGAATCGTCAACGGCTCGCACGGCAGGCTGAATCCACAGGGGAATGCCACCCGCGCACAGGTCGCGGCAATGCTGATGCGGTTCTGTGAAAAGATGGAACGATAATACATTACGCCGCGCATGCCGGAGAACGCTGTGCGCGGCGTAAATTTTCGGGTCTAAAAATTTTTGGAATTTTTTCAGAAAATGTGTTGACAGATTCGTAATTCTGTTATATAATAAACAAGTCGTCAGGGATGAGACAACGACGACAATGACCCGATGGAAGTTTAGCTCAGCTGGGAGAGCATCTGCCTTACAAGCAGAGGGTCACAGGTTCGAGCCCTGTAACTTCCACCAAACAAAAAGCTCCTAAACATTGTGGTTTAGGAGCTTTTTTCTGTTTATTTGAACTTTTACAGCGTCGCAAGGGAAGCGGCGCTTTTTTTTTTTTTGTGTGAATGCGGTTTTTTTGGGGGTTTTACGGGTGCAGGATGTGGGACTAAGTGTGGGAGCAAAAATCAACGGATAGAGACGACTTTTTCTGCGTTTTCTTCCTGCTCTCGTTCGCAAAACTGAGCACCTTTAACGAGGCGTTCGCGAACGCTTCATCGGAGAGGTGCGTATAAATATGCGACGTCATGGCAATCGACTGGTGGCCCAGAAGATCCTTTGCGACGTTGAGGGACGCCGGCGGACTGTAAATCAGTCGCGTATGTATGCCGCAGGCAGTATGGCGTGAGATCATCAGCCACGACGGACGTTTCCGGGTCGATTGCGCCGCCTGCCATCTGCGCGCCCATATCCAGATCAAGCGCCTGCTTGAACGAGCGCCACATCTGCTTCATGGATGTTTCGGTGTGCGGCCTGCCGGTAGTTGGCTGCGTAAAAAAAGATAGCCGCTACTTTTTCCTCGACCTTGTGCCAGAGATCGCGCGCGGTCTTTACCCGGACGGAGTACCGCTTGCCATTATAGCTAAACGTTTTGCGGAAACATCCGTCTGATGTGTTTGTTTTTATTGTAAAACATCTTTGGTTGTACAATAAGAGGGTAGAATGCACTCGCTAACGCTCATCGGTTGCAGCCGGTGGGCGTAATTTTTATATTTAGAACCCGCGTATCAGTACGCGCGGGATACCGATAATACGGCATCTTTCCGGGTCGGTGCCCTCGATCCGTCTGGGCGGGTAAGACGGGTTTCAGGGGTACAAGCTCTAGCCAATCCTCGCTCTGAACGTAGTTGATGCGTTTGATGGTCATTTCGTCATCGCCATAGCTGATGACTCCGATCTCGCCGCTGTGGTTCATGGTGTTCTGCTTGAGCACCAGCACGATATCACCATCGCGGAAATCAGGATACATACTGTCACCGCGGACATGCATAGCGCAGAAATCCTCCGGCTTGCGGCCCTTGAGATAGGTGTCGGGAACTTTGACCATTTTCTCTTTGATTCTTTCTCCTAATGTCAGAACAAACACCCTTACTTTACATCAAACATTCGATTGGTTGTAATTATGGTATACCACCTGCGTGATTATAAATCACGCAAGGAGGTGTAAAACATAAACGCCTGAACCTATCAGGAACTCCGTCAGGGGGCAAGAACGACCTGATGCGGATGTATTCGAACATAGTATTGCTGACACTGGAGCAAGTCGCAAAACTCTACGGTTTTACCGACAAGCACAAAGCCAAGCGCATAATCGGCGCACCGAGAGTGTCCGGCGAGCATCGCGTGATGTACTATCTTGGCGACGTTGCGACCGACATCGTCAAGCGGCGTATTGGCATTGTACGATAAAATGCACAAGAAAGAAGATTCAATGTAAAAACAACAACTTCGCAGCCAATCTGGCTGCAGTCGAGAAGCACAGCTGCGGCATCAAGCCGAGCAAGCGTCTTTACTTCTGCTGGACGGAGGAGTAGCTCGAGCAGCTGACCGCTCTGTGGGATACGACGTCATGGAGCTGTGGAAGGGAAAACGTCTGCAGATACGCTATCTGGTTATTTGCGACGGCGACGTCACCCGTCCGTCCGGTGAGCCGTTCGTTCTGGGAGTGCAAGGGGCACTGGGTCACAAGCAGAAGCCGCAGTGCGTGCATATTTCCAACGTCCATGCCGACCTGCTGCCGACCGACGTTTACCTCCGGTATGTATGCCCGCATGACCCTCAACTTCTTCCCGTATGACGCTTCCGGCAACCGCGGCGTAGGCTTCGGTCTGGGCAACGTGTGCAAGACCCGCGACGGCGAACCGCTGGGTAGCCGTACAAATGCTGTACGGCAGCGTACCCCGGTACGCTTTCGCAGTTGGTGCGGACGGCACTGGGTGCCCAAGCCCGGCTATAAATTCGTGGACGCGGACTTTTCCGCCATCGAGGCGCGTGTGGTTGCGTGGCTTGCGGGCAAGGAATGGGTCTTGCAGGTTTTCCGCACGCACGACAAGATCTACGAGGCAACCGCAATCCCGTACACGCGAGTGCATTACCAAGGATGAGGTGAACTACATCAAACTGCGGTCGTTGGAACGGGCAGGCTTTATGATCGGGTATGACCCGATTCGCAAGCTGCCGAGCGTCACCGTGCAGGAGCTGGCCGGTCTGGAAGAGCAGACCATTGAGTATCTGCTGCGGTATCAGTACGGTGAGGACCTTGTGAAGAAGCCTGCCGAGGCTATGTAGGGAGTAAAGCGAACCCCTCCGAGAACTGGTTTTATGCCGGCTCCTGGAGGGGCTGTTTTATTCAGTTGCCTTCGGCTTATCTCCGTCAAATACTACATGAGCAAAGCGGAAACGCTGCGCAACATCAGGGTACTTCGCGTGATCCGCTTCGGAGGCGAACATATCATACGGCCGCGCATAAACTTTGAAATCGCCGTAGAGCGCCTGATAAATTACCAGCGGTTCGCCGGTTTCTGTATGCGTGGCGATGGCAAGTACCTGATACAGTTTGTTCTTGAAGTGCAGGCATTTTTCACCGACAAGAATTTTCTTGAAACCATTCATATTTCCTCCAATCCTATATTTTTATTATAACAGAGGGAGGGTAAAGAAAAAGAGCACACCCGCAATCAGGTGTGCTCTATTCTAATGGTTAATGCGAAAACATTCCGAACTATGAAAAAGTTTGTATCTTCGCATTATGGTGGACTTGAAGGGGATCGAACCCTCGACCTCTCGGATGCGAACCGAACGCTCTCCCAAAACTGAGCTACAAGCCCGAATATATGTGTCAAGAAAAGCGTTTTGAGCAAACTCAACTGAACAGGGAAGAACGGGGACTGCTTTCTGTACCGCTTCCACGCCCAACTGAGCGAATCGCCTGAATGTCAGCTTCTCGCAAGCAATTTACTGATCAAACCGAACTCTATTCGTTTAACTCGTTAAACTACTCTTGACAATTATTAATTATAACGGTAGAATAATTTTATGTCAAGCACTTTTTCCGGTGCAAAACGCAAAAACAGCGTGCAGCAGCCAGCTGTGCCAAAAGGAGAATTTAACATGAAAAACAGCGAAAAAACAATGGAAAAGATCGTAGCGCTCTGCAAGGGCCGCGGCTTCGTATACTCCGGCTCGGAGATTTACGGCGGTCTTGCAAACACTTGGGACTACGGTCCGCTTGGCGTTGAGTTCAAGAACAACGTCAAGGCAGCATGGCGCAAGAAATTTGTGCAGGAGAGCCGGTACAATGTAGGTCTTGACTCCGCGATCCTGATGAACCCGATGACCTGGGTTGCTTCCGGTCATCTGGGCGGCTTTTCAGACCCGCTGATGGACTGCAAGGTGTGCAAGGAGCGTTTCCGTGCCGACAAGGTAATTGAGGACTGGTGTGCTGAGAACAACTACGATCTCGGCAAGAGTGTTGACGCACTCAGCCAGGCTGAGATGAAGGCATTCATCGACGAGCATGAGATCGCATGCCCGACCTGCGGCAAGCACAACTGGACCGACATCCGTCAGTTCAATCTGATGTTCAAGACCTTTCAGGGCGTAACCGAGAACGCGAAGAACGAGCTGTATCTGCGTCCGGAGACCGCACAGGGCATCTTCGTAAACTTCCAGAATATCCAGCGCACCACCCGTAAGAAGATTCCGTTCGGCGTTGGTCAGGTAGGCAAGTCCTTCCGCAACGAGATTACTCCGGGCAACTTCACCTTCCGTACCCGCGAGTTTGAGCAGATGGAGCTGGAATTCTTCTGCAAGCCGGGCACCGACCTTGAGTGGTTCAAGTACTGGAAGGATTACTGCCACAACTTCCTGCTGTCTCGGCATGAAGGACGAGAACCTGCGTCTGCGCGACCACGATCCGGAGGAGCTGTCTCACTACTCCAACGCTACCACCGATATCGAGTTCCTGTTCCCCTTCGGATGGGGCGAGCTGTGGGGAATCGCAGACCGTACCGATTACGACCTGACCCAGCATCAGAACACCTCGGGTGTTTCGATGGAATACTTCGATCAGGAAGCAAATGAGAAGTATATTCCGTATGTTATCGAGCCGTCTTTGGGTGCTGACCGTGTCGTTCTGGCATTCCTGTGCGACGCTTACGATGAGGAAGTTGTAGGTCAGGACAAGAACGGCAAGGACGATGTTCGTACCGTTCTGCGTCTGCATCCGGCTCTGGCACCGTTTAAGGCTGCTGTACTGCCGCTGTCCAAGAAGCTGACCGACAAGGCTATGCCGATCTGGCAGGAGCTGGCTAAGCAGTTCTCTGTTGATTTTGACGATGCAGGCTCTATCGGTAAGAGATACCGCCGTCAGGATGAAATCGGTACGCCGTTCTGTGTTACCTACGATTTCGAGACCGAGCAGGATGGCTGCGTAACCGTTCGTGACCGCGACACTATGGAGCAGGAGCGCATCAAGATCGAGGAAGTTGCTGCTTATATCGCAAAGAAGATCGAGTTCTGATTTTTTCGCTGCTGAACATTGATCATCAAAACCGCTGCACAATCCCTGTGCGGCGGTTTTCTTTATTTGGATGGAGAACAGAAAACACTACCCAAAACCTATTGGAAATATAGGGATTGAGCCATCGGAAATTGGGCACTCTGCCGGAATGAAAAAAGTTTGTCGGAAAGGGTTGACAGAAGAGGGGGGAGTTTAGTATAATCATAGCAATCCCAGTGAAATAATATGAATTTAGGAGACGCGGTTATGCGATACTACTTTGAAAAGCTGCTCCGCTCGAATTTCCGATTTGGGCGAATGTGATCCTTCTTTTAGTACACGAAACGAATCAATCACTTCAAACATGTATATAAAAAGGAGATTATTATCATGGCAACTATCAAGAATACCGAAAACTGGTCCTTTGAAACCAAGCAGCTGCACATCGGTCAGAGACCGCTGATCCGGTTACCGATTCTCGTGCAGTTCCGATCTACCAGACCACTTCCTATGTTTTCCATGACAGTCAGCACGCGGCTGACCGTTTCGGTCTGGCTGACGCAGGCAATATCTACGGTCGTCTGACCAATTCTACGCAGGATGTGTTCGAGAAGCGCATTGCAGCACTCGAGGGGCGGTGTTGCTGCCTGGCTACCGCTTCCGGTGCCGCAGCGATCACTTACACCATTCAGGCACTTGCTCAGGCCGGCGACCACATCGTAGCACAGAAGACCATCTACGGCGGCAGCTATAACCTGCTGGCACACACTCTGCCGCAGTCGGCGTTGAGACCACCTTCGTTGATGCCGCAACAATCTGGAAGAGCTGGAAGGTGCTATCAAGGACAACACTTGTTTACATCGAGACCGGCAACCCGAATTCCGATATTCCGGATATCGAGGCTATTGCAAAGATTGCGCACAAGCACGGTCTGCCGCTCGTAATGACAACACTTTCGGTACCCGTACCTCATCCGTCCAATTGAGTACGGCGCTGATATCGTTGTTCACTCTGCTACCAAGTTCATCGGCGGCCACGGCACGACCCTCGGTGGTATCATCGTTGATTCCGGCAAGTTCGACTGGAAGGCATCCGGCAAGTATGCACCGATCGCTGAGCCGAACCCGAGTTATCACGGCATCTGCTTTCGCAGATGCAGTTGGTCCTGCTGAACCTACATCCGTGCAATCCTCCTGCGTGATACCGGTGCTACCATTTCTCCGTTCAACGCATTTTGCTGCTGCAGGGCACTGAGACTCTGTCTCTGCGTATCGAGCGTCACGTTGAGAACACCAAGAAGGTCGTTGAGTTCCTGACCAATCACCCGCAGGTTGAGCATGTGAACCATCCGTCTCTGACGAACCACCCGGATCATGCTCTGTACGAGAAGTACTTCCCGAACGGCGGCGCATCTATCTTCACCTTCGATATCAAGGGCGGAAAGGAAGCAGCATTTAAGTTCATTGACAAGCTGCAGATCTTTTCTCTGTTGGCAAATGTTGCTGACGTTAAGAGCCTGGTCATCCATCCGGCAACGACCACTCACTCGCAGCTGACCGCAGAGGAGCTGGAGGATCAGGGTATCCATCAGGGCACCATCCGTCTGTCCATCGGCACCGAGAATATCAATGATATTCTGGCTGACCTCGAGCAGGCATTCAACTAAGCTGAATATCGCGTATTCCTATTTTACCTCTTACAATTTCACGAGAAAAGACCCGTTGAAAGCGGGTCTTTTCCTATCTGTACAGCAGTTTCATCCCTCGATGATGGCAAAATAAGTGCAATTTTATCAATCGGCATAATACCCCCTTTTTCGGTTTGCAGTTTATATAACTGGAAAAAGGGAGCTTTATTTTTACAGCTGCGAGAAAACCTCGCCGATTGGCGCGTGAATGACCAGATCAGCACGGCGATCCGCAGGAGTAGGGGACTTATTGACCAAAACCAGCTTATTGCCGCGGTAATAGTCGATCAGACCAGCGGCCGGATACACAGCCAGTGATGTGCCACCGATAATCAGAATATCAGCCTTGGAGATGTAGTCTACGCTCTTGTTGATCGTGTAGCTGTCGAGTCCCTCCTCGTACAGCACGACATCCGGCTTGATAATGCCGCCGCAGGGAGCATCGCGGAATGCCGGTATCCTTGGCGATATCCTCAACCGGATATGGCTTGCGGCAGCGCATGCAATAGTTGCGCAGTACCGAACCGTGCAGCTCAAGCACTTCCTTCGAGCCTGCCTTCTGGTGCAGACCGTCGATGTTCTGCGTTACAACGGCACGGCACTTGCCCTCGCGTTCCCACTCGGCCAGCTTGAGGTGAGCCGCGTTCGGCTTTGCATCAAGAGCCAGCATTTTCGCCCGATAGAAGCGATAAAACTCCCTCGGTTTCGCTCAAAAGAACGTGTGGCTGAGAATGGTCTCCGGCGGGTACTTGTACTGCTGATTGTATAGACCGTCCACCGAGCGGAAATCGGGAATGCCGCTCTCGGTCGACACGCCCGCGCCGCCGAAAAAGGCAATGTTGTCGCTGCCGTCGATCCACTCTTTTAATTTAGCGATTTGTTCATTCATGAAAATCCCTCCATGAAATCAAAAAATTAGGCGTTAGTAATCCCTAATCATTCAGTAATCGAAACCAGACCCTCATGACGTGGCTTTTGCCGGCGTTTCCTTCTCGATGTAGCCGATGGCTGCGGAGCAGACAACGATATGATCCTCCGGTACGCCGTACTCAGTCAGCAGTGCACGAACCTCGGGCACGTCGCAGGTCTCGCGCAGCTGGTTGATCCAGCAGGGAGCCGAGGCCAAGAACTCGGTAGCCATCAGCAGCAGATTCTCCATTGCAGCAGCGCCGTCTACTAGAGCGTGGTGCTCATCCCGCTTGTAGGAAATGATAATGTTGACCGGTGCACCGTAGAAATTGTACTCCGGACCGCGATTGTCTGCCTCAGCTACGGCACGAGCCAGCTTGAGCGACTTCTCTGCATTGTAAACCACGGTAAAGTGCCACAGGTACTTGCCCATGCCGGAAGGCGCCCATTCAGCAGCTTCAACAATCTGCATGATCTGATCCTTCGGCGGCAGCTCGACTTGAACGCGCGCGTAGAGCGGCGAGACTTGATAACTTCCATCAGGTTAGACATAGGGAAAAACCTCCTGAAACAAATAGGGATTGATATTTATAAATATAGTATATAGCATTCTGGGTGTCGTTTCAAGACAACATGAACAAAAAATACGGCTGCATCTGTAAATTATCTGTGAAAACAGCGGTTTGTGTGGTATACTGATTCTAATTGAAAAATAATGCGGAGGAATCTCTTACATGATCACTATCAGCGATCTTAGCTTAAACTTCAGCGGCGAGCCGCTGTTCAAAGATGTAAACCTGAAATTTACCCAGGGCAACTGCTACGGTGTTATCGGTGCAAACGGTGCAGGCAAGTCTACATTCCTGCGCATTCTGTCCGGTGATTTGGACCCGTCCACCGGCACGGTTTCGATTGCTCCCAAGACCCGTATGAGCGTACTCAAGCAGGACCACTTTGCCTTCAACGAGGAGACTGTTCTCAACACGGTTCTCGGCGGCAACGAGCGTCTGCTTGAGGTTATGCACGAAAAGGATGCGCTCTACATGAAGGATCCGTTCACCGAGGAGGACGGCAACAGGGCTGCTGAGCTGGAGTCCGAGTTTGCTGAAATGGGCGGTTGGGACGCCGAGACCGAGGCCAGCCAGCTGTTGAACGGTCTGGGTCTGGATGCAGATGCCATCCTGTACACCGAGATGAAGAACCTCGGTGACGTCGAGAAGGTCAAGGTGCTGCTGGCGCGTGCGTTGTTCGGCAAGCCGGATATTCTGTTGCTGGACGAGCCTACCAACCATCTTGATATTCAGGCAGTCCGCTGGCTGGAGGACTTCCTTGCCGATTTTGAGGGCACCGTCCTCGTTGTATCGCATGACCGTCACTTCCTGAACAATGTATGTACCCATATTGTTGATATCGACTACAACAAGATCAAGATGTACGTGGGCAACTACGACTTCTGGTATGAGTCCTCTCAGCTGGTGCAGCAGCTCATCAAGAATCAGAACAAGAAGAACGAGGAGAAGATCAAGGAACTGCAGAACTTCATTCAGCGTTTTGCGGCAAACAAGTCCAAGTCCCGTCAGGCGACCAGCCGCCGCAAGCTGATCGACAAGCTGTCCGTCGAGGAAATGCCGGCTTCGTCCCGCCGTTACCCGTGGGTAGCGTTTGACGCGGACCGTGAGGCAGGCAAGGACATTCTTGAGGTGCGCGGCATCTCCAAGACCATCGACGG
>VOFB01001134.1_pt1 | contig 50000 bp, 96 predicted proteins | sample 5384141 | NCBI WGS metagenome assembly VOFB01 (sample SAMN12384721, study PRJNA508395) | human gut metagenome | isolation source: healthy gut A | host: Homo sapiens | reverse complement strand
GGATTGGTGGTTTATCTCCACGCAGGCGGATTTACTGCTGGTGATAAATCCGGAGACGAACAAATTCTCAAATGGCTGTGTTCAAAAAGGCTATATAGCGGCAGGAATTAACTACACCTTGCGTGACGAAGCACACCCGGAAGCCAGCGTTTATTCCCAGTCAATGGAAATTAAAGAGAGTATGCCCGCAGTTATTGCAGAAGCGGAGAAACTCGGCTATCATATCGATGAGATGTCCATCGGTGGCGGTTCGGCAGGTCATTGTCTTGCAATGCTCTATGCCTATCGTGATGAAGAAACTTCTCCCGTTCCTGTGAAAATGGTGTTCGGTGCTGTCGGCCCTTCCAGTTTCTACCCGGAGGATTGGAAATGCTATGGCTTTGACAAGGAAACAGAAGAAAGCAGAGCTGCCGCCGCAGGACTGTTTAGCGTGATGGCTGGCAAAGAGATTTCTCCCGATATGTTTGGAACACCGGAATATGATGAAGCAATCAAGGACATTTCCGCTCTTTTGTGGATTGACGAAAACACAGTTCCGTCTGTTTTTAGCGTATGGCAAGTTTGACAAGGTGCAATCCTTTGAAGCGTCTGTTCGTCTTGATAAGGCTTTGACGGAACACAACGTGCCGCACGAATATATCGCTTGCGAGCACTCCGGACACGGCTTGCAGAATGATAACAAAGAATTTCTTCTGCATAATCAAAAAATGGAAGAATATCTTGATAAATATATGCCTGTGAAATAATAATGAAAGCGTGAACATTGTATGGACAAGAAAAAGAAAGAAAGTATTCATCAATATTGGCATAACCATTGCCGTAATAATCTTGCCGCCATACTTGGCATCGTTGTCGGGGAATTATTGCTCGACAATTTGATATAAGGTGGTGGCGGTATGAAGAAAAGAACAAAATAACACTTTGCAGTATACTATTCGTTATCGTGTTTACCGTCAGTGCTTTAATCAGAGTAAATTTGCTCGGTTCGGCACCTATGAGGCTGATGCAGGTCAAATGGGACGATACCGTAGGGACGATTTACAACGACTTAAACTATGAAAATGATTACGGACATAAATACGATTTGTATGTTCCTGCAAACCTTGATATAGGAAACGCACAGCAGCTTATTCTTTTTATCCACGGCGGTAGTTTTAATTCCGGTGCAAAAAGAGGTCGGAGAAGTTTGGTGCAAATATTACGCTTCAAAGGGGTATATTGCAGCTTCACTTGACTACCTCTTCAAACTGTTCAAGAGGACGCAAGCCTTGTGAGAATGAACACAGAAATCAAAGAATGTGTGAACGCAATCAACGAAAAGTGCAAAGAACTCGGTTATACCCTCCTTGATGGTATGGCAACCTGCGCTGTTTCCGCAGGCGGAACGCTTGCAATGAATTATGCCTACACCTGTGCCGAAACCTCCGTCGTTCCTGTGAAATTTGTGTTTCAACTTGCTGCACCTGCTGACTTTGAACCGAGCGATTGGGATATACTAAAAAAAGGTCAACAAGCTCGATACCGATGCTGAATTTCTTTCTATGATGACAGGCGTAAATATTACAGAGGAAATTATTAAAAGCGGCGAATATGAGAAGTATGTCGATATGATTTCTCCCAGCAAAGGCTGGTAAATGAAAACTCTGTTCCCACATTACTGGGATATGGACTGAAAGATCATCTTGTACCGAGAGAGTTAAAGTACAAATTGGTTTCTGCATTAGAAGATAACGGTGTAGAGTATGATTATTTTGAATTTCCCAACTGCAATCACGGTATGTACCGTGACCTCGATATGCTGAAGCAGTTTTTAGAACTGTCTCTTGAATACTGTGAAAGGTACTTTTGAAAAGCATAAAGTTTCAACATATTGTTTTTGAATAAATGTGTTAAACAGTAGCCTCTGGTCTTTTAATATAGCGGTGCTACGAACGGCGTTCATTTTTCCAACCCACAACATCGGCTTGGTTGCCTTTAACTGTTCGGTAACACCTTGCTTTTCCGCCATTTCATTTACCAGCCGAGAAAACATTTTCTCAGCCTGCTTGTCAATATCTGCAAGGTATGAGTTTAGTTTCCCGCTTGTCAGCAAGTTTATATCGCTTTAATTCAAAAGGTGTTTCGCATTTATTGGGACATGCCAAGGAAATCATATCAGTAGATGTCTATGGAGATACGCAGGAAATCATAGAAGACTGTCTGGATGTATTGGAACCATTTATTGAAGAAGTTATTCCAAAAGAGCGGAAAGATCAGTATTATGATTATTCAGAAGTGATTGAAATAGACTTAATCCTGGAGGAATATTTCAACGCAGCATGATAAAAAATAGAATAGTAGTGATAGAAAAAAGTACAAATAAGAATCGAACATTTGTACTTTTTTCTTGCCTCCATCTATATACTTTCAAAAAATGTTTGATATAATAGGGACTGTTACAAGAACAAACAGTAAAATATGACAGAATCGGAGCCTGGTATCATCAGGCATTTCCGAGTGTTGTTTTATCCGCAAAAATCAGTTTTGTGACTTTTATTCGTAACGAGGTGAGAAACACATCTATTCACCACAAAAATAAGCTTTTCGTTACGAATCCGGATACGAATTTTTGGCTGATAATGATCGTAATGTTCATTTTTCAATCGCATTTATGCGATTAAAAGTCACATCTTATTGAACATTAGTAGTTCAATAAGGTGAATGGAGGAATTTACTATGAATGCAGTTCAAACTAAAATCCGCTGACCCATTGCTCATAAAAAGCAGCTCGCAGGGCGGACATGCTTTTAAATTAAAAGCCCCATATAAGCCAACCGGAGACCAGCCACAGGCGATAGCAGAGCTTGTGAAAGGGTTCAAGGAAGGCAATCAATGCCAGACTTTACTAGGGGTTACGGGTTCTGGAAAAACTTTTACGATGGCAAACGTGATCCAGCAATTGCAAAAGCCGACACTGGTCATCGCTCATAATAAGCACTTTAGCTGCACAGCTCTACGGAGAATTCAAGGAGATGTTCCCTGAGAACGCGGTGGAGTATTTTGTCTCCTACTACGACTACTACCAGCCGGAAGCCTACGTCCCATCCTCAGACACATACATTGCGAAGGACTCCGCCATCAATGAAGAGATTGACAAGCTCCGTCTTTCCGCTACAATGGCACTGATGGAGAGGAGAGATGTGATCATCGTTGCCAGTGTTTCCTGCATTTATGGATTGGGTAACCCGGTGGATTATCAGAACATGGTGATCTCCCTCTTCGTCCCGGAATGATCAAAGACCGGGATGAGGTGATGGCAAAAACTGATTGATATGCAGTATGACCGAAATGATATGGATTTTCACCGTGGAACCTTCCGGTGCGGGGAGATGTGGTGGAGATTATTCCGGCTTACCATTAGCGATACGGCGATCCGTGTGGAATTTTTCGGAGATGAGATTGACCGGATTTCGGAGATTGATATTCTGACTGGCGAAGTTAAAAATGAACTGAAGCATATTGCAATCTTTCCGGCTTCTCATTATGTTGTTGACCGCGAGAACATTAAGCGTGCTGTGGCAGATATTGAGGAAGAGTTGGAAGAACAGGTGAAATAGTTTAAATCGGAATGATAAACTGCTGGAGGCACAGCGTATCGCAGAGCGGACGAATTTTGATATTGAGATGCTCAAAGAGACCGGATTTTGTTCCGGAATCGAGAATTATTCCCGGACATTTGTCAGGATTAAAGCCGGGACAGGCTCCGTATACATTGATCGATTATTTCCCGGATGATTTTATTATTATGATCGACGAGTCGCACAAGACGGTTCCGCAGATCGGCGGCATGTATCATGGAGATCAGTCAAGAAAGCAGACGCTGGTAGATTATGGATTTCGTCTTCCGTCGGCAAAGGACAATCGTCCGCTGAATTTTGAAGAGTTTGAAAGTAAGATTAATCAGGTCTTATTTGTATCGGCAACGCCTGGGCAGTATGAGATGGAACATGAACTTCTCAGAGCAGAGCAGGTAATCCGTCCGACAGGTCTTCTTGATCCTGAGGTTGAAGTCCGTCCGGTGGAAGGACAGATTGATGATCTTTTAGGGTGAAATTAATAAAGAAATTGAAAAGAAAAAAAATAAGGTTTTGGTCACTACTCTGACAAAGAAGATGGCGGAAGATCTGACGGATTATATGAGAGGTGGGCATCCGCGTGAAATATCTTCACTCTGATATTGATACCCTTGAGCGTACCGAGATCATCCGTGATATGAGACTGGATGTATTTGATGTCCTTGTAGGAATTAATCTGTTAAGGGAAGGACTAGACATTCCGGAGATTACACTGGTAGCGATCCTTGATGCCGACAAAGAAGGTTTCCTTCGTTCGGAAACGTCTCTGATCCAGACTATTGGACGTGCGGCACGAAATTCGAAGGGCATGTTATCATGTATGCAGATACAATGACCGAATCCATGCAGCTTGCGATTGATGAGACACAGAGACGTCGTGAGATTCAGATGCAATATAATAAGGAGCATGGAATTACGCCAAAGACCATTCAGAAATCAGTACGTGATCTGATCAGCATTTCCAAAAAAGGTGGCAGCACAAGAACTGAAGATGGAGAAAGATCCGGAATCTATGAGCCGCAAGGAACTGGAGAAGCTGGTCAGGGATTTGGAAAACAGATGAAGAAGGCGGCAGCAGAGCTGAACTTCGAGGTGGCAGCAGAGCTGCGTGATAAGCTGATTGATCTGAAAAAGATGTTGAATGATATGGATAAATAATTTAATGATGCCAGGGTTAAAAAAAAGACTTTGATGCCTACGGATTGCTCCGTGCTACGCACTCCCAATCCTACCCAATATTCGCATATCGTGGGATTATCATCCCACTTTTATGCTCATATCGGGGCGGTTCTAAGGTCTTTCACCCACCTATGAGCAAGCTCATGTGGGCTTAGACCTTTTGACCCTGGCATCTATATTATTGAACTATGGACATGAAAATAAGGAGAAAAGAGAATGGCAAAGAAAATGGATGCCCGCCAGTATATCAGGATCAGGGGAGCAAATGAAAATAATCTGAAGAATATCGATGTGGATATTCCAAGGAATGAACTGGTTATTTTGACGGGCCTGAGTGGTTCTGGAAAATCTTCTCTGGCATTTGATACGATTTATGCAGAAGGACAGAGAAGATACATGGAATCGTTATCTTCTTATGCAAGACAGTTCCTGGGTCAGATGGAGAAACCGGATGTAGACAGTATTGAAGGGCTTTCACCTGCAATTTCCATTGATCAGAAATCAACGAACCACAACCCGCGTTCCACCGTTGGAACTGTGACGGAGATTTATGATTATTTCCGTTTATTATATGCGAGAGTTGGAATTCCGCATTGCCCGAAATGTGGTCGTGAGATTGCAAAAAGCAGTCGGTAGATCAGATGGTGGATCAGATCATGGCGCTTCCGGAGAGAACGAAGATACAGCTTCTGGCTCCGGTCGTAAGGGGAAGAAAGGGAACGCACGCTAAATTATTATTTGACAGAGCGAAGAAGAGTGGTTATGTGCGTGTCCGTGTAGATGGAAACCTGTATGAGCTTTCCGAGGAGATCACTCTGGACAAGAATATCAAGCATAATATTGAGATCATTGTGGATCGGCTTGTAGTTAAACCGGGGATTGAGAAAGAGGCTGACAGATTCTGTGGAAAATGTACTTCAGCTGGCAGAGGGACTGCTTCTTGTAGATGTGATCGATGGAGAGCCAATGAATTTCAGCCAGAGTTTTTCCTGTCCTGACTGCGGTATCAGCATTGATGAAATAGAGCCGAGAAGCTTTTCTTTCAACAATCCATTTGGTGCTTGCCCGGAGTGTCTTGGCCTTGGTTACAAAATGGAATTTTCAGAAGAACTGATGATTCCGGATCCGTCGCTGAGTATCAATGAAGGTGCAATCACGGTTCCTGGCTGGCAGTCCTGTGCGGATAAGACCAGCTTTTACCAATGCAATCCTGCAGGCTCTTTGCAGGAATATGATTTTGATCTGGATACACCTTTTGAGGATTATCCCGAAAAAGAACATGATGTTCTGATCTATGGAACCAATGGAAAAGAGGTGAAAGTGTATTATAAAGGGCAGCGGGGAGAAGGCGTTTATGATGTCGCATTTGACGGACTGATCAAGAATGTGGAACGCCGTTACCGTGAGACCGGTTCGGAGACGATGAAAGCAGAATATGAGACTTTCATGAATATTACACCATGTTCGGCATGTGGTGGTCAGCGGTTAAAGGCAAGTGCATTGGCAGTAACCAGTTGGAGATAAAATATTTCAGAAGTGACAACACTTTCTATAGAACGAAAATTTCAGAAATTTTTCAGGAACTGCATTTGACAGAGACACAGCAGTTGATTGGTAATCAGATTCTGAAAGAGATCAAAGCAAGAATCAGTTTTTGATGGATGTCGGTACTGGATTATCTGACGCTTGCGCGTGCAACAGGAACTTTTCGGGGGGTGAAGCACAACGTATCCGTCTGGCGACACAGATCGGTTCTGGATTAGTTGGAGTAGCTTATATCCTGGATGAACCGAGTATTGGACTGCATCAAAGAGATAATGATAAACTTCTTGCGACGCTGAAACATCTGCGTGGATCTTTGGAAATTCATTGATTGTAGTAGAGCATGATGAAGATACGATGCTGGCAGCAGACTATATTGTAGATATCGGTCCGGGAGCAGGAGAACATGGCGGACAGGTTGTTGCCACAGGAAATGCACAGGAAATCATGAAAAATCCAAATTCTGTCACAGGAGCGTATTTGAGTGGAAAAATCAAGATTCCGGTTCCGACAGAAAGAAAGAAGCCAACAGGTTGGTTAAAGGTGATTGGTGCAGAGGAAAATAATCTGAAGAAGATCAATGTCAGTTTTCCGGTCGGGTGTACTGACCTGTGTGACGGGAGTATCAGGTTCAGGAAAAAGTTCGCTGGTGAATGAGATTTTATAAAAAGACTTGGCAAGAGAACTGAATCGTGCCAGAACGATTCCGGGTAAGCATAAAAAGATAGAAGGACTGGAGCAGGTTGACAAGGTGATCAATATAGATCAGTCACCAATCGGAAGGACGCCACGGTCCAATCCTGCCAACTTATACAGGCGTGTTTGATTTGATCCGAGATTTGTTTGCAGGAACGCCGGATGCAAAAAGCACGGGATACAAGAAAGGACGGTTTAGCTTTAATGTTAAAGGGGACGTTGCGAAGCATGTGCAGGAGACGGAATCCTGAAAATTGAAATGCATTTTTTTTCGGATGTTTATGTTCCTTGTGAGGTCTGTGGGGAAAGCGGTACAACCGGGAAACGCTGGAGGTACGCTATAAAGGGAAAGAGTATTTATGATGTATTGAATATGACGGTGGAAGAAGCGGTAGAATTTTTTCGCACATGTACCGTCGATCCGAAGAAAGATGGAAACGCTGAATGATGTCGGACTTGTCGTATATCCGTCTGGGTCAGCCATCCACGGAGTTTCGGGAGGAGAGGCACAGAGGATCAAACTTGCATCCGAGCTGAGTAAACGCAGTACCGGAAGAACGGTTTATATTTTAGATGAGCCGACAACAGGGTTACATTTTGCGGATGTTCATAAATTAACAGAGATATTACGCAGACTTTCAGAGGATGGAAATACAGTGATCGTAATCGAACACAATCTGGATGTCATCAAAACGGCAGATTATATTATTGATATCGGACCGGAAGGCGGAGGAGACCGTGGAGGAACTGTTGTGGCAACGGAACACCGGAAGAGGTGGCAAAAATCCAGATCCTACACTGGAAAATATATTGCAATTCTAAATTGGAAAATAAAGACGAAAAAAGTCGAAAAAAGTCGTAAAAAATGTCAAAAATATATTTTAAGCAAAAATTATGATGATAAAACATTACTTTTTGAAAACATTTATTGACAACTAGGTAAAAACAGTAACGATAAACCCCTTCAAGGGAAAAAGACCCTTCATTGGGGAAAAGAATGCTGGAATCAGTAACAGACAAAGTTGAATTTGATAAAAGAACAGTAAAAAAGCGTTTTAGAAGGGAGATTTAAAATTATGATGTCAGTAGATCTTGGTATTGATTTAGGAACGGCCAGTGTACTGGTTTATGTAAAAGGAAAAGGGTTGTGCTGAAAGAACCATCGGTAGTTGCATTTGACCGGGATTCAAATGTGATCAAAGCCATCGGAGAAGATGCAAGGCTGATGCTTGGTCGAACACCAGGTAATATCGTTGCAGTCAGACCACTGAGACAGGGCGTTATCTCTGATTATAAAGTAACAGAACAGATGATGAAATATTTTGTTCAGAAAGCATTGGGAAAACGTACATTTCAAAAAGCCTAGAATCAGTATCTGTGTCCCAAGTGGTGTAACAGAAGTGGAACGTAAGCAGTTGAGGAGGCTACTTATTGCAGCTGGTGCAAGAGAAGTTCATCTGATTGAAGAGCCGGTTGCAGCAGCTATCGGTGCAGGAATCGATATTTCAAAACCTTGCGGTAATATGATTGTTGATATCGGGGGAGGAACATCAGATATTGCAGTTATTTCGCTGGGTGGAACTGTTGTAAATACATCACTTAAGATCGCAGGTGATGATTTCGATGAGGCAATTGTGCGTTATATGAGAAAGAAGCATAATCTTCTGATCGGTGAAAGAACCGCAGAGGATATTAAGATTAAGATTGGAACGACTTATCCACTTGTAGAAGAAGAGAAGATGGAAGTCAGAGGGCGTAATCTGGTAACAGGGCTTCCGAAGACAGTTACGGTGACTTCATCTGAGACAGAAGAAGGCTTTGAGAGAATCTACCGGACAGATTGTAGAAGCCGTAATCGGAGTATTGAGCAGACTCCACCGGAGTTGTCGGCAGATATCCTTGATCGTGGAATCGTGCTGACCGGAGGCGGATCACTTCTTCGTGGACTGGAAGAACTGATCGAAGAGCGGAAGAAAAAAGACTATTAAGTGAAAGCTGAAAAGAGAGAGAAGTGTCAGGGGTGTGAGATTCAATACTCCCTGTTATAATCCTTTTTGTTAATATTGTGGAAAAGGAACGAAAGAGGAAAAGACGTGGAAAAAGTAACAGGATATGTAGAGCACATCGTGTTTCGGAATGAGGAAAATGGATATACGGTATTTCATTTGGAAAATGAAGACGGAGAAGTAACGTGTGTGGGGAATCTGAATTTCATCACAGAAGGAGAAATGTTGGAATTAGAAGGAGAATACGTGAATCACAGCGTATATGGCAATCAGTTAAAAGTTTCGGCATATCGCGTGAAAGAACCGGAAGATCTGGTTTCCATCGAACGTTATCTTGGATCTGGTGCGATTAAGGAATCGGTCAGACCATGGCTTCAAGGATCGTAAAAAAGTTCAGGGAGGATACATTTCCGTATTATAGAAGAAGAACCGGAACGGCTCGCAGAGATCAAGGGAATCAGTGAACGGAAGGCGATGGAGATCGCTTCGCAGATGGAAGAAAAAAAAGGATATGAGAAAATCCATGATCTATCTGCAAAAATATGGAATTTCGACCAAGCTTGCAGCAAAGATCTATCAACGGTATGGAATGAAGGTGCATCAAATTCTGGAGGAAAATCCGTATCGGCTTGCAGATGATATCGAGGGAGTCGGATTCAGAACCGCAGATGAGATCGCGGCAAGAATCGGGATTCATACAGATTCAGATTACAGGATCCGGAGTGGATTGTTTTATACATTTTGCAGCAGGCAGTAGGAGAAGGGCATATCTATCTGCCTGAAGAATTACTTTACGCAGGGCAAAGGTTCTGCTTGGAATTGAAATTCTTATTGAAAAGTATATTATGGATCTGTGCATGGAGCGGAAGACCGTGATGAAAGAGAAAGACGGAAAAGTGATTGTCTATCCTGCACATTATTATTATATGGAACTGAATACGGCGAAAATGCTCAACGATCTTGATATTGATTGCCAGATGCCAGAAGATATGATGGAAAAAGACTGAGAGCTGTGGAAGAAAAGGAAAAGATAGAACTTGATCCGCTGCAGCATAAAGCGGTGATCGAGTCGATCAAACATGGACTTGCTGATCCTGACCGGAGGTCCGGGAACAGGAAAGACTACGACGATCAATACAATGATCCAGTTTTTTGAGAGCGAGGGATTGAGCATTCTTCTGGCGGCTCCAACCGGAAGGGCAGCGAAACGTATGACAGAGGCTACCGGCTATGAGGCACAGACGATCCACAGACTGCTGGAAGTGAATGGAAATCCAGAGGAGGAGAGTACAGGCGGATTTTTGAGAAATCGGGAGAATCCGCTGGAGGCAGATGTGATCATTATTGATGAAATGTCTATGGTGGATCTGAATCTGATGCATGCATTATTGTCTGCAGTAGTACAGGGAACGAGACTGATCCTGGTAGGAGATGTGGATCAGCTTCCGTCCGTGGGACCGGGAAGTGTTCTGAAAGATATTATTTCTTCAGAACGATTTCATGTTGTGACGCTGACAAAGATTTTCCGGCAGGCAGGAGAGAGTGATATTATCATGAATGCACATAAGATCAATGCAGGAGAACCGGTAGAATTAAATAAAAAGAGCAGAGATTTTTTCTTTGTCAAATGTGATGAGGCAGATACGATCATAGGGGGAATCATTGCATTAATCCAGAGAAAACTGCCGCAATATGTGCAGGCACATCCCAATGAGATCCAGGTGATGACACCGACAAGAAAAGGTCTTCTGGGAGTAGAACGAATGAATGTGATCCTTCAGAAATACCTGAACCCGGCAGACGAAAAAAGACGGAACAGGAGATTAACGGAAGGCTGTTCCGTGAAGGAGACAAAGTGATGCAGATAAAGAATAATTATCAACTGGAATGGGAAATCTGTACCAGGTTTGGTCTGACGGTAGATAAAGGAATGGGTGTTTTCAACGGTGACATGGGTGTGATCTCAGAAATCAATGAGTACAAAGAAACGGTAGAAGTAGAGTATGATGAAGGAAGAAAAGTGAAATATGGATTTGACATGGTGGATGAGCTGGAACTGGCATATGCGATCACAGTACATAAATCCCAGGAAGTGAATATCCGGCAGTGATTCTTCCTCTTTTTGCCGGGGCCTAAATTATTATATAACAGAAATCTTCTGTATACTGCTGTTACGAGAGCCAAGAAATGTCTTACAATTATAGGGAGTGATACAACATTTCAAGAAATGATCAGGAACAAAAGCGAACAGGAAAGATATACCAGTCTTGCAGAACGTATCGGAGAGTTCTGAAAAAAGCGGGAAAAAAAGTAAAGGCAGTGATTCTGAATCTGCTCTATCCCGGACGATGTATTTTTGCGGAAAAGTCGGAGAGAGTATCTGCTGCCGTTGTGAAAAGAAAATGATATGGATCAGAGAACCACGTTGCATGCGTTGCGGGAAAATGCTGAAAGATGAAGTGGCAGAATATTGTGAGGACTGTGCAAAAAGGAAATCTTATATCACACAGGGAAGGAGCCTCTGGCTGCATCAGAAACCGGTATCGGATGCATTATACCGGTTTAAGTATCATAATAAACGATGTTATGGATTAGTCTTTTTCGGAAAAACTGGCGGAAAAATATGAAAAGAAACTGAAAGAGTGGAAGATTGGGCTGATCCTGCCAATTCCGCTTCACTGGAAAAGGAAAAGAAAAAGAGGCTATAATCAGGCGGAAATCCTGGCACGTGAACTGGGAAAGAGAACCGGGCTTGCGGTGTGTACGGATCGGCTGCTGAGGATCAGGAATACCCGCCCACTGAAGCTGTTTGACAGAAAAGAGCGGATGGAAGTACTGCAGGGAGCATTTGCAGTGAGGAGCAGCAGCGATTTTCCCTGAAAATATCCTGCTGATTGACGACATTTATACATCAGGAAGTACGATGGAACATGCTGCAGGAATATTAAAAAGAGCAGGTGTTATATGATATACTAAAATATAAGATGCCAGGGTCAAAGCCCCTGACTATGATACCTACGGATTGTTACGCACTACGTGCTCCCACAATCCTACCCAACATTCGCATATCGTGGTGCTTACGCCCCACTTTTATGCTCATATTGGGGCGGGTCACAAGGTCATTCTACCACTAGTGTGCGAGCACACGTGGTGTCAGACCTTTGACCCTGGCATCAAATATAATTAAGAAAAGAACGGAATTATTTAAGAGAGGGCATGGACGCGGATATGTTGGATGAGAACAGGATACGTCTGATGACGAAACTTGCGATTTGCGAAAAAAAGGGGATAGAAAAGGATATACAGATCAGTGGATATTTTAAAAAGGATTATGCGAGCCTGAAAAAATGGATTACGCTGATCGGGATCACAATCGGATATGGACTGGCAGCAGCATTATTTGCAGTATGTGCATCAGATACGTTATTAGAGGATCTTACGTTTATAAAGCTGGTATTGCGGGAGTCTATCTTGCGTTACTGATTTTGTATGGAATCGGGGCTGGATCTTTTTTATAAAAGAAGCATCAGAAAGCAAAAGAGAATGTAAGAAGTTATTATAGAGGTTTGGTAAAACTGGAAAAGGTGAGCAAAAGGAGAAAAGCAGAGCATGAGTAGTATACTTGTATTAAGAGAACGGTTGAAGCAGATTTATGCTTCCTATTCTATTTATATCCAGAAGGCGGCACAGTTTCTGCTGGGACTGTTTGTGTTCTGGCAGATCAATTCCAATGTTGGATTTATGAAGAACGCCGCATCCATTTTCTGCACATTAGGGCTTGCAGTTATCTGCACTTTTTTCCCTGTGATTATTATGGTACTTGCGGCTACGGCATTGATCCTGGTACATTTTTTATACATTGTCATTGCCGATTGCAATCGTATCAGCCGTTATTTTCCTTCTGATGTATCTTTTTATTTCAGATTTACACCAGAAAAAGCGTGGCTGATCCTGGTGAGTGCATTGGCATGTGTGTTGAAGATTCCATTTATCATACCGGTTCTGTTTGGACTTCTTGGAACTCCGGTGTGGGTTGTACCTGCATCCTGTGGAGTGATATCTTATTATATGCTTCATTTTGTTAAGGGATCAGCTACGGCATTAAAAGAGACAGATGTGTTGACAAATGGTCTGATGAATTTTGCACAGCAGGTGATTGCTGGAAAAGAGATGTGGATGATGGTACTGGCTGTAGCGATCGGAGTACTGGTTGTGAATCTGATCCGCAGCCGTGCGGTGGATCATGCGTGGAAGATTGCATCTTTTGCAGGGGGAGCGGTATGCATAATCATTGCGACAGCGGGAAATATGGTATTAGGACTTCATATTTCTTATGGAACGATCATTCTGAGTTCGGTTATCGGAATCCTTCTTGGATTGGTATTGGAACTGGTTTTTTTTTTCGGTGGATTATTCAAGAACCGAGAGAGTACAGTTTGAGGATGACGAATACTATTATTATGTAAAGGCTGTTCCAAAGGTTGTTGTTGCAACCCCGGAGAAGACAGTAAAGCATATTACTGAGCATACGCAGGAAAAAGAAGATAAAGATGTGGGAGAGCAGGAGGAACAGGAAACGGTGGGAAGAAGTGAAACGAAGAACCGATGATCTCCTGCTTACGCAGAGCCTGAGCCGGGAATTAGGACTGGATAACGATCCAAATAAGAGACAGCCGTAATGAACCGGTAACCGGGAGAAAAAAATAAGGCGGTGTAACTTTTATGTTAGCTGGAATTAGAACGTTTATAAGTAATTATACAAATGGAATGTATTTTCCACATATACAGATTATTGATATCATTGAAATTCTGATCATTACAGTGATCGTGTATGAGATCATGCTGTGGATCAAGAATACAAAAGCATGGATGCTGTTACGCGGCATCCTTATGCTTGGTGCGTTTATTCTTGTAGCGTGGATCTTTCAGATGAATACGATCCTGTACCTGGCAAAGGCATCGATCAATGTTCTGGCAGTTGCGGCGGTTGTTGTATTTCAGCCGGAACTGAGAAGGGCTTTGGAGAAACTTGGCGAAAAAGAATCTGTTCAGTAATATTAATCCCTTTGATAAGAACAGGGAAAATGAACGGTTCTCAGATGAGACGATGGAAGGAATCGTACGTGCGTGTTATGAGATGGGAAGTGTCTGTACGGGTGCTTTGATCGTCGTAGAGCAGGCAATCCAGTTGACGGAATATGAAAATGACGGGAATTGAGCTTGACTGTAAAGTGTCTTCCCAGGTGCTGATCAATATATTTGAACATAATACACCACTTCATGACGGAGCCGTGATCATCAGAGGAAACCGTATTACTTCGGCAACCTGTTATCTGCCGTTGTCTGATAATATGACAATCAGTAAGGATCTTGGAACGAGACATCGTGCAGCTCTGGGTATGAGTGAGGTATGTGATGCACTGGTGATCGTAGTATCGGAAGAGACGGGACTGGTTTCAGTTGCAAGCGGCGGCAGATTATCCAGGGGAATCAATGCAGAGGAACTCAGAAAAGAACTGAGCCAGATTCAATATAGAAATTCCGATCCTAAAAAGAAGAAATTCACTATAAGGAAAAGGATGGCACAGATGATCAAGAAGTATAAACTGACAACAAACCTTTCATTAAAAATAGTTGCATTTGTATTTGCTGCATTTCTCTGGCTGATTGTGGCGAATGTGGATAATCCGGTTGTACGCAATACGTATGCAAATATTCCGGTAACGATTGTGAATGAGGATGTGATCACGCAGGGCGGAGAAGTTTATTCGGTATTGGATGAGCAGAATGTCAATGTAGTAGTTTATGCGAAACGTTCTGTTATTCAGCAGATTTCATCAGATGAGATTGTGGCAACAGCGGATATTAAAGAAATGGATGCCCATACAGGACTGATTCCGATCAAGATCACGATTCCATCACACAGTGGGGAATATCAGTCAGCAGACGCGTCTCCGAGAAATATCCAGATCAAGACAGAAAAAGACCGGAAAAGCCGTATTTACGATATCAGTCAGTGCGACAGGAGTTCCGAGAGATGGATATATGACCGGTGAAATGAAGGTGAATCCGGAAAAGATTACGATTACCGGTGCAGAATCCAAGATCAGTCAGATTAAAAAGGCAGAAGCAAAGATCAATGTGGACGGACTTTCAAAAGATACGGAAGTAGAGGCAGAACTGGTGCTTTATGATGCGGCAGAGAACGTCATCAGTCAGAGCCAGTTGAGTAATAACCTTGGAAGTGAGGGAATTACCGTGGATGTGGAAGTTCTTCAGAAAAGAGCGTTCCGGTACAGTTCAGTGTGTCAGGAGAGCCGGCAGAGGGATATCGTTATACGGGATGCACCAGTGAACCTGCCAGTGTCCAGATCTGTGGAAAAAGTACGGCTCTTGCGAATGTAACGGAGATCACAGTTCCGGGTTCGAAATGAACATACAGGGAGCTACTGAGAAAGTGGAGAAGACGATTGATATCAGCAAGTATCTTCCGGAAGGAGTTTCACTGGTAGACGATGCAGCTAAGAATGTGACGGCAACGGCAACCATCGAGGAAGATGGAACCCGGACAGTTGATTTTATGGTAGCTTCGATCAAAATCCGGAATCTGTCAGATTCCCTTCAGGTTTCTTATGAGCCGGATGCAGAAGTGATCCTCACGTTCAGAGGAAGTCCGAAACTGCTGGAGGCATTGGATGTGAGCAATGCGGTTTCAGTTAATCTGCAGAATTTTACAAAGCCGGGAACGTATGATGTTCCGGTTGATGTAGATCTGCCGACAGGAGTGAGCCTGAGCGAGAAAGCAGTAGTGAAACTGACGCTGACAGAGAAGGAAGAACAGGACAGTTCAGAAAGTCAGGATTTATTTAAGGAACAATAAGGGAAAGTTAAAAAAGTCATAAGAAAAATCAGATAGAATAGGAGAATCAGGATGGTAAGCGGCAAAGTTGTAATTAAAAATCCGACGGGTCTGCATTTAAGACCGGCGGGACTTTTCTGCAAGACAACAATGCAGTACAAGAGTAAGATAACGGTTCACAAAGAACTCCGCCATGAGGAGATCACCGCAAATGCAAAAAGCGTATTAAGCGTGCTTGGTGCATGCATTAAAAGCGGAGATGAGATCGAGATCATCTGCGAAGGTGAAGATGAGGCAGAGGCACTGAAAGCAATGCTTCAACTGGTTATGGATGGTTTGGGAGAGTGAGAAAAACCGAAAGAGAGGATACAAGGAGATGAGTCAGGCAACTCTGGTAATCATGGCTGCGGGAATGGGAAGCAGGTTTGGCGGAGGTATCAAGCAGCTTGCACCGGTAGGCCCCTAATGGTGAGATTATTATGGATTACTCCATTTATGATGCAATGGAAGCCGGATTTGATAAGGTTGTATTTATCATCCGCAAAGACCTTGAAGATGAATTCAAAAAAGTGATCGGCAACCGGATCGAGAAGCAGGTGGAAGTGGCATATGCATATCAGGAATTAAAAGATATTCCTGAACAATATCAGGACAAGTTTGCTGAGAGAAAGAAACCATGGGGAACAGGACAGGCAATTCTTTGCTGCAAAGAGGTGGTTGATTCTCCGTTTCTGGTGATCAATGCAGATGATTATTATGGAAAAGAGGCATACAGAGAAGCTTTTGAATATTTGACAAAGAAAAGCCCGACTGATATAATGCAGATTTGTATGGTCAGCTTTGTATTGAAAAATACATTGAGTGATAACGGGACAGTGACAAGAGGAATATGCAGGGTCAGTGAAAACGGAATGCTTACAGATATCAGAGAGACGCATGATATCGCCAGAACCGAACAGGGAGCAGGTGTGCTGACGGATGGAAGAATTGTGAAAGAACTTGATGCAGATGCAACTGTTTCCATGAATATGTGGGGGATGACTTCGGAGTTCTTTGAAGTTCTGAAGAGCAGGTTTGACAGTTTCCTCAATAAGACTGAAGCGAGGATCTGAAAGCAGAGTATCTGTTGCCAACCCTGATCGGTGAGCTGCTGAGTGAACATCAACTGGAAGTCAGGGTATTAAAGTCTCATGACCAGTGGTTTGGTGTAACATATCAGGAAGATAAAGCAACGGTAACAGAAGCAATTCAGAGATTGATTTCAGGGAATTTATCCATCCCGGTTGTTTAAATAGGAATAGGTGAAGGAATTCTAAGATGGAGAGACAACGAAAGACAGCGAAAAATACATCGCATAACAGAAGAGGCAGAGTGAAAGAGTCAAAAGATCAAAGAGAAACCGGTTTGGAACGGTATGTATTGTGATTCAGACGATTGCAAGTATTGCTTTGATGATTGTACTGAATCTTTTGGGAATGATTCCGTTAAAATATCTCATTCTTGTAGCGGTATTACTTTTTTTCTTCTGGTGTATTACTTTAAATTCCCAGGTTGCGAGAAGAAAGAAAGGTACGTTTGGGAAAGTTTTTAGTTTATTATTAACGTTCTGCTTATTTATAGGATCTTATTATGTGGCAGAAGCCAATGATATGATCAGCAGGATCACCGGCGGAAATTATAAAGTTGATAAGATGATCGTTGCTGTAAGGGCAGATGATCCGGCAGAGACACTGGAAGATGCGGCTGATTATACGTTTGGTGTTCAGTTTAGCAAGGGATCTGACAATATGCAGGCAGCAGTATCTGATATTCAGAAGCAGATTGGTTCGGAGATACAGACAACAGAGTGTGATTCAGTACAGACTCAGGCACAGCAGCTTCTGGATGAGGAAGTGGATGCTATTATTTATAATGGAGCATACACCAGTCTGATGGAAGAAAAATGTGACGGATTTCAGTAAGAAGATAAAGATCCTGTATACATTTGATATCCGTGTACAGCTTGATTTTGGAAATTCGGGTGCTACAGATGACAGTATTACCAAGGAACCATTTACCATTTATATCAGTGGAATTGATACCTATGGTGAAGTGAGTGAGACGAGCCGGAGTGATGTGAATCTGATCGCAGTTGTAAATCCAAAGACCTATCAGATTCTGCTTGTAACGACTCCGAGAGATTATTATGTTCCGATTCCTGGAGTTTCCGGTGGACAGAAAGATAAATTGACACATGCCGGAATTTACGGTATAGATGCCTCTATGCGTACCTTGGGTGAGTTATATGAGACAGATATTAACTATTATGCAAGACTGAACTTCACGTCCCTGATTGATATTGTAGATACGTTGGGTGGAGTTGATGTATATTCAGAACTTGCATTCCAGACGGGAACAGAGTCCGGTTGTATTGTGGCTGTTCAGGAGGGGTGGAATCATCTGAATGGCGAACAGGCACTGGCATTCTCAAGAGAACGTCATGCACTTGCAGATGGAGATAATCAGAGGAAAGAACCAGCAGGCAGTTCTGACCGCGATGCTCAGAAAGTGTCTTTCCCCGACCATGCTTCTGAAAGCCGGTACGATCATGAATCAGGTAAGCAGTGAAGTGGAGACTAATTTATCCCAGGCACAGATTAATTCACTGATCAAGTATCAACTGAATAAGAATGCGACATGGACGATCCAGTCGGTTGCCGCTACGGGAACAAATGATAAAGGATATTGTTATTCCAGTGGAGATACACCGTTATTTATCATGGATCCGGATGAAGATGTTGTTCAGGAGATTATAGATCTGGCAAATGTTGTTGAAGAGGGTGGCACATTGAAAGACGGAGAATCCTTGAATTAGCAGGATTGAATAAAAAATCAGAGAGAGCTGTGAAAAAAATGAAACTTTTCTCATTTTTTCATGGCTCTCTTCTTGTTATATCTGTGAACTTTCCAAAAACAAACTTTCCAAAAAAATAGTGCAAATGTTCAAAAATATGTTATAATGGCGGATAGTGTGTGAAAATTAAGTAAAAAATCAAGAAAAACTAAAGAAAAGAGAACAGGAATGCAAAATAATAGTTCAAAAAGAAGGGAAAAAAGGCGGAAAAGAAAAATGGGAGAAAAGCAGCCGTCAAAATGGAAAGAGATTCTATTGAAGATTTTATACTGGGTGGGTGAAATACTGACTGTTTTTATAGCCGGACTTAGTGTACTCCTGGCATTAAGTGTAAGATGGATGTTTGCAACATGGACGAATTTGTCGATGGATGAACTGGTGTATCATCTGACAGCACCTTTTAGACGGTACAAATACGGATATGATATGGGATTATGTCCGTGTCTGTGCTGTCCCGACAATTCTGGTGATTTTTCTTCCTTATTTTGATCCTGATAGCATGGAGAAAAAAAAAAAGTACATCTGTTCAGAGGAATCATCAACCTGGTCGCACTGGTCGGGATTATTGTGATGTTGGGATATACCTGGACAGAACTGGGAGTCGGAGATTATCTGAAAGATCAGAATACAGAATCAAAGTTTATTGAGGATGAGTATGTAGATCCTACGGATGTTGAAGTGGTTTTCCCGGAACAGAAAAGAAATCTGATCTATATTTTCCTGGAATCAATGGAAACGACATATTCTGATGTTGATGATGGAGGAGCATTTGATGAGAATGTGATTCCTGAGCTTACAGAAATCGCACAGACCAATGAGGACTTCTCAGAGCAGATCCAAAACTGAACGGAGGATATTCTCTGGCAGGAACTACATGGACAATGGGAGCGATGTTCGCACAGACATCAGGACTGCCGCTGAATATTTCTATTTCTGCAAATGATATGGACACGCAGGATAGCTTTTTCCCGGGAGTCACGACACTGGGAGATATTCTTTCAGATGCAGGATATACACAGACGCTGCTGATCGGATCTGAAGCACAGTTTGGTGGCAGAAAGCTGTATTTCCAGGAACATGGAAATTATGAGATGGAAGATTACAGCTATGCAATAGAAAATGGTCTGATCCCGTCAGATTATAAAGTGTGGTGGGGATATGAAGACCAAAAATTATTTGAGTTCGCAAAGAAAAGCTTTTGCAGCTTTCCCAGGGCGATGAGCCATTCAATCTGACTATGCTGACAGTCGATACTCATTTTGAAGATGGATATGTATGTGAGCAGTGTCCGACAGAATATGATACGCAGTATTCTAATGTTATGGCATGTTCCAGCCGTCAGGTAGGAGAATTTCTGAAATGGATTCAGCAGCAGGATTTTTATGAAAATACAACCATTGTGATCAGCGGAGATCATCCGACGATGGACAGTGATTATTGTGCGGAGATCGATCAGGAAGGAAATTATGACAGAAGGGTTTTACGGCTTATATCAATGCAGCAGCCTATGCACAGGATCAGCAGGAAAGAACCTATTCAACCTTCGACAATTTCCCGACAACGCTGGCAGCACTGGGCGTACAGATTGATGGAGACCGGCTGGGACTTGAACGAATCTTTTTCTCGGGAACGAAGACGTTACTGGAAGAATTTGGCAATAGTAAAGTGAATGCCGAGTTGAAGAAAAAGTCTGAGTTTATTGAAAAATTATCCGCTGTGGATAAGACGAATGATGCACTTCTGATCCGTGAAGGGAAAATGAATGGAGCGGATGCGGATATTGATATGACGCATGTTGCAGAGGGATATATTCCGGTAGCGGTCACAAATGTGTCTGATTCCATCGTTAATAACCTGCAGGGACTGGTTCTGACCGTATGGACGGAAGACGGACAGGCAGATGTGACATGGTATGAACTGAATCTGGATGAAGAAGGAAATTATGCAGGCGTTATAGATCTGAGCCGGTTTAATTATAAGTCAGGAACTTATTATGTAAATGTGCGGGCAGTAGAACAGTCCAAGCGAGAATATGATATTGATTGTATGGAGATCAATGTTCCCTGATCGTTCATAAAATTTTTTCTAAAAGAGAGCGTGTTATGCTCTCTTTTATGTTATAGTAAGAAAAAAAGACGAATGAGAAAGAGGCGACAGTAGATGGAATGAGAAGCACCGGTTAGACAAATAAAGCAAGTTAGTATATAATAAAAAAGTTACAGTAAAAATTGCTTTTGAAAAGTATCAGTAAAGAAGAAAAGCGTGAAAGGCAGGAAGAAAAGTTATGGAAGCAAAGCAGATGCAACTACAGAATTTCTTCATTTTTTTGATGGACTGTATCTGTATCGTTCTTAGTTACATACTGGCAAGTTACCTGAGATTTGGAAACCTCTGGGGTGGATATACGAAAGGAATCGTACTGTTGCGTATGGGTATTCTGCTGATGTCCATTACTCTGGTCTATTTCATTTTAATCCAAACCGTAACTTTTTCAGCAGAACGAAGAAGCAGGAGCTGATTGTTGTATTCAGAAATATACTGATCATGGGTGCTACGATCAGTATGGCAGCCTTTTTAATGCAGGATGCACAGAAGTATTCCAGGCTGGTATACGGATATTTTTTTGCGGGATTGATTTTGTTGTGATGTGTGTAAGTCATTTATTGTATAAAAAATATATGAATGATATTTACAGTAAGGGGATTGGTGGAAGAAAGGTTCTGATCCTCACATCAGCAGACCGGGCTGAAGGAATTTGTCAGAATATCCAGGTAAATAATTCGTGGAATATTAAGATCGTTGGAATCGTGCTGGCAGATGGGCAGGAAAAGAAGGAAATTGCAGGTATTCCGGTCGTATGTGAATATGGCGATATGTTGGAATATATCCGCCGGAATGTGGTGGATGAAGTATTTGTACACCTGTCCTCTCAGACGAATCTGCCGATTAATAAGATCATTAAAGAACTGGAAGTAATGGGAGTTACCGTGGATCTGAACATCAATGTGTTTGAAATGGAAATCCCGGTTCAAAGAGAGATCGAGCGGATCGGAAATTATTATACCGTTTCGTTCAGTCCAAAGATCCATTCGTTTAAGCAGATCTTTTTAAGCGGGTGATGGATATTGTCGGAGCGATCGTGGGACTCCTGATCACGGGGATCGTAACGGTGTTTCTTGCACCGGCACTGCTGATTGAATCACCCGGACCATTATTCTTCTCACAGGTGCGTGTTGGAAAGAATGGAAGAAGATTTAAAATATACAAATTCCGTTCCATGTACATGGATGCGGAAGAGCGGAAAAAAGAACTGATGTCTCAGAATGAGATGGAGGGTCTGATGTTTAAAATGGAGAATGACCCGCGGGTGACAAAAGTTGGAAAATTCATCCGGAAGACAAGCATTGATGAACTCCCGCAGTTCTGGAATATCCTGAAAGGAGAGATGAGCCTGGTGGGAACAAGACCGCCTACGGAAGATGAATTTCTGCAATATGAAGGATATCACCGGAGAAGACTGAACATGACACCGGGACTGACCGGATTATGGCAGGTGAGCGGCAGAAGTGATACAAAGAATTTTGAAGAGATTGTCGCAATGGATGTAGAATATATCGATAACTGGTCACTGAAGGAAGATATCAAAATCTTATTCAAGACGGTCGGGGTCGTGCTGAAAGGAAAAGGTGCTGTTAGTGATGGAATGTAAAAATCGGACTCGTAGGCTCAAGTGGAGGACATCTGACCCACTTATATATGCTGAAACCATTCTGGCAGAAAAAGACCGTTTCTGGGTTACGTTTGCTAAAGAAGATGCAAGAAGTCTTCTGGAGGGAGAAAGAGTGTACCCTTGCTATTATCCGACCAACCGGAATCTTAAAAAATCTTCTGAAAAATACAGTGGTTGCATGGAAGGTACTCAGAAAGGAGAAGCCGGATCTGCTGATCTCTTCAGGAGCGGCGGTTGCAGTTCCTTTCTTTTTATCTGGCAAAGCTGATGGGAAAGAAGCTGATCTATGTGGAAGTTTATGACCGGATTGATAAGCCGACTCTGACGGGAAGACTGGTTTATCCGATTGTAGACTGTTTTATTGTGCAGTGGGAAGAGCAGAAGCAGGTATATAAAAAGGCAGTAAATCTTGGAAGTATCTTTTAAGGTCGGAAGGAAGCAGAATATGATATTTGTTACAGTAGGAACTCATGAACAGCAGTTTGACCGGCTGGTCAGGTGTGTGGACAGACTGAAAGCGGAGGGAAAGATCACGGAAGAGGTCATGATACAGACCGGTTTTTCCTCCTATGAACCAAAGGCATGCAGGTGGAGTAAGTTATGTTCTTATCAGAAATGAATGAATATATGGATCAGGCAAGGATCGTGATCACGCATGGCGGACCAAGCAGTATCATGATGGCTCTTCAGCGGGGAAAGATTCCGATTGTTGTTCCGAGACAGAAGCAGTATGAAGAGCATGTCAATGACCATCAGGTGGAATTTTCCAGATTTATCGAGGAAAAGCAGAAAATATTATTGTTGTAGAAGAAATTGATACATTGGAAAAAGTGATTACTTATGAAAGACGGCTGCTGCCCTCGGTCAGAAGCAGAGCAGTAATAATCAGCGGTTTAACGAGAAATTTGAAGCAATCGTAGATAAACTATTTGAGGGAAAAAGAAGATGAAAAAGCAGGAATCCTTTCCATGCAGAGAATCTATAATTATGGTTCGTTCCTGCAGGCATATGCATTGAAAAAGATGATGGAAGAGTGTGGTGCAGAAGTAGAATTTGTTGACTATCATCCTGGAGAATGTATCCTTCCGTCAAAAGAAACCACCGGAATGAAAAAAGGAAAATACAAAAAGGTCTGGAAATTCTTCGGATGAAAGGCAGATTGAGAGATAAGATCCAGTTTGTGAAATATAAAAGAATTATGCCAGAAAGAATTATCCTGTATTGGGACTGAAAGAGACATATAATTATGCTCCGAAGCTGGATCTGCTGGTGATCGGAAGTGATGAGGTTTTTAACTGCATCCAGGATAATTCCAATGTCGGATTTGCACCGGAACTTTTCGGAGCAGGGCATCAGGCTAACCGGTTGATCAGCTATGCAGCTTCTTTTGGAAATACAACACTGGAAAGTCTGAAAAGTATCAGGTGGCGGATCAGGTAGCACAATGGCTGCGGGCATTTGATGCACTATCGGTGAGAGATGAAAATTCCAGAAAGATCGTACAGGAACTGATCGGAAAAAGATCCGGTCTGTCATTTAGATCCTGTGCTGGCTTATGATTATCCGGCAAAGCTGCCGGAGACAAAAAAAAGATTCCTCATGATCCTTATATGATTCTTTATGGGTATTCGGGCAGGTTTAATAAAGAAGAGGCAGGAGAGATCCGTAAATATGCGAAAAGAAAAGGACTGAAGATCTTATGCATCGGAGGAATCCAGAGTTGTGGGGACAAATTTATTGATTGTTCTCCTTTGAGATCTTTTGAATATTTTAAGCATGCGGAATCGGTTGTGACGGATACATTTCACGGGACGATTTTTTCCGTAGTCACGCAGAAAAAATTTGCAACTTTTGTGAGAAAGAACGGGTATGGAAATTCTGAAAAGCTGACGGATCTTTTAAAAAAGACTGGGGCTGGAGCGGCAGATCGTGACGGATACAAAGAAGCTTGGAAAAATCCTGAATCTGACGGTCGCATATGAGCCGGTTATGGAAAAGATAAAAAGGGAAAGGCAGCGGACATATTCATATTTAAAGGAAATGACAGGACATGGTGCAGAAGAGTAATCGCGAAAATATCATGATAACAGGCGGGGAATGTGTGGGATGCAGAAGCTGTGAGCAGGTCTGCCCGACCAGGTGCATTGTATTTAAGCCGGATGAGGAAGGATTTTTGTATCCGAAAGTGGAAGAAGAACAGTGCATCCGTTGTGGAAAATGTCTCAGGCATTGCCCGGTTCTTTTCAGAAGAGAAGAAGAGGCAGCCTGAAATGTATGGCGTGCGGAATAAAAATGCAGAGCATTGCAGCCGTTCGGCGTCTGCGGGGGGTGGCAGATATGGCTGCACGTGAAATGATCGCGGCAGAAGGCAGTGTCTTTGGCTGTGCTTATACAGATGAATGGAAAGCAGAACATAGAGATTAAAGCGGAGAAAGATCTGTGGAAGATCCAGTCTTCCAAATATGTACAGTCTGATATCGGACGATGCTATGAGACTGCAAAAGCAAGGCTGAAAGAGGGGAAAAAGGTGCTGTTTACAGGAACTCCCTGTCAGATCGCAGGTCTTTATGCCTTTCTTGGTGCAGAAAAGGAGAATGCAAATCTGATTACCATCGATCTGATCTGCCATGGAGTACCGTCTCCGTTGCTGTGGAAAAAATATCTTGATTATCGGGAGCAGAAAATGGGAGGCAGGGTGACCGAGTGTAACTTCCGTTATAAAGGGAAAAAAAGGCTGGGGAACGAATCTACGGATCCGGACAGAAAGGAAGATTCTGTCCGGCCGCTGAGTTTAGACCGGTATGGAATCCATTTCCTGAATGGGGACTGCTACAGGGAAAGCTGCTATCAGTGCCGGTATGCCGATACGAACCGCGTAGGAGATCTTACCTGCGGGGATTTCTGGGGAGTGGAGAAAGTGAGGACGCAGTTTATGGATACCAAAGGAGTCTCAGTGGTTTTGGTCAACAGTGAAAAAAGGAAAAGCCTTTTTTGAAAAAAATAAAAGAGCAGGCGATCATACTGGAAGTGAAGCCGGAAGAGATCCTTCCATTTCAGGGAAATCTGGTTCATCCGACCAGAAGACCAAAGCTGCGGGATACCTTTTATCAGGGAATCAATGAAAATGGGTATATAGAAAAATTAAAGACAGGGCTGCAGTTATCAGAAAGGATTAAGGCTCTGCTGCCCCAAAAAGTGACGATATTTTTGAAAGGGAAATTAAAATAATGAAGATCCTGATCATTCATACAATGGCAATCGATTATAACGGTGTAACAGATTGTATTGTTCAGTATTTAAAGCATATGAATCGTGAAGGAATGGAAGCTACAATCCTTTCCACGGTAACAATACATCCTGATTTTGAAAAATTATTTCAGGAGCTTGGATGCAGGCTGGAACGGATAGAAATAAGAAAAAAGCATCCGCTCAGATATATGTTCAGACTGGCGAAACTGGTCAGAAGGGAAAAGTTTGATCTTGTGCATGCCCATGGGAACAGTGCAACAATGTTTTTTGATATGGCAGGTGCAAAGCTGGGGGCTGCAGGATCAGAATCGCACATGGACATAGTACCAGTTGTGGAAATCAGAAACTGGACAGACTTCTGAGACCCTTCTTTTATCATTCGTATACGCAGGCGGCTGCCTGTGGGAAAAAAGGTGGGAGAATGGTTGTATGCTGGAAGAAAATTCCGGATTCTTCCGAATGGAAGAGAACTGGAGGCATATAGGTTCAGGAAAGATATAAGAAGAAAAGATAAGAGAGACTTATCAGTTGGGAGAGACATTTACGATTGGTCATGTGGGAAGATTCAATGGACCGAAGAATCAGAAATTTGCCCTGGAAGTTTTTGCAGAGCTGCTGAAGGAAGAACCGGAAAGTCATCTTGTATTTATGGGAGACGGTGCTTTACTGGAAGAAGTGAAAGCACGGGCAGTCAGACTGGGAGTAGCGGAGAATGTGACGTTTACAGGAAGTGTGAAGAATATTCCTGAAATGCTCTCAGCTATGGATGCAATGATCTTTCCAAGCATGTATGAGGGAATGCCGCTGGTTGTGCTGGAATGGCAGGCAGCAGGACTGCCGTGTATTGTGTCCGATACGATCACGGATGAGTGTGATGTAACAGAACTGGTGTGCAGAGTATCTTTGAAAGCTGACAGAAAAGTGTGGGTTGAAAAGTTAAAAGAGATCCGTCAGAAAAGTGATGAGCGTAATTGCACTTTGTGGCAGCAGAAGCTTAAGTCAGCAGGATTTGATATCTGGGAAGATGCAGAAAAGCTGAGAGAATGGTATCAGGAGCTGAATAAAAAGTTGAGAGAATAATCGGGAACTGAAAAAGCTGAGAGAAAGGGATCTGAATCTATGATAAGTGTGATCATGCCGGTTTATAATGTGGAAGATTATGTCGCAGAGGCAATCGAAAGCGTGAGGCAGCAAAGTTACGGAGAATGGGAACTGCTGCTGATTGATGACGGATCAACGGACGAAAGTTCAAAGATCTGTAAAGCATATGCTGAGAAAGAAGAAAAAATCCGCTATATCAGAAAAGAAAATGGAGGAGTATCCTCAGCGAGAAACCGGGGCTGCAGGAAACGGCAGGAGAATGGATCTATTTCATGGATGCGGATGACTGGCTGGATCCGGAGTGTTTTAAGACCATTATGGAGTACCGGGAACTGGAAAGTGTGGATATTGTCAGTTGGAATTATTATCTGAAAGAGGAAGGATGCAGTACGAAAGCATCAGCAATCAGACCGGAGCGATTTGTTGAAACTGTGGATGAAGCGTTGATCCGTGAAATTTTATTTTATGGGTATGCAGAGAAGCGGGAAAGAAAGCACGGTTCAATGAGGACGTTGTGGACGCGGATGTTCCGTACTTTTGTGATAAAGGGATTGAGATTCTGTGAAGATGTTAAAATTGGTGAAGATGCTCTTTTCTGTGCAATGGCATATCAGAGAGCAGAAAAAGCCGCATTTCTGAATGAATATCTGTATAATTACCGGAAAGTGAGTTCTTCGGCAGACCGAAGATTCCGCCCGGATATAGAAGAGACATTTGAAAATCTGCTGAAGCACACTTATGAGTTCCTTGAGCAGGATACGTCCCTTTCCGGGAAAGACACCTGTTATACCGGACTTGTGTATGACTGTATGGCACGTGCTCTGGAAAAAAAGTTTGTCCATCGGGAAAATCCGGCAGGGTACCGAGAACGGATTTTACAGATCAGAAGATTTGCAGATAATCCCTGGGTAAGAGCAGGAATTACGCAGAAATTTGACAGAAGTATATTCAAAAAAACAGCAGGCAGTTCTTTTCTGTATGAAATTCAGATTGTATCAGGGATTGTATCTGCTGCAGAAAATGAAAGAACAAAAGAAAAATTAAAAAGGAGCAGGTAGAAAATGCAGGATTTGATCAGTGTTATTGTCCCGGTATATAAAGTAGAAAAATACTTAAAGCGTTGTGTGGATTCGATCCTTGCACAGACCTATCCCTGTCTGGAAGTGATCCTGGTAGATGATGGTTCACCGGATGGATGTCCGGCAATCTGTGATGAATATGCCAGAGAGGACAGGGAGAGTCCGGGTGATTCATAAAGAAAATGGAGGACTTTCGGATGCCAGAAATGCGGGAATTGATGCTGCAAAAAGGAAAATTTCTCGGATTTGTTGATTCAGATGACTATGTGCATCCACGATTTTATGAATTGCTGCTTCAGGCTCTGAAAGAAGAAGGAGCGGATATTGCAGGATGCGATGTGAAGAAAGTCTGTAAGACAGAAAAGATCGAAGAGAAAGAACAGCAGCCAATTCAGAGAACAGTTTACAGCGGAAGAGAGGCAACGGCAAATCTGTATGATGCACAAATGTATCTGAAAAGTGTGGTTGCATGGAATAAACTGTATAAAAAAGAATTATTTGAAGAGATACGGTTTCCCAAAGGAAAGCTTCATGAAGATGAATTTACTTTTATAAACTTCTGTATCAGAGTGAGTCTGTCGTATATATAAACCGGGCCTATTATTTTTATTTCCAGCGTGAGGATGGAATTATGGGAAAGGAACAGCGAAAGATCAGTCCGGCTGTACTGGAAGCATATGAGGAAATGGAACGTTTCTTTTTCTGAAAAAGGAGAGAAAGATCTTCTTCAGATGATGATGTACCGGTATCTCAGCATGGTCCGCCGCTATGCTTCAGATGCGGTCAAAAGCGGAGATGAAGAAGAAATCAGGCTGGGAAGATATTATGATAAAAAATTCCGAAAAGATTATAGAAAATATATATGGAAAATAAAGAAACCTAAACGGAAATTCCGCCTGTGGATGTACTATCATTTCAAAATATGTGTCTGATCAGGGGAAAACTGGAAAAACTTCCAGGTATTATTAAGGGCAGGCCGGATTGCATTAAAAGAAGACATATGGTATTATGAGGATTGGTTAAGTTTGGTTACAATGTATGATTATAGGAAAATGGGGAATAAAGAATGAAATACAAAAAATTACCTGCTTTTTAGTAACGGTATGTCTGGCGGCAACATTGAATGGTTTTCCGGTCATTGCAATGGAAAATGATACTGCAATCCAAGGTGAATTAACGGATACTATAAGCTATGATGGCGTGAATGAGAAGCCAGAAGAAGCTTCAACAGATACAGAGGAGAGTTCCCCGAAAGCGGGGACACAAGAGATAGAAGAACCTGCAGATCAGGAAGAAATTCTGGAAGAGACAGCAGGATCGCAGGAGAATCTGAGAGAGAACAGCTGGCGGTATCAGAATGGTGAGCTGATCAGTAATTCCGTGTCAGCTTACAGTAATGAAAGAGCAGCTGCGAATGCGTGGTCAAAAGTGAACGGCAATTTTATCAGTTCTTCAGGTGAAATCATTCCGAATGCGATTGCAAAAGGAATTGACATCAGTTATCACAATGGAACGATCAATTGGGATAAAGTAAAAAAATTCGGATGTAGATTTTGTGATCATCCGTTGTGGATATGGGGATAATTATACCAGTCAGGATGATAAGAAGTGGCTGGAGAATGTACAGGCATGTGAGAGCAGAGGCATTCCGTACGGTGTCTATATTTATTCCTATGCCGAGAATGTTGCACAGGCACAAAGTGAGGCAGACCATGTACTGCGTCTGATCAGAGGACATAAATTAAGTTATCCGGTTTTTTATGATCTGGAAGATGAACCGACAACCGGAAGGCATACGAATCAGGAAATACTGAATATGACCAGGACGTTCTGCACGGCAATTCAAAATGCCGGATATAATGTGGGGGTGTATGCGAACAAGTACTGGTTTACATCAAAGCTGACAGATTCTTATTATGATACCCTGCCAAAATGGGTAGCCCAGTACAACAGTAAGTGTACTTATGCAAAAGAATATATGATGTGGCAGTGTGCGGATAATGGAAGAGTGAATGGGATTGGCACAAATGTGGATATCAATTTCCTGATGAAAAAGTTCCTGGAACAATAGCGGAAATAACAGCGGAAATAACAGCGGAAATAATAGCGGAAATAATAGCAGCGACAGTAAACTGAATGGCTGGCAGATGGAAGGAGGAAAAAGGTATTATTATCAGAATGGTTTCAAAGTCTGCAATCTGGGGATAAAGATCGATGGCTACTGGTATTATTTTGATGCCAGTGGAGTAATGAAGCAGAATTATTGGAGACAGAAGGATGGTCAGTTGTATTATTATGATGCAGACGGACATATGTATCAGAATGCCGGAGCACAGATCGATGGCTATTGGTATTATTTTGATGCCAATGGAGTCATGAAAAAGAAATTCCTGGAGAGAGAAGGATGGCTTACAGTACTATTATGATGCAGACGGTCACTTAAGCATGAATATAGGATTGCTGCTCCATGGCTACTGGCATTATTTTGATGCCAGTGGAGTAATGAAGCAGAATTATTGGAGAGAAAGATGGTCAGTTGTATTATTATGATGCAGACGGACATATGTATCAAAATGCCGGAGCACAGATCGATGGCTATTGGTACTATTTTGATGCCAATGGAGTCATGAAAAAAGAAATTTCTGGAGAGAGAAGGATGGCTTACAGTACTATTATGATGCAGATGGACACTTAAGCATGAATATAGGATTGCTGCTCCATGGTTACTGGCATTATTTTGATCAGAATGGAGTTATGAAGATAAATTACTGGCGTCAGAAAAATGGACAGCGGTATTATTATGATGCAGATGGACATATGTATCAGAATCAGGGCGTTGAGATTGGCGGTTACTGGTATTATTTTGACAACGATGGCATAATGAAGGCAAATTTCTGGAGAAAGAAAGATGGAGACAGATACTATTATGATGCTAATGGTCATCTGGTAACGAACAGGACGATGGTGATCAATGGTGTTACTTATAGATTTTCCAGTAGCGGAAAGGTAATCTGACTATGAAAATAGGAATTGTGACAGTAGAAAAATCAGCGAATGTAGGGTCTTTTCTGCAGGCGTATGCCCTGCAAAAGGTACTGGAAGCATGGGGGCATGAGGTGTATTTCGTATCAGCAGGGCAGGAAAGCTTTTTAAAAGAGAATATTGCTGGTTTATACCTAAGAGAGGAAATTTGAAATATCCAGTCAAATTCATCAAAAGAAATCTGGACGGATTAAAAAATATAAGCTCTTTGCTCAGGATCATAAAAAAATTAAAGACCTGGGATAAAAAAGAAAAATTAGATCTTTTTATTTTGGGCAGTGACGAAATCTGGAATGTTCAAAGAAAAATTTTTCAGAATCCGATTTATTATGGAAAAGATCTTTCTCCGGTCATTTCCTATGCGGTCAGTGTCGGAGACTCAGAAGGAAAGGATTTTCTTCCTTTTCATGAGGTGACAGAGTGCATCAGAAAAATAGAATTTCTGTCAGTGAGGGATGAAAAAGCTGTGAAGCAGTGAAAAGAATAACCGGAAAATACCCGGAAAAAGTATGTGATCCTACATTTTTACTGGACACAGAGGCATATACAGAGCCTTATGAGGACATTTATCTGAAAGAGAACCGTTATATACTGGTCTACTTTTATAATGGTTCCATTTCTGTGGAAATAAAGAAAAAGATTCGTGAGTATGCTCATGCGAAAGGACTGAAAGTAGTCTCAGCTGCATTGTATAATGACTGGTGTGATTATCATGTAACGTGCAGACCGACACAATATAATGATATAGTAAGAAGAGCGGAGTATGTGATCACAGGGACATTTCATGGAAATGTATTTGCAATACAGAACAGAAAAAGGTTTATCACAATTCCTTTATCTGAAAAGGTGAGAGATTTGATCTGTAATTTTGGATTGCAGGACAGAATCCTGGAGTTAGATGATCTGTCAGGGGAAACTATGGAAGCAATCCTGGAACATCAGAATATGGATTATGAAAAATAGGAAAAAAATTCAGAAGATGCGACAGTCATCTCTGGAATTTTTAAAAAATGCATTGGAGAATTATGATAGCTCAGATATGTGAAGAATCAAAATGCACAGGGTGCCTTGCGTGTATGAATCTTTGCCCGTGTGGGGCAATAACCTGTCAGGAAAGAGAAGATGGAAATGTAATTCCGCAGATTGATCCTGAAAAATGCATAGAGTGCCATCGTTGTGTCCAGGGATGCCCGGAGAATCATGTGAAAGAAAAGCATGAGCCAAGGCAATGTTACGCTACATGGCAAAAAGACAGGAAAGAAAGAAAGTACAGTGCATCAGGAGGAATTGCATTCGGTTTTTTATAAAAGATGGATACAGAATGCAGGGATTGTGTATGGTGCTGCCTTTAATGAAAAAGGGATCCTAACCCAGCAGAAAGCAGAGACCCTGGAAGAGGCAAGAAAATTCAGAGGTTCAAAATATGTACAGAGTTACAATGGATTCAGTTATTCTGAGATAGGAAAAGAACTGAAAAAAAGGAAAAAAGTACTTTTTATCGGAACACCCTGCCAGATTGCCGGATTAAAAGCTTATCTGGGCAAAGCTTCAGACGCACTGGTGACGATAGATCTGATCTGTCACGGGACTCCTCCGATGAGTTATCTGGAAGAGTATATTAAGGAGATAGCAGGAGCAGAAAAAAGTGGATCGTGTCTCATTTCGTGGCGAAAAAGATTACCATATGGTTTTTTATAGTCAGGATCGAGTAGTGTATTCGCAACGTTTCCGTAAGGATTTGTATTATACGGCATATTTGCAGGGAATTATCCACAGAGAAAATTGTTATAAATGTGAATATGCAGACAAAAGGAGAATTTCGGATCTGACAATTGGTGATTTTTGGGGGATTGACAGAAAATCTTTAAAAGTTCCATATAAGGGGAAAATTTCAGTCGTGCTGGTGAACAGTGAAAAGGGCAGAAAGTTTTGGGATCTTGTAAAAGATGAATTTATTTACGAAGAGCGTTCGCTTGAAGAGGCTGTCAAAGGGAATGTCCCACTTCAAAGACCAGCCGCACTTCCGAAGGATCGGATGAAATTCATTGAAGTTTACAAGGAAAAAGGCTTTATGTCTGCTGTAAAGACGCCAGGTGTACAAAAGGCGATAGAAGAGGCAAAGTCAAAGATAATTTATTTTACCGGATTTTGGGAAAATAAAAAGGAGATTCAGATAAATGATCAGTATAAAGCGACCCTATATTGAAAATGAAAATGGAAAAAGTCGTTTGTGTGCAGAGATTGCAATTGCTCCGGAGATTTATGAAAAGTGGAAAAAGCAGATTGGAAGCCGCAGAGAATATGCGGGATATGAAAAAGCGTACAGTTACGGGAAAGATAAATTTCAATTATGGTATGAAGTAGAAGACCGGTCAGAGCAGATCCTCTGCCAGGAACGAACAGATGCATTTGTAGTTGCAGTGTTGTATTTTTGCGATGGTAACAGGTGAGGACATTGAATATGAAGGTGTTTTATCGAATGAGTTATATCATAATCTGAATACGAATCTGATCCCGATGCATTGCAATGAAAGAAGTGGGTTGAAACCGATTCGGATCATCGGGAGAACAGAAAGCAGGAAAATAGAAAAGTCTTGATAAAAATGGTACAGGTGTAAGTCGTGGGGTTGATTCATTTGATACGATTTTCACCTATCTTGCTGAGAACATGGATGCAGAGCACAGATTAAACTGCCTTACTGTCTTTAATGTGGGATCCTACAATAATATGCCAGATCTGCGGGCGAGAAAAACCGGGATGATGACGCTTGATGAATATAACGAAAAGCGGAAAAATTTTTTCTCCCATGATGTTGAGAAGGGCAGGCAGATAGCAAAGGAACTTGGAACAGATTTTATTGCAGTAAATTCCAATATTAACAGTCTTTATCAGGGAGTTTTTCTGGAGCCACACGGCTATTCAAATAGCTCGGCTGTACTTGCAGTTCAGAAGTTGTTTTCCCATTATTATTATTCATCTGCAGGTGAACCTGAGAAAGCCAGATGGGGGAGTTGAAGAAGATGCATCGGATAATGTGCAGTTCTTTTCGACGGAAAGTCTCCAATTCTATCTGGCACGTGAAAATGTGACAAGAATTGAAAAAATACAGCATATATCGCAGCATGAGACAGGAAGAAAAAAGATTGCATGTCTGCTGCGATGAGACAGAGAACTGTGGTAAATGTGGGAAATGTTTCAGGACGCTGCTTATTTTGGAACTGATTGGAAAGCAGCCTGAATTTAAGGAAAGCTTCAAGGATACATCCGCCTATGAGAAAAAAAGGATGGAAAAAATATGTCTGGATTTTAGATAAAAAGATCAGGATTTTTTTTAAAGGATATTTATGAATATATAAAAAGGGAAAAAATGAAAATTCCAATGATAGCAAAAGCCTATCATTATACATTACCTGTAAGAAAGGTGATTCATGCAATCAGAGGAGACTGGAAAGGATAGAGGATGTCTAAGTCTAGGGTAGTAAATTCAGCAGTTAATACGATATTTAATTTTTCAGTAAAATTATTTGATTTTGGAATAAAATTTGTATTACGTACAGTATTTATTTATACACTCGGAATGCAATATGTAGGAGTGTCGGGCCTGTTTACGGATATTTTATCAGTTTTGTCTTTCGTTGAGCTGGGGATAGGCAGTGCAATCACTTATGCGTTATATAAACCACTGGCAGAGAATGATGAAGAGAAGCTCGGCAAATTGATGCATTTTTACAAATGGGCATACCGGATCGTTGCACTGGTGATTCTGATCTGCGGTCTGCTTGTCGTTCCATTTTTATCGAAAATTGTTACCAATGTGCCGGATATTAAAGAAAGTATTACGATTATTTATATTCTTTATTTATCTAATACGGTCTGTTCGTATTTACTGATCTATCGTTCTACAATTTTATCTGCGAGCCAGAAGCAATATGAAATATCAAAAATTTCAATCTGCATTTCGATGATCAAGTGTACGATTGAAAGTATTTTACTGGTAGTTTTTAAGAATTTTATTTTCTATCTGCTGCTGGAAATTTTATTTTCTGTCAGTCAGAATATCTGGATTTCGAGAAAGGCAGAAAAATTATATCCAAATGCTTTTCAGAAGAGTAGTGGGAGACTAAGCAAAGATGAGATCAAAAAGCTTTTTAAGGATATCAAGGCACTTTTTCTGTATAAAGTTTCAAATGTAGTTCTGAATGGAACAGACAGTGTGATCGTGTCTTCATTTCTTGGAACCGGAATGGTCGGTATATTAGCCAATTATAATATGATCGTAAAGAATATATATAAATCTTGTGCTTCAGGTATTTACTTCTACTTCTGCCAGTATCGGAAATCTTGCAGCAACAGAGGATGGAAAGAAGCAGTTTAAAGTCTTTAACGCCATGCAGTTGATGTGCTTCTGGATTTTTTGGGTTATGCACTACAGTATTATATGTAAATGTAAATACATTTATGAAAATCTGGGCAGGAAAAGAAAATTTATTTGGAACAGCTACAGTACTGGTTCTTATTATTGATTTTTATTTAACCGGGATGATGAGTACAGTCAGCCATTTCAGAACGTCTAATGGTCTGTTCGTACAGGGACAGTATCGTCCATTGATCATGTCGATCATCAATATTGTAGTGTCGGTGTTTTCTTGTGAAAAAATTGGAATTACAGGAGTGATTTTGGGAACTGTAATATCCAGACTGCTGACTCAGATATGGTATGATCCGTATCTGATCTATAAATATGTATTTAAACATTCATTTTCGCATTATCTGAGGCAGATTACGATATATACTGCAAGTACAGCAGTAAGCTGCCTGATATGTATTGAATTCAGAAATATGCTGATGATCCGGAACAGTTGGATCGATCTTATTGTAAACGGAATTTTTAATGTGATAGTTTTTAATGGAATTTTTCTTTTTAATTTATGGAAGAAGTGCGGAATTTGTCTACTTAAAGAATATAGGAATAAATTTATCAGGGATGATTGTGAGGAAAATAAAAGGAGATAAATCAAAATGAAAAATAAGGCAGTAATTTTTATGATGTCGATGGTACTTGCGATGGGGGAGTGCAGTGCCAGCCCATGCAGATACAGATTTCGGAGAACAAGGATCTTGCAGAAAATGGACAGGGAGTTTCTGAGTATGCGAATGGCTTGGTAACAGGTGACAATGACACATTTTTTATATATTGACGGAATAAAGCTTTATGATGCCGGATGTGAAATTGACGGTTACTGGTACTATTTTGATGCAACAGGTGCAATGCAGAAAAATTACTGGAGAGAAAAAATGGGGAATGGTATTATTATGATGAATGGGCATCTGGTAATGAACCAGGAGATGGATATTAATGGAAGACATTATAAATTTACAGAAAATGGTGCGATTTATAGAGGATGGTATACAGATGGAACAGATACTTACTATTATGAGACAAATGGAAGCCGTTCAGAAGATACCGGAAAGCAGATAGATGGTTACTGGTATTATTTCCAGAAGGATGGAAAGATACTAAGTTCTGGCTGGAGAGAAAAAGCAGGAAATTACTATTATTATGATGAAGCAGCCCATTTGGTGATGAATCGTGGAATAGGGATAAACGGACACTGGTATTATGTGGATGAAAACGGGAAAAAAGTATGTGTCTCAGTTCCGCCAAAAGACGATACGTGGTACTATTATGATGAAAATGGATATCTTGTGCTGAACAGAGAGCTGGATATCAATGGAAAGCACTATAAGTTTACAGGAAGTGGTGCAGTTTATACAGGCTGGTCTGTCGGTGAAGACGGAGCATATTATTATGATCAGCAGGATCCTGCCTGACCGACATGGGAAGCCAGATAGATGGTTACTGGTATTATTTCCAGAAAGATGGAAAAAATGCTGTATTCTGACTGGAGAGAAAGATACTGGATATTATTATTATGATGATCAGGGGCATCTGATCCTGAATGCAGGGATACAATTTAATGGTTACTGGTATTATCTGGATGGAAGTGGAAGACGTTATGAATCTCAGTTCCGTCAGAAAGGCAGCAGACTGGTACTATTATGATGAGGAAGGTCATTTGGTGATGGATCGATTTGAAGATTGGAGGATACCGGTATATTTTCCAGAGCAACGGAGCAGCATATCGTGGATTGAAGACAGAGAATGAAAAAGTGATCGGCTTTACGCCGATGGGTCGACAGGCATTTGATGATAGTGTGCAAGATGGAACTGACTGGTATTATTTTTGATGCTTCAGGTGATATGAAGAAAGATTACTGGCGTACAAAAGCGGGTGAAAAATACTATTATCAGGCGGATGGAAAACTTGCAAGAAATAAGGGTCTGGAGATTGATGGTATCTGGTATTATTTTGCAGATAGTGGAAAAATGTATACAGGCTGGAGAGAAGGATGGTAATCGCTACTATTATAACAGTTATGGATATTTGATTACAAATGATACAGTGATAATTGATGGAGTGAATTGCCGATTTGATACTTCTGGAAGACTGCTTAATGATGTTCCGGCTAAAATAGCGGAAATTTGTACTTATACATGGGTTCCATACCGCTGGGGCGGAGCAACAACCGGTGGATGGGACTGTAGTGGATTTACGCAGTGGGCTATGGCTCAGCTTGGTGTGTCAGTTCCGAGACTCGCTCATGAGCAGGCACAGGGAGGAACCTGGATCGATCCATGCGATATAAGTCAGTGGAAGCCGGGAGATCTGGTATGCTATACAGAAGGAAGTGGAGTCTCTCATATGGCATTATATATAGGGAATAACCAGATCATCCATGCATTAAGTCCAAAATACGGAACTATTATTCATGACGTGGATTATTATGAAAAATGGGACAGAGGAACCTGGAGAGTAGCTGTCAAGAGATATCTGTAAAGAAGATCTGCAAAAAGGAAGGAATCAGGCGATGAGAGAATTATTGTCAGTGATTGTTCCATGCTATAATGAAGGAGCAGTGATTGAGCGGACTGCAAAGGCAATCGTGGATACGTGTACGGGCAGGGCATTTGATTTTGAAATTATTTTTTGTAAATGATGGAAGTAAGGATGATACGTTAGCTTTCCTGAAAAAACTTGCCGGAAGGTCAGAAAAATAAAATACATTTCTTTTAGCAGGAACTTTGGAAAGAGGCAGCAATGCTTTCCGGGCTGGAACATTGCAAGGGAAGTTGTGCAGTGATCATGGATGCGGATCTGCAGCATCCGCCGGAGCTGATCGTGCAGATGTACGAGAAATATCAGGAGGGATATGACCAGGTCATTGCGAAAAGGAACAGAAAAGGCGATTCGAGATTATCAATTGTTTTTGCAAAATTGTATTATAAGCTGGCGAACAAACTGGTGAATGTAGAAATGGTCGATGGAGCAGGTGATTTCAGGCTTTTATCCAGACGCACGATTCATGCGTTGTTGGAACTGAAGGAGAATAACCGGTTTTCAAAGGGATTATTTTCGTGGGTCGGCTTTAATCAGATCTACATCGAATACGAGAATCAGGAGCGTGCAGGAGGAAACAGCAAGTGGTCCTTTAAATCGCTTCTGTCATATGGAGTAGATGGGATTTTATCATTTAATAACCAGCCATTGCGGATCTGCATTTATCTTGGAGGGATTTTTATGGGGATCAGTATCCTTTATCTGCTGTATCTGCTGATAGAGATCCTGCTTCATGGGATCGATGCACCGGGATATTTTACGACGATCCTTCTAATCACGACGTTGGGAGGAATCCAGCTTTTTTTCTATTGGTGTCATTGGAGAGTATATTGGAAGAATTTATTTTGAAGTAAAGAAAAGACCGGTTTATCTGATCCAGGAGACCAATATAAAAGAAGAAAGTGAGTCAGAATAATAGAAAAAGAAAGACGGGAAAAAGAAAATGAAGACGCTCAGAAAAATGAATGGGAACAAGTATTTATTTTACCTGCTTGTGGCAGGAATTTTTGGCATCATGTTCCTTCTGAACCATTATACCTTTTATGCAGCAGATGACTATTCTTATATGAACAGCTTTGCTACACATAAGAAGATACAGACGGTGTGGGATATTTTTCCATCCATGTATGCACATGCGAAAGGAATGAACGGAAGACTGGTGGCACATTTTTTTGTTCAGCTTTTTTTGCTGTTGCCGTCCGGGATTTTTGATGTGGTGAATGCAGTGATTTTTACCATGCTGATCCTGATTCTATATCGGTATTTATTCTGGAATAAAAAAAGAAATGCACTGGCACTGGTAAGCATTTTTGGTCTGGTCTGGTATTTTGCACCGGCATTTGGACAGACGATGCTCTGGCTGGACGGATCGTGTAATTATCTGTGGGGCTGTACTTTTTCACTTTACTATTTATATCCTTTTTTATGAAGCTGGCAAAGAATGAAAAAAGTAATGGAAGGTAAGATTCAGAAAATTCTGTTTCTTGTTGCCGGATTTGCCATGGGAGATTATCTGGAGACAGCCTCCTTCGGGACAATCGTGCTTGCGGTCTTATTACTGGCATATCACAGGTGGATGAAGAAAGAAAAAATTCCGGTATGGGGAATGGGAAGTGTCTTGACGATGCTGGCAGGATTTCTTTTTATGATGACGGCACCGGGTACATTGAAAAATAAAGTTGCCACATCCGGTCTGCACGGCTATGTGGACAATTTTATCAATGCGATGGATCTTTATGTAGAACATCTGCTTATTTTATTGCTGATCCTGATTGTACTGATCGTATGTTCGGTGATTTTGGAATGGTATAAAAAACATGGATTGCACTTTTCTTTTTAGCTGCAAGCCTGATTACAAATTTTATGCATACAGTTGCCTCTTATTACCCGGAGCGGAATATGCTTTCATCAGCCCTTTTCCTGATCGTCGGGATCTTGATCATGGTTGAGGAGTTCTGGCACAGAAAAATCGGAATAGCAGTTACCTGCTCCTGCTGGATTCTTCTTGTATTTTTACTGTTCAGTTTTCCACGGAAGCTGGGATATTTATAATACCTATGCAAAATGCATGGCGAGAGACAGGCTTGCAAAAGAGCAGATTGCGGCAGGTGAGAAGAATCTGACGCTTCCGGTAGTCATACCGGAGACGGAATATGCAGCATTGAAGGGGCTTGCAGATTTGGATGTGGCCAATCAGTATGTATGGAATAATGCAGCAATGGCTGCGTACTATCAAGTTGAATCGATAATCGGAGTGGCAGAGTAAATGAAAGAGAAGAAACAGAAGTTGATTGATATAACAACAGTGAAATTTTTACTGGTCGGAGTGATCAATACACTGGTTGGAACAGGAACAATGTTTGGATTATATAATTGTCTTGGCTGCAGTTATTGGGTGTCGAGTGCCGGAAATTATATAGTAGGCAGTATTGTGAGCTATTTTCTGAACAAGTATTTTACTTTTAAAAATCATCAGAAAAGTGCAAAGACTGTGCTGAAATTTGTTGTGAACATTGCGGGATGTTATCTGGTGGCATATGGACTGGCAAACCGGTGGCAGCATGGATCTTTTCCGGATTTAGTGTGAAGACTCAGGAAAATATAGCCATGCTGGCGGGAATGTGTATTTTCGTGGGAATGAACTATTTAGGCCAGCGGTTTGTGGTATTCAGAGAAGAGAAAAGTGAATAAAGATCGACTCATGAAAACCTGCTGTTAAGGATTTTTTAATAAAAGCTGAATAGCCAGAATATTGACACTACAGGCAATTTAGTTTATCATAACAAAGATGTATACCAAGAGAAAGGAAGATAAGATGAAAACTGTTAAAAATATTTGTCTGAGTCTGAAGCGGTATTCTTTTTTGCTGGAACAGTTGATCTCCAGAGATTTTAAAGTTAAATATAAAAAGATCTGTGCTGGGAGTGCTGTGGAGCTTACTGAATCCGATTCTGATGATGTGCGTTATGGCAATCGTATTTACCAATGTATTCAAGTTCTCGACACCGGGAGTAAATTACCTGACGTATTTGCTGACGGGTCTTGTATTTTAATTATTTTAATGAGGCAAGCAACCTTTCGATGAGTTCGGTCGTTGCAAACTTTTCACTGATTAATAAGATCTATATTCCAAAATATATTTTCCCGTTATCAAAGTGTTTATTTGTGGGGATTAATTTCCTGTTGACACTGATTCCTTTGTATGCGGTGATCATCCTGACAGGAACGGGGCTGAATATTTATCATTTTCTGCTTCCGCTTTCCTTTATTTTCTTATTTGTATTTACACTGGGAGTCAGTCTGTTCCTTGCGACAGTTTCAGTATTTCTGAGGGATATGTTCTATATTTATGGAATTATTATACAGATTTTATCTTATATGACCCCAATCATGTATGATATTAATATGTTAGATCCGAGATTGCAGATGGTTCTGAAGCTGAATCCGTTATATCATATTATTACTTTTGCAAGAACGATCATTTTGTATCATCAGATTCCGACGTCCATGGATTTTGCGGCATGTATTATTTCTTCGATCGCAAGTCTGATCATCGGAGCAGTCGTATTTAGAAAGAATCAGGACAAGTTTATTTATTATGTATAAAGAGGTGCAGTATGGACAGCATGATAAAAGTTGAAGATGTCTCGATGAAATTTAATCTTGGCATAGAGAAAAATTTTTCGCTGAAGTTATTTTTCATCAATATGTTTAAGCCGAAAAAGAAAGATGAGAAAAGGAAATAAAGATTTCTGGGCATTAAAGCATGTGAATTTTGAAGTGGAACGGGGCGAGGTTGTCGGATTCGTCGGTGGGAACGGTGCAGGAAAAAGTACGCTTCTGAAAGTGGTTTCCGGAGTTATGAAGCCGACAGAAGGAAAGATCACTGTAGCGGGAAATATCTGTCCTATGATCGAGCTGGGAGCAGGATTTGATATGGATCTTACGGCACGTGAGAATATTTATCTGAACGGCTCTATTCTGGGATATTCCAGAGAATTTATCGATCAGAAGTTTGATGAGATCGTTTCATTTTCAGAATTGCAGGACTTTTTTGAAGTTCCGGTGCGGAATTTTTTCAAGTGGTATGGTTGCAAGACTTGCATTCTCGATTGCAACACAGGTAGATCCTGAAATTCTGATCGTGGATGAGATCCTGTCGGTAGGAGATCTGAATTTCCAGCAGAAGAGTGAGGCCAAGATGAGAAGTATGATTACTGGTGGTACGACGGTATTATATGTATCACATTCCATTGATTCGATCAGAAGTCTTTGTGACAAGGTAGTGTGGCTGGATCATGGAAAAGTTGTGATGAGCAGGGAATACAGAAAAAGGTTTGTCAGGCTTATTATGACAGTCAGGTTTCAAAATAATCATAGTATGGTGCGGATCAAAGGAGAAACTGATGATTAAGAAGATGACCGCCGGGACTTGTGGACTGACAGAGTCTGTGATAAAGAATGACTCTTCAGAAAGACTGGTACTTGAAGCGGGAGAAGCCATAGAATTTACAGATCCTGAAACTAAATATTGTAAGATTACTTTCAGAGGAAGCGGAGAAAATGCCGGGGGATACATCAATATTAATAAGTATTACCCGGTCTTAGCCGGTTCTACGGCTGTTATGGAGCTGACGACACCGGTTCGGCTGGAAGTGGAACTTGTGATTTCTGCGGAATCGACATTGAAGTTTGATGAGATTGAAATTGAGGAACTGAGTCAGCCTTATTATCTTGCATCGGAGTGCTCCGGGGCCAAAGATGTACTGGTGGTAGTTCCGAATTATCCATCATTTGCGAATCTGTATTTATGTGCATTTGCACATTCAAGAAATAAAGAATATCAGAAAAAGGGAATCCATATCCAGGTTGCATCCATTCTGGCATCCAACTGGTACGAGATGTCTTATGAGCTGGAGGAATCCGGTGCTGCAGGGAAATTACGGAACGTTGAAGCAGCTTTTAGATTCAAGGCAGTATCATGTGATCGTGACTCATTTTGTGGATGAAAATCTGATGTCGATCTATGATGGATATGTTTATCCGCCGGATCAGCTTATTTTTATCTGCCATGGGGCAGAGTCCATTTACAGGTATGTTGAAAATCTGGTAAGACCGTATTTCACAAGACCGCTTATAAGGACAAATTCAGCGGAAGTTTTTGACAGGCGGGATGCGTTCATTAAAAAAATACTCACAGATGGATAATGCGGAATGGGTCTTTGTATCAAAGTGGCTGAAAGAGTTTGCGGAAGAGCAGCATCGCCTGAAATTTAAGAACAGCAGTGTGATCAATAATGTGATCAATGAACAGCGATTTCCATATCATGCAAAGAATGCAGAGGACAGGAAAAAGATCATTATTATCAGAAAATTTGACAACTGCATGGTACATTCCCTGGATCTGAGTGTGCGGGCAATCCTTGAATTATCGAGAAAAGAATTTTTCAAAGAACTGAGTTTTTGAAATATATGGAGATGGGGATTTTTACGAAGTGCTGACAGAACCGCTCAGGCAGTTTGAAAATGTCCATTTTCACAGAACATTTATTCCGAACGATAAGCTTTCTGAGATTTATAAAGAGCAGGGAATCGCCCTGCTCCCGTCAAGGCATGATGCACATCCGGTATCCATGGGAGAGTGTGCTTCGTCGGGACTGGTCGTGATCGGATCCAGGGTAACGTCCAATGGATATTTTATGCAGGAGGAACGGTTTCATACACTGGCAGATCCGGAAGATCCGCTGGAACTTGCACAGATCATTGAAAGATTGTATTATAATCCGGAAGAGTATCTGAAGATCAGCAGAGAACTTTCAGAGTTTACGAGAGAAAATTTCTGCGTGGAGAAAACTGTAGAGAAAGAGATTGAACTGATCCGGCAGAGACAGGTCCTGAGCAGAACTCCAAGGGGAATCGTTTCCTAAAAAGTGGAACGCCCGCCGGTGCTTTCGGTACTTGTATTGAACCCGGCAGAACATAAAAAAGACGAAAAATGTCTTTTATCTTTGCTGAATCAGAAGTATAATGGAAAGATCGAGATTCTGCTCTCTGATACGGGAACGGAGCTGGAGGCAGAAGAAAAGACGAATTTATGCGACTGGGAGGAGAGGTTCTGCGATTCGTGCATCCGGCAGAGACAGATGTGGGGGTGTATGATAAAAGAGGGAATCCGAAGTGCAGCAGGAAAGTATACGGCTTTGATCCATGGAAATGACTGGGTAGACACTGAGCAGTTTGCAGAACTGATCGAAAGACTGCAAAAGGAAGAAGCGGATGTTGTTCTTTGCAGAGGCTCTTATGCAGATTATGAAAAAGTCTTCTGGAAGAAATAGCTGATTATGATATGCTGATGGATGGAAGTCAGTACCGGTTTGAAGATCTTTTGTATCCGGGATATGGATTTAAAGATTCCGGTCCTCTGTTATCCACAGCAGTATACAGAACAGAGAAACTTGAGAGCATCTCGAAATTCTGTGCATCGGGTAAGGAGAGCGTTGACCGTCAGTGGCAGGCTCTCAGTATCAGGGAAATTTATACGATCCGATATTATGATCTGAACGTTTATCGGTATCTGAAAGGGGAACGGAAAAAAATCCAGGAGGAAAAACTTTCACTTGGACATGAGATCCATTCCATTTTAAGAACTATCATTAATGACGGATACACTGCAGGGAAAAAGGAATATGTATTCCGTTTCCTGATCGCTCCACTGGTATACAGGCAGTTGAACTGGTACTGTGACCGGCAGATGAGGCAGGAGGCGTGGGACTTTTTTTGAAAGTCTCAGTCTGTATCCTGAGGCATACAGTTATGTGATGCAGTATCTCAGAAAGAAATCGGATTGGAAGTATGTGATTCCTGAGAAGCCGGTTGAAGAAAATGAGGGGAGGCTGAACAGGAAATACCGGTTCAGGAAGAAAAAAAAAAGTAAGGCTTCTGCCAGAAAAAGGGACGGCAGGAAGTCTGAAAATAAAAATCGAAAATAAAAATCCCGAAAAGAAAAATACTGAAAAGAAGAAAAGCACGTATTACGTGAAAAAAGGTATTAAGTCGGTGATGCCGCACGGGATAGTAACATTGATTTCAAGCAGACGTAAGGAGGAGTAATAATTAATATGAAGGTATTAACAGTATTAGTTCCGACATATAACGTTGAAAAATATCTCAGAAGATGTCTTGATTCGTTATTGTTACCGGAAGTTTTGGAAGAGATAGAAGTACTGGTTGTGAATGACGGAAGTAAAGATGGCTCGGCTGACATTGCAAGAGCGTATGAGAAAAAATATCCGCAGACAGTTGTCTTTGTAGATAAAGAAAATGGCGGACATGGTTCTACGATCAATGTCGGAATCGAGAAAGCACAGGGAACTTATTTCAAAGTGCTGGACAGTGATGACTGGGTCAATATCGGAGATTTTATTGAATTTGTAAAGCGTTTAAAAGAAGAGACGGCAGATGCCGTGATCTGTGACTACAGAAAAGAGCATGTCTATAATGGAAAGTCCGAATATTTTGAATATAAGGATCTGGAAGACGGAAAAAATATAATCTCAATGAGATCGATCTGAATATACTTCACGGAGAATATTTCATGATGGCAACGACGACCTACCGTACGGAAGTTCTGCGTGCATCGGACTTAAAATGCTCGAAAAAGACTTTTTATGTAGATATGCAGTATAATATTGTGCCGATCACAAAGGTGGATACATTTGCTTATTATCATCTGGATATTTACCGCTATTTTATCGGTCGTAAAGATCAGAGTATGAATATGGACAATTTCGTGAGAAATCAGGAACACCACAAGCGGATGATCAAATGGCTGATCGAGTATTATACCGGAATTGAAAAGGATCTGACTCCGAATAAGAGGGAGTACATTGAGATGATTCTGACTTATACATTGAATACACATTATTCAATTTATTGCGAATACGATAAGGATCATAAGCGGGCATATAATGAAATCCGAGAGTTTGATGCTTACCTGAAAAAAGACGAATCAAAGGCTCTATGACCGTCTGAACTGTATGGCTTATGTGAGATATAACCGTGAGACGCAGTTTAAATTTGTAAAAGTAGATGGATCAAAATGGCACAAGGTGATGGTATTAGCAAGAAAAGTGAAAGGAAGATTCGCACGATGAAAAGAATATTAGTAATTAGTTGGTATTTTCCACCGATCAATTCTTCAGAGGGACTTGTAACATATAAGTTATTGAAAAAATTCAAAAGTATCAGTATGATGTATGTATGCAGGACAGCAATGATTCCTGGTCTTATGGAAAGAACGAGCAGCTCCCTGAGTGTGGGAATGTAAAGAAGATCTGTCTTCAGGGAGAGTCACTGGACACATGGAAGAGTGCTGCGGTTGAATATTTCAGAAAGCATCAGAACGAATATGATATTGTTATGACCCGTTCCATGCCGCCTGAGTCGCATGAGATCGGACTTGAGATCAAGAAAATGAAACCGGGGATTACCTGGATCGCATCATTTGGAGATCCGATTGCCAATAATCCGTTTGTGCTGAAAGGAATGCAGACGATGTCCCCATATTCTTTACAGATGCGGTATGTAAGAAAGATGGGAATCCGGGAAATGATCTCTCCGGTCCGGGAGATGAAGAATCTGCTCTGGAAGCGCAGACAGAAAGCTCCGCTTCAGGCACTGGAAAAGGAGAGAACACTGGAACATAATATTCTTTCCAACTGCGATAAGATCATTTTCAATAATCCTTATCAGAAAAAATATATGCTCAGTTCCTGTGGAAAAGAAATTGCAAAGAAGGCGGTCGTACTTCCACATAGTTTTGATGCGGAACTGTATGATGCGTCGATTGCACCGAGGAGCAGTGATAAGATCCAGATGGTTTATATCGGGCATCTGGATGCGACCAGAACTCCAAGACTGTTTCTGAAAGGAATTGCGGCACTGAAGAAAGAGCATCCGGACCTTGCAGAGCATCTGGAAGTACTGTTCTATGGACATATGGCAGCAAATGACAAAGTCTATCTGATCGACCATGAATTGCTGGATGTAGTGAAGATCAAGAAACCGGTAGATTATAAGACAAGTCTTTCTATTATGAGAAACAGTGACTGGCTGCTGCATGTAGATGCGAACCTGCATGGAATCCTGGATGAGAATATCTTTTTTTGCCGCAAAGCTTGCAGATTATATCGGAGCAAACCGTCCGATCTTTGGAATGACGATGTTTGAAGGGGCAGGAGCAGATGTTGTACGTGCCGTGAATGGCGTGACAGTTTCTTATTCTGTAGATGAGATCAAGAACTATCTGTATCTGATCGCTTATGAAAATTATACAGTAGAAATAGATCAGGATGGCATGAATCAGTTTAATGCAACAGAGGTTGCAGAGAAATTTGATGCAATGGTAGAGAAACTGGACAGATAAAAGAAAAGAGAGGGAAACGAAAATGGGCAAGATAAAAGTCATGACGGTTTTGGAACCAGACCAGAGGCAATTAAAATGGCTCCACTTGTAAAAGAATTAAAATCCAGACCGGAGATCGAACAGATCACCTGTGTTACGGCACAGCACCGTCAGATGCTGGATCAGGTACTGAGACTTTCCATATTGTACCGGAATATGATCTGGATATTATGAAGCAGGGACAGACCCTGAATGAAGTCGTACAGAGAGTGCTTGGAAGTATCGGGGAAGTGCTGGAGAAAGAAAAGACCGGATATTGTACTTGTACATGGAGATACGACGACTACATTTGCCGGTGCACTGGCGGCATATCACAGTCAGATCGCGATCGGTCATGTCGAAGCAGGTCTCAGAACATGGAACAAGTATTCACCATTCCCGGAGGAGATGAACCGTCAGATGGTAGGATGTCTTGCAGATATGCATTTTGCACCGACAGAGGTAAGTGCCAAGAATCTCCGCGATGAAGGGAAAAAGGAAGAAAATATTTATATTACGGGAAATACAGCAATCGATGCCATGGCAACGACAGTTGATGAAAATTATGAAAATCCGATCTTTGACTGGATCGGGGATGACCGGATGATCCTTCTGACTGCACATAGAAGAGAAAATCTCGGTGAACCAATGTACCATATTTTCAGAGCGATCAAAAAAGGATCGTAGATGAATTTGCAGATGTGAAAGTTGTATATCCGATCCATATGAATCCGAAGGTACGTCAGATTGCAAAAGAAGTTTTTGATGACTGCGACAGAGTTCGCCTGATCGAGCCACTGGAAGTATTTGATTTCCATAATTTCCAGAATAAGAGTTATCTGATCATGACAGACAGCGGCGGAATCCAGGAGGAGGCTCCATCTCTTGGAAAACCGGTACTTGTCCTGCGTGATACGACGGAAAGACCGGAGGGAATCAAGGCAGGTACGCTGAAACTGACCGGAACAGATGAGGAAGTTATTTATAATGAGACGAAAAAGCTTCTCAGTGATAAAAGAGGCTTATAATGCAATGAGTCATGCAAGCAATCCGTATGGAGACGGTCATGCGAGTGAAAGAATTGCAGATGCGATCATTGAGAAGTTTAAAGACAGATTATAAAGGAGCGGCCCTATGGAAAGAAATGTGAAATATCTGATCATCGGAGCAGGAATATCAGGACTTACGTTTGCAAATTATGCAGATGGGGGATTATCTGATCGTAGAGAAGGAAGATGAAGTCGGTGGATATTGCCGTACGATCAAAGAAAAAAGATTATGTATGGGATTATGCCGGACACTTTTTCCATTTCAGTACAGATGAGTTTAAAAAGCGGTTTATCGACAGTGTGGATGAGGATGAGATCATCTATAAAAGATAAGAATACAAAAGATCATCTACAAGGGAGAACTGGTAGATTATCCGTTCCAGACCAATATCCATCAACTGGAAAAAAGTGAGTTTATCGACTGCCTGTATGATCTTTTCCATAAAGAGGAAAAAAGAAGAGTATGATAATTTCCTGGATATGCTGTACGGGAAGTTTGGAAAATCTATCGTTGAGAAATTCCTGAAGCCATATAATGAAAAGCTGTATGCGGTTGATCTGACCACTCCTGGATAAAGATGCAATGGGAAGATTTTTCCCATATGCGGATATTCCGGCGATCATTGACAATATGAAGGCGAACAAAGACAGTACTTCTTACAATAATTCGTTTCTGTATCCACGTTCAGGAGCAGGATCTTTTATCCAGATCCTGTATGATGCACTGGATAAGGAGAAAGTACTGTTAAATCATGTGGTTGATAAGATCGACAGAGCGAATAAAAAGTGATCCTGAATGATGGATCAGAGATTTCTTATGAATATCTGATCAATACGTCACCACCGAACCGGTTCCTTACTTTATTTGATGAAGAAAAGATGCATGAGCTTCAGTCCAGACTTTCTTACAATAAAGTACTGGTGTTCAATCTTGATTTAATAAAAATCGAAGTATACGAAAGAACACTGGTTCTATATCCCGGATAAAAAAAGATCAATTTTACCGGATTGGATTTTATGATAATATTCTGGATGCGGATAAGCTCAGTATGTATATTGATGCGGTTGTAACGCAGGGGATGATCGATGAGCAAAGTTAAGACCGACACTTGAGAATCTTCTGAAGCTGGGAATTATTGAAGGGACAAAATTAGAAGCACATTCCAATTTTTTTAATGGATCCGGCTATGTGCATATTAATTCAGAGACAGACGCCTTTCAGATCACAGAGCTGAAGAAAAATCTGGCAGATGAAAATATTTTACACGATCGGAAGATATGGCATGGACTTATTGTTCCATGGAAGACTCTATGATCGCTGCCAAAATCTTACTGAAAATTAAAGATAATTAGTCAGACCGTAGGGGAAAATGAAAGTTTTCTAAATCACGTTTAAAATAACATGTGAAAATACAGAGGAATATGGAAAAGAAAGTAGAAATTTTCTTTTTTACTGATCAGAAAAAGATTTATTAATTTTATTATTATAAGATTTTCAGAAAGGAAAGTGGAAGGACATTATGAAAGAAAGAAAATGGCTGACAGCCCTGGGGCTGACG
>VOFB01000691.1_pt1 | contig 50000 bp, 79 predicted proteins | sample 5384141 | NCBI WGS metagenome assembly VOFB01 (sample SAMN12384721, study PRJNA508395) | human gut metagenome | isolation source: healthy gut A | host: Homo sapiens | reverse complement strand
CACGATTCCGACTTCGTGTGTTTGGTAGACACTTGTGGTAGACACCGGTTTTTCTACACGAATTAAAGGTGCTGAACCTCATAAAATTAACCAAACACCGTAAAACATCGTAAAGAAAAAGCTTCAAACGTAAGTTTGAAGCTCTTTAACTTGGTGCGGATGGGGGACTTGAACCCCACGTCCTTGCGAACACTAGCACCTGAAGCTAGCGCGTCTGCCATTCCGCCACATCCGCATATTTTGTTGTTGAAAGAAGGTGGTGCGAGTGACGGGACTTGAACCCGTACGTCGATCGACACACGCCCCTCAAACGTGCCTGTCTACCAGTTCCAGCACACTCGCATTGATCTCTCGCGGTGAACCGCTTGTCTCTCAGCGACAAGATATATTATAGCAGGGGTATCCCCTTTGTCAACAAAATTTGAGAAAAAATTTGAGAAAGGCAGACATTATCATTAGGTTACACAAGGTCATTCGACCGCGTGTGACCTATTTTTTTGTACGTTTGGAGGTGAGGACATGGCCGACTATGCTTTCAGAACCATCGAGGACCGGCGGAAGATACAGGAAATGTGGAGGAAGGGAAGATCGCCGCGAGAGATCGCGGGGCCTTTGAGAAATCCCTGGACGTAGTTTATACCGAACTTTCCCGGGGCCGGGATGGGACGCGCCTGCCGGATCAGCGCCTGCGGTATAACGCCGATTTTGCCCAGGGGAAGGTGCGGCAATCCCTGGAGCGGCGGGGCAGAAAAGCCGGAAGGCCCACCACCGGGAAAGAGCGGCGGGCCTGTAACGGCCGCCGGAAAGGAGAACCGCATGAAAAGAAAGGAAATCAAGTGGCGGCGGGAGGGCCGCCGGGTAATGACCGGACGCCAGGACGGCGTGATCTTCGGATCTGGACACCGTATGACGCCCCGGAAAAGGGGTATTCCGTGAGCAGCAACGACACCAAGGGAAGGGGCCGGGGCATAAACACGGCAGACCACAAGACTTTTCCGACCTGGGAGGCGGCCGTGGAGTTCTGCCAGCAGATCATGGTGGGAGAGGTTGACCTGGAAACCATGCGGGCAGAGTTCGACGCGGCGGAGGCGGAAAAGGAACGGCGGGCGATCCGCCGGGCCGTGGCAGAGGCCAAGGAGTTCCGGGGACACCTGGGCGGGCGGGAATTTCGTACACCACCCTGCTGCACCTGGTGGCATTACAGGAAGGAATGGGCGGCCTGGCCCACAATATCCTCCTGGGATATGAACACGGGGAGGGCTGGCCGGATGGGACCTGACGAAAAGGACACCGGCCCGCTGACGGTTTACATGGACGGCCAGCCGGTGGGGATCGCGGGCGGCGAGATCCCGGAGATCTCCCTGGCGGAGGAAAAGCCAGGAATTTACCTGGAAGGAGAAACCATAGACGCCATCAGAAAAAAGGCGGAAGAAATGTATATCAGCGAGGCCGTTTTCAACCGCGAACTGGCAGAGGCGATCACAAGGGCGTGGAACAATTTGACCGATACAATGGCGGCCGCTGCGGAAGTGTTCACGGCGTGGATCAAAACCGTGGCGGAGGAAATCCAAGCCCGAAACGAATTGAAAACAGCCGTTCGGTGGGCCTCCGCCTACAACCGCCCCCTGGCCTACCGCTACCGGCACACCAAGAAAAAGCGGACCCGTAAGAAGTACGCCAAGCGGATCCTGGCCTGGTATCGGGAGGAGGTCCTGTAAATGCTACGGCTGACGGCGAACAAGACGAAACTTTACACACTGGTGGCGGATTATGTGGACAACCTGCCGCCTATGCGAAAAAAACCGAGTTTATAAAATACCCGCGCACCCCCCTCGACTATGCCCTGGAGTGGGCCACGGAGCGGGAGAAGGGCCGCGCCTTTCTCTCTGCCTGCATGGGCCGCCCCCTCCTGAAAATCGACATTGACGAAAAAGAAACCGGCCGACTTGTACGGGGCGCGTGCAAGTACATAGACCTGCAGGACCTCCGGGAGCGGGGCATGGTGGAGGAGTTCGTGACGGCGGCGGAGCGCCGGCGGATAGAAAGGAGTGCTGACAATGGCGGACTTTCTCCCGCTACCCGATAAGGAATACCAGGTGATTTACGCGGATCCCCGTGGGAGTACCGGCAACACGGGACAACGGCCAAGAGCCGGGGCAACGCGGCCCAGCACTACCCCACCATGACCACCGAGGATATATGCAAATTGCCAGTGAAGAAAATCTGCGGGGGGGGCAGCCTGTTTTCTATGGGCAACTTTCCCAAACATTGCCGAGGGGATCAAGGTTCTGGAGGCGTGGGGGTTCGTTTACAAAACCGCCGCTTTCGTGTGGGTCAAGACCTACGCCAAGAGCGGGCGGCCGTTTTGGGGAATGGGCGCCTACACCCGCGCAAACGCGGAGGTGTGCCTGCTGGGGTGTCCCCTGGGTTCAAGGCTGGGGAGCGGGTCCGCAGTCACCGGGTCCACCAGATCATTGAGGCCCCTTTGAGGGGCACAGCAAAAAGCCGGACGAAACCCGCCGGCGGATCGTGGAACTGCTGGGGACGTGCCACGGCTGGAACTGTTCGCCAGGGACCGCGCACCAGGGTGGGACGCCTGGGGAAATGAGGCGCCGCCGGAAGAATAGGAGGAACCCATGAGCGAAAAGCGGAGGCGGCCGGCCAGGCTGGAGATCGGCCTGAAGTGGTGCGGACGCCGCAGACGATATTCGAGGAGGAGGCGCACGGAAAGGCCATCCGGCGGCCCATGCGGGGGCGGGTGGTGTATATCCACCCCAGGGGCCGGTTCCATATCGTGGCTTTCGAGGTGCGCGGGAAAACCATCAAGGAAACCTTTCAAGGCGTGGAGGCATAACAATGAAATTTTTGGAAAAGAACGGGCTTAAAACAGCACAGACCTGTTTCAGGGACATTTTTCAAAACAACATCCACCGGAACTATGCGGACGACCTCCTGGCGTGGCTGGAGCGGGAAACGGACTTTTCGAGGCCCCGGCCTCTACCCGTAACCACGGAGCGCACCCCGGCGGCCTGCTGGTACACTCCCTGAACGTGTACCGCCGCCTGCGGGCCATCGTGTGCGTGGAAACCTACGGGGATACACACTTCCTCCGACCTGCTGGCGGTAGACGTGGAGGAAACGGTGGCGATCCTGGGCCTGCTGCATGACGTGTGCAAGGTGAACTGCTACCACACCGAAAACCGCCGGCGGAAGAACCCGGACACCGGGTTTTGGGAGGACTACCGGGCGTATGCGTTCCGGGATCCCCTTCCCCTGGGGCACGGTGAGAAAAGCCTGTACCTGATCCAGCGGCACATGGACCTGAGCCGGAGGAGGCCCTGGCCATCCGGTGGCACATGGGGGCCTATGACAACGCGGTGAAAGGTGACGGCCGCGCCCTTTCGGCGGCCATGGAGGCCACCCCGTGGGTGTGGCGCCTCCACCAGGCGGATATGTGCGCGGCCTGGGTGGATGAACGGGAGGCGGCGGAGGAATGAAAAAGATTCTTTGCAAGCCGTGCGCGGTGGAAACCGCCGCCCGGAAGGATCGGGAGGTCAAGCAGTTGCCCGGACGGTCCGAGAAGATCACCTGCGACAAGTGCGGCCGCCGGCGCTATGGCCTCCCCTATGAGGTCAAGCGAGTATTTTTCACGGGAGGGTCCAGGAAATGAGCCAACGAAAAGCAAAAGAGTACCGCCGGGCCATGAAGCAGTACCAGGGCGTGGCGGCAGACGTGGACGACCTGAAACGCCGGATCGGTGCCATGGAGGTCCGGCACCGCCGGGAGGATCAAATGGCGGAGGCGGCCAGACGACGGGCGCGGGCCGCCGCCCGGGAGCAGCAGGAACAGGAGAGAGTGCGGGCACAGGAGCAAGCGGAGGCGGAGCGCCGGGAGGCCAGCCGCCGCCGGAATGAGCGCCGCCGGCGTATCGTCCGGCGCCGCCGGATCACCGCCCTGGCCTGCATGGCCGCCCTGGTCCTGGCCGTGGTGGGGGCCGTCGCTATGGCCTGCGCGGCCGTAGGTGCTGACGAACCGGAAACGATCCTGCCGGATCCCGTGGCCGTCACGCCAATTACCACGCCGGCGGCCGTCCTGGGGGAGGATCCGCTGGAGGCGGAGAAGATCGAGGCCGCCCTGCTGGAACAGGGGTATTTCTCCGAGGAGATCCCGCTTTCCTACGACCTCCAGGACGTTATGCGGACCGCCTGCGCGGAATACGGGTGCCCCTATCCCCTGGCCCTGGCCGTGGCGGAGGTTGAAAGCCACTTCGACATGGACGCCGTGGGCGCCGTGGGAGAGGTGGGGATCATGCAGTTAAATCCGGGGCCGGAGAATACATACTGGATCAACCTGGAGGCAGAAACCGGAGAGGACCCGACCACGCCGGCCGGTAACATCATCTGCGGGGCCTACCTGCTGGGGACCCACATGGCCAACTATGGGGAGCCGGAAAAAGGCCCTTATGGCCTACAACATGGGACCGGGCGGGGCCGCCCAGGCATGGGCCGCCGGTATCACCTCCACCGAGTACAGCGCCAAGGTTATGGAGGCCATGGACCGCTGGGAGGCGGTCCTGGCGTGAAACCCTTTAATTTCAACGACGGGAGCCGGGAGCAGATACGGAGGGACGCCCAGGCGCGGGCGCGGTTCCACCGCTGGCAGGCCCCGGGCGCGCCCGGTGGAACATCCGGCCCACGGGTCCGTGGTGGTGCCCCACACGCCTCCAACCTGGCCGCGATCCTGAACGCGGCGGAGGTATGGCGGTGCAACTGGGCGACGATCCTGACGCAAAGGTGTGGGCCGCCGATCCTTCGGAGCCGGTGGCCAAAATGCCCCTACATATTTAATAAAGGAGGACAGGCTGGTGATCATCGAGGAAAGGGCCTAGTAAAGGCCATCAAAATCGCATACCGACACGGCGGATATACCGTCCTGAACCAGGGCGGAGAGGTCACGATCTACACGGAAGGCTGGTTCGTGCGGTGCCTGTGGCCGAAACTGCCCCGCAAGGCGCTGGCCACCATTGTGGAACACATGGGAATGATCCCGACGACGGCGAGGCCGTGGCCATCGAGAAGGACAACCAGCCCCAGGCCATCATGGCCGGGATCGTGAGCGACGACGTGGACGGGTGGATGGGCGGAGAGGTGGCCAGCATGGCCTCCTATGTCCCTGTCACCTTCCGGGGGTATCAGTTATTCCAGGAAGTGAGCGGCCGTCAGGCGTATGGCGTGGATCCCACGGCCCTGGCCATCATCGAGCGGGCCACGGCAGAAATGGGATCGGCCGCAATTTCAGGCGGCCGTGCGCTGACCTGGAGCCACGACGGGGAAACCGTCATGCTGGAGGCGATCCGAAAAACCACCTGGGCGTGGGAGTGGGAGCGGACCGTGTGGGGAGGCCCTGGAGAGCGTGGACCTGCACAAGAGGGAGGGCTGACCGTGACGGAGTTCGAGAAGATCACCGCCTCCCCTGCCGTCCTGGGCGCTTTCCTGGGTTCCCTCCCCTGCCTGGAAGGTCCGTGGGACAACGCATTTCACCGGGCGTTCTGCGACAAGTGCAAGGCGGAGAACTGCGACGCCTGCCCGCACGAGGCGGAGCGGAACAACCCGACCTGGTGGCTGGGGCTGATCCACACGGGGGCCGGGCCAGTGAAAACGGAGAGCCGGAACCCATACCAGAGGCAGGCAGCGGACCTACGCCTGGAGGCCATGCACCAGCGGGACCGTTTCGGCCGTGATCTGCTGGCCCGGGAACTGGAGAGCGCGGCGGCCACCATTGAGGAACTGGTGGCAGAAACGGAGGTGCAGACCAATGGAAAACCGGGCTTTTAACATGGACTGTCTGGAGGCTATGCGGTCCATGCCGGATCAATGTTTCGACCTGGCCGTGGTGGATCCACCCTATGGAGTGGGAAGTGTAACGTATATGCCACGAACCAGGGAAAAAGCGCACGGAGGGTTTATTGATAAGTACAACATTACAATAGCAACCCTTGACATGAACCAACGCGGAAAGGTAAAGGCAAACATAATTCCGGGATGGACGGGAGAAGGGACTATAAAAAATTTCGGAGACGATAACATTTCACCCGGGCCGGAGTATTTCGAGCAACTATTTAGAGTTAGCAGGAACCAGATTATATGGGGCGGAAACTATTATCTACTGCCACCGTCACGCGGGTTCCTGATCTGGAGAAAAACAACCGTAGCAGAAAAACTTTAGTATGGCTATGTGCGAATATGCGTGGATGTCGTTTGACAGCAATTCAAAAATATTTGAGGCAGCACCGCAAGGGACGAAAAAAGGATCCACGTATTCACCCCACACAAAAAGCCGGCGGCGCTGTATGCCTGGATTTTTCAACACTACGCAAAGCCAGGGGATCGGATCCTGGATACACACCTGGGGAGCGGGTCAAGCCGGATCGCCGCATGGGACGCCGGCCTGGATTTTATCGGGTACGAGATTGACCCGGAGTATTTCGAGGCACAGGAAAAGCGGTTCAAGCAGCACACCGCGCAACTGTCCATGTTCGGCGGGGGGGTATCTGATCACAATATACATTTTTAGGAAAATGAAAGCCACCTGCGCCTGGTGCTGACAACACGGCGCAGGTGGCGATATAAGCGACGGTGAAACCGTCCCGGATACCTATATTATATCAGTTCTCCGGGCGGTTCGCAACGGAAAATTTTTGGCGGGGCCACGGCCCCGTAAGCGCCGGTAAGAGGCATTAGTAAATTGACCAGCACCCACAAAGGAGGGGCACCATGCCATACGTACACAGGATGGTGCAGGCTGGCCGGACCGTCGAACACAGGAAAATGCAATCCTTCCGGGTCCACACCAAGGGGGTCAAGCGCGGCCCCAATAAGGGGACCACCACGGAAAAAGCAAGCCCGGATCAACGAGCGGGTGGCAGAAGAACACCTGCGCTGGGACCTGAACGCCAACTTTGACCACCGGGACCTCCACGCCGTCCTGCACTACTACGCAAAGGACACGACCTTTGAGGAGATCCTGGAGGACAAGGCCACATTCCTGGCCAACCTGCGGAAAGCCTGCCGAAAGCGCGGGATCCAGTACAGGGCGGTGGTGGTGATCGAAACCAAGCGCATGACCAACCCGCACATACACGTGGTGATCAGCCGGATGGACCCGGAGATCATCACCGAGGCGTGGGAGAACGTCCCCAGGGGCGGCGGGGGTATCAGTTTTAAGCCCCTGGACCGCCGGGGAACCATGCGAAACTGGCGGCCTACCTGATGAAGGAAAGCCGGTCCACCATGGAGAAGTACCGGGAGGCAGGAAAGCGGGGAAAGCGGTACAGCAAAACCCAAAACATGACCAAGCCGGTGATCACCTACAAGGTGGTGTCCGCCTCCTCCTGGAGGCATGAGCCAAAAAGCGCGGAAAGGCGCGGTCCTGTATAAGTTCGACGACGGGGCGACCTGCAAAACCGGGTGGCACGAAATGACGGGCTACCCATACCAGGAATATTTCGAGGTTTTCAACGAATAGGAGGACAAGCCGATGAAAATTTACATAGCGGGAAAGATCGCCGGGGATCGGCGGTATCGGGCCAAGTTCCGGGAGGCAGCCAAAGCCCTGGAGGCGGCCGACCATGTGGTCCTGAACCCCGCCACCCTGCCGGACGGATTGACCGACGGGGACTATATGCGGATCGCGCTGGCCATGCTGGAGGCGTCGGACCTGGCCGTGTTCCTCCCGGACTACCAGGAGAGCCGGGGCGCCATGGTGGAATGGGCCTGGTGCCAGCGGACCGGGAAAGAGTGCGCCCTGTATCTGGATATGACGGGAGGCGGGGCAAAATGAGCCGGACGACCGCGCAGGTGTCCTTTCTGGATGAAATCATCGTGGACAGTTTCGCCGGCGGCGGCGGAGCCTCCACAGGCATTGAGCTGGCCACGGGCCGGGTGGTGGACATAGCGATCAACCATGATCCTGACGCAATTTTAATGCACAAGACCAACCACCCGCACACCGTCCACTACCAGGCCAGCGTGTGGGACGTGGATCCCCGCGAGGTGTGCCAGGGCCGGCCGGTGGGCCTGCTGTGGGCCTCCCCTGACTGCAAGCATTTTTCCAAGGCCAAGGGAGGAAAGCCGGTAGACAAGAACATAAGGGGCCTGGCCTGGATCGTCCTGCGGTGGGCCGGGACCGTGGCGCCCAGGGTGATCATGCTGGAGAACGTGGAGGAGTTCCAGACCTGGGGACCTGTCCGAAAGGGCCGCCCGGTGAAGTCAAAGGCAGGCCAGACGTTCCGCCAGTGGCTTTCCCAACTGGAGGCCCTGGGCTATGCCGTGGAATGGCGGGAACTGGTGGCGGCCGACTATGGAGCGCCCACCACGCGAAAGCGGTTTTTTCTGATCGCCAGAAGGGACGGGGAACCCATTGTGTGGCCGGAGCCTACACACGCGCCGGCGGACACCCCGGAGGTGCTGGCAGGCCGGAAAAGCCGTGGAGGAGCGCGGCGGAGATCATAGATTGGAGCCTGCCCTGCCCGTCCATCTTCGACACACGGGAGGCCATCCGGGAGAAATACGGGCTTTTCCGCCCAGCGCCCCCTCCGCCCCAATACTATGCGGCGGGTGATCCGTGGGTGGACAAGTTCTCCATCAAAGCGCCGGACCCGTTCCTGGTGGTGGTGAACCATGCCGGAAACTTCCGGGGGCAGGACGCGGCGGACCCACTCCAGACGGTGACGGCAAAGCACGGGTATGGCGTCGCCTCCCCCGTCATGGCCCCGCTGACCATGCACAACAACGAGAACGCCACGGGGACCAAGATCACCGAGCCGGTGAACACGATCACAAGCAGCGGAGCGGGAGGCCATCAAATGGTGATCACCCCGGCCATGATCCAGTACCACACCGAGCAGACCGAGCGGGTACGGGGGCAAGGGCTGGCGGAACCCCTTATGACCATTGACGCCTCCAACCGTTACGGCCTGGCGGCGGCCAGCCTGGTCAAATACTACGGGAGCGACCAGCATGGCCAGAGCGCCGGGGATCCGCTCCACACCGTCACCGCAAAAGACCGGGAGGGCGTCCTGGTGGCGAACCTGGCCAAGTTCTACGGCGGAGCATATACCGGGAGGGGTCCAGAATGTCCGACCCGCTCCACACGGTCACGGCCGTGGACCACAACGCCATGACGGCCACCCACCTGGTCAAAATGAAGGGGACCAACCTGGGCGGCCCCATGTCGGAGCCGGTGCAGACCATCACCGCCGGCGGCGGCCACTTCGGCGTCGTCACCACCGTGGTGGCGAAGGCGGAGCGGGACGCGGATCTGAAACACTGGCCGGAGATCCGGGACCTGCTGAACACCTACTGCGGGTATCGCCTGGGGCCGGAGGACGTGATCCTGTTCGAGATCGGAGGCACGGCCTATTTCATGGCAGACATAGGATTGCGTATGCTGACGCCCCGGGAATTGTATATGGCCAACGGGTTCCCCCAGGACTACAAGATCGAGCGGGATTATACCGGGCGGGAGTACCCAAAGACCAAACAGGTGGCACGGTGCGGGAACGCGGTTCCCCCTCCCTTCGCCACGGCCCTGGTGCGGGCCAACCTGCCGGAGTGGTGCGGCGTCGAGATCAACACCATGGAGGAACTGGAAAAGGCGGTGGCGGTATAGCCGCCGGAAAGAAACGGAGGAAATCACATGGGCGTTATCGGGATCGGAGTGGGAACCGCCAAAATGGGGCGGATCTGCAAGGACAAGGCAGGGAACGTCACGGAGCAATCGACGGCCCGGTGGGACGCGGACCCCACCGGCGGATCGGTGGCGATCTGGCCAATGGACCCGGAGAAGATGGAACCGAGCGGGCCGGCGGAGGTGTACGGCGACTGGGACGCGGCCGCCTATCTCCGCCGGGTGGTGGAACTGATCCACCCAAACCGGCAGATCAACATACCGGACCTGGAGGCCATGATCCGAGCCGCCGCAAAGGCCGGGGAGGATATTTGTACCTACTGCCCGGACTACAACTGCCGGGACTGTATCGTGAATGAGTGGAAGGAGGATCCAGGCGATGAATGACCAGGTTATTTTGAGCGTGGCCAAGAAAAACGGCGGCCTGGAAGTGACCACCGGGGGAACCGGGCAAGACCAACTGAACGCCATCCGGGTGGCGGCCGCCGCGACGTTTCGGGTTTTGCATGGAGCGCGGAACCTGCCGGAGGAAATGGCGGCCGGTGATCTCCGCCGCCGTCCTGGATGGGATCCAGGAGGCTATGCGGAACGACGGAGGAATGAGGGAGATTACCCTGGAACGGAGCAGGAAGTGAGGCGGAGCCATGAGAGAGAAAAAAAGAACCTGCGGCGGGTCACTCTCCTGGTGACGGCGCAGACCGCCTACAACCTGGACAGGCTGGCCACCATGTGCGGGTATCGGGAGCCGGGCCACGTCGTGGATAAACTGGTCCGTGAGAAAATGCTGGAACTGAACGGAGGTAAACGCCATGAACGAAACGAAAATTGACTGGGCGGAAATGTCCTGGAACCCCGTCACCGGGTGCCGCCATGGGTGCCCCTACTGCTACGCCAGGAGAACCGCGCACCGCTTTGACGCCGGCCTGGAGGACCACGCAAGCACGGACGGCCTCCACGTCCTGGAGGAGAAGATCAAGGGGACGCCGTACCCCTACGGGTTCGAGCCAACCATGCACCGCTACCGGCTGAACCAGCCGGAGCGGAAGAAAGAGGGCCGGACCGTCTTTGTGTGCAGCATGGCGGACCTGTTTGGCCGCTGGGTGCCGACGGAGTGGATCAGGGACGTGGTGGACGCCTGCCAGAGAGCGCCCCAGCACAGATACCTGTTTTTGACGAAAACCCCGCCCGATACCTGAACTGGACCGGGTGGCCCTCCTCCCCCATGCGGAAAATTTCTGGTACGGGGCCACGGTGGCCAATGAGGACGCGGCGGCCATGTACCCCATGCCCTGGGCGAATATCAACACATTCTGGAGCATGGAGCCGCTGCTGGGGCCGGTGGACATGAGCGCGGCGGAGGGCCTGCCCCAGTGGGTGATCCTGGGGGCCGAAACCGGGAACCGGATGGACAAGGTAAAGCCGCGCCGGGAATGGGTGGACCAGATCGCGGAGTTTTGCGCGGAAAACGAAATCCCGGTTTTCTACAAGGACAATCTGCGGGCCTACTTCCCGGACCTCCCACCCTCCGCCCTCCCCTGGAGCAACCAGGAGAGCGCGACAACCGAGTGGGCCGCCCATTTCATGGGCCGTTTTGAAAGGCAGGTGTGAGCCGTGGAGAAAATCGAAATCGGGTACACGGTGGAAAAAGAGCGGTGGCTGGAGGCGGCCAAAAATCTGCATGAGTTTGGGCAGGCCATGGCGCGGAACCTGCGGAACATGAACCGGGACGGACGCGGCCAGGAGGACGCGGACGATCTCACGGCGGACATTATGCTGGCATGTACGGCCATCGGATATGTGGCGGAGTTTGCCGTGGATAAATGCCGGTTTATGCCTGTGCGAGGAAATGAAAAAAGGCAAAGGAAAGGGGCGTTGACCATGCGGGCGGTGCTTATGAGCATAAAACCCGAGTGGTGGAAGAAGATCCTGGCCGGAGAAAAGACCGTGGAGATCCGAAAGACTGCCCCAAAGGGCGGAGCGGGAGAGCCGAAACCGTGGCCGCTGCTGGTCCTGGTCTATGTGAGCGGAACGGGCGCTGTGCTGGGGCAGTTCTACTGCCACGGGTGGGCGAAAAGCGATTTTGGCCCATGTCTTACATGGCCTCCCGCTCCTGTGTGCCCGTTGAGGATCTGGAGAGATACGCCGACGGAAAGCCCCTGTATGGCTGGATCGTGGGAGAGGCGGAGGCATACGACACGCCCAGCCCGCTGGCGGAGTTTGGGATGACCCGGCCGCCCATGTCGTGGCAGTACATAGAAATACCAGAAACGGAGGGATAAGGCATGAAAGAATATCTGCGGGCGGTGTGTTTGTGCGCGGCCATCGTTGTGGTGGTCCTTTTTGCCACGGGCATGGTGTGGTACGGGTATCTGGTGACGGCCGCGCTTTTTGGGCTGACGCGAGGAGAAACGGCGACCGCCGCCCTGGGGATCGCGCTGGTGGCCGGGGCCGTCAAGGCATACCGGGAGCAGAGGCGCCAGGGCGTGAGGAGAGAGGCCATAGAAAAGGCGATCCAACTGTGGGAGGCCCTTATGGCAAAACAGCGGTATGAAATGCCGCCGGAGGAGTGGCGGCGCCTGCAGCCGTTCTACGTCCTGACCGTCGAGGCGCTGAAAAACGAGCGGGACAGGGCTGCAAAACGCGGAGGAGCGAAAAAGAGCCAGGAAACCGGCGGGGGTTCGTAAAATGGCCATCAACATTTCCGACCTGCCGCCGAAATACCAGGCCCAGGCCGTAAAGAAGTACATGGAACAGCAGGCGCGGCGGGGGCCTTTGCCCTCCGCCGCCGTGCAGGATCCCGGAAAGGTGAACAAGTACCGGAACACACCGACCACACGGGTGACGCCCTCCGGGGCCGTCCTCCGCTTCGACAGCCAGAAAGAGGCCCGCCGGTATGACTTCCTGATCGAGCGGGAGCGGCGCGGGGAGATCCGGGACCTACGCCTGCAGGTTGACTTCACCCTCCAGGAGGCATACACGGACACGGAGGGCCGCCGGGTGCGGGCCATCCGGTACAGGGCTGATTTTACATACCACGAGGGCGCCCAGGGGGTGCAAGTGGTGGAGGACGTAAAGAGCCGCGCCACACGCACCAGGGAATACGCCATGAAAAAGAAGTTGCTAAAGGACCGTTTTGGAATTGACATAACCGAGGTGTAACCATGAGCATGACAAGGGGCACGAACCCGGAGCGGGAGGCCGTCAAAGAGTACCTGCAGCAGTACCATGACGCCAAAGTAAAAAAAGCGGATACTGGAGGAGCGCCACCGCACCCTATCTGCCGAACTGCGGGACCCGGGCGTGGGATCCACATACAGGACCATGCCGACCGCAAAAAGGCAGGCCAGGGAGGGCGGGGCCGTGTCCCTTGTGTACCGGATCTCCGAGGTAGAGGACCGGATCGACCAGCAGCGGGAGGCTATGGCCAAAGCGGTCCTGCACGTAATGGACATGATCGACATACTCCCCCCAAAACTCCATGGAGCGCACCGTGGTGGAAATGCGGCACATCGACTGCAAGCCCTGGGGAGAAGATCGCCCAGGCCGTACACATGAGCCGGTCCCGCGTATTTGACTACTACAACGCCGCCCTGGACACCCTGCTGGCCTGTAAGCGCACGGGGAAACTGGTGGGGGAATACATGGCCGGCAAAGAGAAAAACAAGCGCGGATAAAAGATCGGACGTCATCGGACTTTTTACTGTGCTATATTGATAGCATGGAAATCGGGAGGGCCACCAGGGAAACGCCTGGCGGCCCTCCCCTTTCCATACCTGAGCCGGGCGGAGCGTAGGCGCGGGGCTTTCTCCTTTCACCCCGCAGCGTCCGCAGTACCAGAGCGGACGCAGCCCGGCAATCACATGGCCATGGGCGTCATACCATGGGCGCCCATGGCCTCCCCTCTCCGAAAATGAGAGGGCGCCCCCCATTTGGGTCCTTCCCAGGGGTGCGACCGTGCGGGGCGCGGAAGGCCCGGCATTTTTCTCAAGAAAATCCCTGAAAAATCGGGCCGTTACGTTACGCATTGACGCGCCGGCCGGAGCAATCGGGAGGCACCCACCCCTAAAGGGGGTGAGGCCCGAAAAAATCCAGAGGAAACGAGGTCAAAAAACGAAATCCACCACCAGGCGGAAAGCGAAACCGGCGGGGCCATCCGGCCGGCGGCGGAAAAGGGGGTGCTGCAGGTGGCGGGAACGACGAAAAAACAGCGCCAAAGAGGTCCACGACGCCGGCGGTGCTGACCGGAACGGTGCCGGAATGGGCAAATTCAACGGCAATCGCCCAACTGCTGGGGAAAACCACCCGGCGGGTCCAGCAGTTGACCCAGGACGGGATCCTGAAACCGAGGTCCCGCCCGGCGGCGGGGCCAGGAAGTACCGGACCTGCGAAACGATCCAGCGTTATATTGCCCACATCGAGCAAAAGGCCCAGGAGATCGGAGAGGGCGGCCGCCTGGCGGAACTGAACCTGAAAAAAAAACTGGAGGCGGAGGTGGCCCTGAAAGAGAGCCAGGGCAGCCTCCACCGCCTGAAAACCGCCATAGCGGAGGGGAAATACCTGCCGGCGGAGCAGGCCACCGAGGAACTGGCGGAGTTTATGGCGGCCTTTCAAAAGTTCGCCATGACGATCCCGGCCCGCATGGCCGGGGCCATGTCCGGGTATGCGGACGCCATCACGATCCGCAACGCACAAAAGGCCATCCGCAAGGAACTGGAAACCATGCTGACGGCCTATGTGGACGCCATGCAGGCGGAGGACCCGCCGGAGGCCGCGCCGTGAGGAAGTACCGAGTAAAACCCTACAAGGTGCCCCGGTGGATGGTGCCGGCCATTGAGATCCTGCGGCCAAGGGAACGGGTAAGCACATCCGCATGGGCGGAGCAGAACCGGGTCCTGCCAAACGGAAACGCCATACCAGGGCCGTGGCGGAACAACGTCACCCCGTACCTGGTGGAGATCATGGACGCCTTTTCCGACGAAACCACGGAAAAGATCGTCTTTGTCAAGCCCACGCAGGTGGGCGGCACCTCCGCCATGGAGAACGCCCTGGGGAGCCTGATAGACCAGGATCCGGCGCCGGCCATGTTCGTGTACCCTTCGGACGAACTGGCAGAGCGCACGGTGGAGGCGAAACTGGAGCCAATGATCCGCCAGTGTAAGGCCCTGGCGGAGAAGTACCGGGAGCATGACAGCAAGCGACTGGCCCTAAAGTTCCGGGATATGATCGTCTACCTGACCGGAGCCAACAGCCCGGCCAGCCTGGCCTCCACCCCGATCCGATACCTGTTCCTGGATGAGGTGGACAAGTTCCCGGGGCGACCAAAAAGAGGCCGACCCCGTATCCCTGGCCATTGAGCGCACAAAGACATTTTTCAACCGCAAGATCTTTATGGCCTCCACCCCGACCCTGAAAACCGGGCCGATCTGGAAAGCCAAGGAGGAGGCGGACGCGGAAAACACTACTTTGTGCCGTGCCCCCATTGTGGGGAATTTATCGAACTGAAATTCGCACAGATCAAGTGGCCCAGCAAGGACGACGTGCCGGACCAGGCGGAGCGGGCCGAAATGGCCACATACGTGTGCCAGGCGTGTGGGTGTATCATCACCGACCGGGACAAGGCGGCCATGCTCCAGGCGGGCCGGTGGCAGATCGTCCGGCAGACCACGACGACACCCAAAAGCGTGGCCTACTGGATGAATACCCTGTATTCACCGTTTACCAGGTTTTCCGACATCGCCCGGGAGTTCATGCGGGCCAAGGACGACCCGGAACTGCTCCACAACTTCGTCAATTCGTGGCTGGCGGAGCCGTGGGAGGACACCAAACTGAAAACCAACGCCGAAATGGTCATGGAGCGGCAAACGGAGGTTCCGGCCTGGTCCCTCCCGGCGTGGACAAAACTGCTGACCGGCGGGATCGACGTGCAGGAAAATTGCCTGTACTGGGTGATCCGAGCATGGGGCGACTTTATGACCTCCCAAAACGTGGCCCATGGCCAGGCGCTTTCCATGGCGGAAGTGGAACGGATTATGAATACCGAGTTTTCCCTGCCAGACGGCGGAAAGGTCATGGTGGACCTGGCCCTGATGGACAGCGGCGACCAGACCGACGCGGTGTATGAGTTCTGCACCATGAACATGGACTGGGTGCGGCCCTGTAAGGGCGTCCCGTCCCTCCAGGGCCATTACAAGATCTCCACCGTGGACAAGGCCGGGAGCCGGGCCAACGGTATGCAACTGGTCCTTGTGGACGGCGGGAAGTACAAGGACATGATCGCCGCCCGCATGAGGAAGCCAAACGGAAGCGGATCCTGGATGGTGCATAAAGACTGTGATCTGGAGTATGCGGAGCAGGTCACGGCGGAGCATAAGATCACCGAGCGGGCCGCCGGAAAAGACGTTCAGCGGTGGGTGCTGAAATCCTCCCCCACGCGGACAACCATTACCTGGACTGCGAGGTGTACGCGGCGGCGGCCGCCGACGTGCTGGAGGTCCGGTCCCTGTTCCTGAAAAACCCGGACCGAGCGGAGGAGCAGGCGCCAAAGCCAGCACCGCCAAAGCCGCAGCCGGCACCGGAGGAAACATGGATCCAGCAGAATGAAAACTGGTTCTGACAGGAGGCAATCATGGAACTGGACAACACAACAGCGGCCCCGGCGGAACTGCTGGAGCAGGTCAACAAGGCGATCACCACCGTGCTGGTGGGCGGGCAATCCTACCGGATCGGCAGCCGCCAACTGACGCGGGCGGACCTGGCCATGCTGAAAACCCTCCGGGACGACCTGGAGGCGCAACTGGCGGCCGACGAAAGCGGCCCCCTGCTGGGGCGCACCTACATGGCATTTTTCGAGGGGAGGTAAAGCGGTGAGTTTCATTGACAGCATGATCGCGGCCGTGTCCCCAAAGAAAGCATACGAGCGGGAGGCGTGGCGCCAAGGGCTGGAGGCCATGCGCGGGTATGACGCGGCCGGGTTCGGCCGGATCAATTCCGGGTGGAGGGCACACAACGAGAGCGCGGAGATCACAGACCGATACAGCCGGGACGTGGTACGCGCCCGCGCCCGGGACCTGGAGCGGAACAGCGACATTCTCCAGGCCGTGGTCCTGGCCTACAAGCGCAACGTGGTGGGAAAGGGCTTTACCCTACGGGCAAGGACCGGGGACGACGACCTGAACCGCAAGATCGAAAAACTGTGGCGTCAATGGTGCAAGGCCAGAAACTGCGACGTGACCGGGGAGCAATCCTTTACCGAGATCCTACGCATGGCCGTGGAGCGCAAGAAGGTGGACGGCGGGATCCTGTTCCTGTTCCGCCACACTTCCGGCGGCGTGGTGCCGTTCAAGTTGCAGGCCATTGAGGTGGACGAACTGGACGTGACACAGAGCGCCCCGCACCGGCAGGGAAACCGCGTCGTGGGCGGGATCGAATATAATTCCTGGCGCCGGCCGGTGGGCTACTGGATCCAGCAATATGACCTGGAGGGGTTGCGCCTGCTGCAGCCGATCTACATTGACGCCAAGGACGCCTATTTCCTGAAATCGAAACGGCGGCCCAGCCAGATCCGGGAAATGTCGGATATGTCCCACACGATCACCAGGATCCGGGACGTGAACGAGTTTATAAACGCGGTATCCGTCAAGGAGCGGATCGCGGCCTGCCTGGCGGTGCTGATCAAAAAGACAATTCCGACCGGGACAAGCCTGGGGCGGTCCGGGGTTCGCGGGCCTGACGGCCGCGTGGACTACGCCGGCAAGAAACTGGGGCCGGGCATGATCATGGAAATGGGCGCCGGCGACGAGGCCCAGGTGGTGGATCCAAAGGGAGCGGCCACCGACGCCACCGCGTTCCTGAAAGTTCAGCAGGGGCTGATCGGCGCGGGACAGGGATTGAGTTATGAGGCGGTGTCCCGCGACATGAGCGGGTCCACCTACCCTCCGCCCGGCAAAACGCCATCGAGGACGAGGACATACGCGGAGGACACGGAACTGCTGACGGAGTTCATGTCCGAGGTGTACGAGCAATTTATTATTTCGTGTTATCTCTCCGGGGTGATCACCTTCCCGGGTTTTGGGATAAAAAGGCGGAGTATATGGCCCATGACTGGGTGAAATCCCCGAAAAAGTGGATTGACCCGGCCAAGGAAAGCACCGCCGACAAAACCGCCCTGCAGAGCGGGCAAAAGACCTACCAAGAGATCTGCGCCGAGCGGGGCAGGACTGGCGCCAGGCCATCGACGAAACCGCCGAGGTCCTGGAGTATGGCCGAGAAAAAGGCATTGAGATGGGAGGTGTAATTTTGGAAATGGAACGGCAGCAGCCCAGCAGAACGCCGGAGGGCAACCGCCCCAGGGATAAGGACCATGGCACCAGGAGCATGGGCCAGATCCTTTCCCGGGAGGAGCAGCCCCAGGAGAGCAGACGCCGGACAATCAGTTTTTCCAGTGAGGAGCCATACCGGCGCTTTTTCGGCATGGAGATCCTGGACCACGGGGAGAACGCGGTGGACCTGTCCCGCCTGAACAGCGTGGGCGTTCTCCTGTTCAACCACAACACCGACAAGGTGGTGGGAAAGGTGATCCGGGCCTGGGTGGAGAACCACCGGGGCATGGCAGAAGTGGAGTTCGACACGGACGACGACGCCGAAAAGATCTTCGGGAAAGTGCGGTCCGGCACACTGAAAACCACGTCCGTGCGGTACAGCGTGGACGCCTGGGAGGAAGTGGTGGCCGGGAAACAATCTGCGGATGGGCGATTTACCGGCCCTTGCCAGATCGCCCGGAAGTGGACGCCGCTGGAGGTGTCCGTGGTGTCCGTGCCTGCGGATCCCACTGTGGGAGTGGGACGGGCCGACACGGGCCAGACGTGCGCCCCCCTCTCCGTGTATGAGCGACAGATCCAAGCAAACAAAAATCTGATTTTCAACAGGAGGTAAGAAAAACCATGAATGAACTGCAGAAAGCCCTTGCCCGCCAGCAGGAACTTGTGACCCTGGCCCGCAACGAGGGCCGGGACCTGACCGCCGAGGAGCAGGCGGAGTTCGACCGCTGCCAGGCCGTGATCGACGCCGGCAACGGGGCGGAGAGGCCGGCGGCCAGCCCGCCGGCGGTGAGCGCGGCGCGGAGAACGGCGGCCAGGGCGCCCCGGCCGGCACCAACCAGCCCAGCGTGGCAGACACGCAGAGAGCGATCCAGGCGGAGCGCCAGCGCACCGCCGACATTATGGCCCTGTGCCGCCAGACCGGCATGGACGCGGAGGAGTATATCCGCAGCGGCGCCACCATGGACACCGTGCGGGCGGCGGCCGTGGACTTCCTGATCCAGCACAACGGCCCCGTGGGCGCCAGAATGTCCGACAACAGCCGGGAGCAGGACAACTTCCGCCAGGCGGCCGTGGACGGCCTGCTTATGCGTAGCGGCATGGAGGTGGAGCGCCCCAGCGAGAACGCGGAGCAAATGCGCGGCCTGTCCCTGCGCGATCTGGCCATTGAGTGCATGGCCCGGGAGGGCCTGGGGACCACGGCCTCCCTTCTCCGTATGTCCAAGGACGACCTGTGGAACATGGCCTGCCGCCAGTTCTTCAACCCCACGGCGGCCTTCCCCGCGATCCTGGACAACACGATCCGCAAGGCCATTGTGCAGAGATACCAGGCCGTCCCCACCACCTTCCAGGTGTGGACCACCAAGGGCAGCGTGACCGACTTCAAGCCCACCAAGGATCACGAGTACCTGGCCGGCGGTGCCGGCGAGTTCCTGCGCGTGGGTGAGGGCGGCGAACTGAAACACGACACCCCGCAGACCGAACTTCTCCCCAGCGCCAGGTGGCAACCTACGGCCGCCAGTTCTCCATGACCCGGGAGGCGTTTATCAACGACGACGCGGGCTTTATCACCCAGGTGCCCGGTATGTACGCGGCCTCCGCCAAGCGCACGATCAACAAGCAGGTGTATTCCATCCTGTTCAACAACCCCACGATCTTCGACGGTGTGGCCCTGTTCCACGCCAACCACAACAACCTGATCACCACCGGCGCGGCCCCGTCCATCGAAACCCTGCAGGCCATTATGATCAAACTGCTGAACCAGAAGGACCCCTTCGGGGACAGCATTATGGTGCAGCCCCGGTACATCATCGTGCCCGTGGGTTACGGGTTCCTTATGTCGCAGATCCTGGAAACCGCGCAGATCGACGTGGACGGGATCGGCAGCCACACCGCAAACGCCCTGTATCAGTACCGGAACCGCCTGCAGGTGATCGAGGAGGGCACCCTGAACGCCCTGGCCGGTTCCAACGCGGTGCCCTGGTTCGTCGCGGGCGATCCCACCTATGCCCGTTCCATCCAGGTGGACTACCTGAACGGCCAGGAAACCCCGACCATTCGCCGCATGGAGGTGGCCGGCCAACTGGGCTATGTGTGGGACATTTGGCTGGACTGGGGTATCACCGCCGTGGACTTCCGTGGTATTGCCAAGAACCCCGGAACCACCATCACGCTGTAAGGCAGTAAGGAGGTAAAACAGATATGAGCGCGAAATACTGGCAGAGAGGCGAAACCATCGACTACACCCCCACCGACGACCTGGCAAACGGTGACGTGGTGGACCTGGCCACCCGGATCGGCGTGGCTGGGAACGACATTCCGGCCGGCGAAACCGGCGCGGTCCACGTCGTGGGCGTGTTCGAGATCCCCAAGGCCACCGGCGCCGTCACGGTGGGCCAGGCCCTTTACTGGGACAAGGCGGCGGAAAACATCACCACCGCAGCGGGCAGCAGCCCGGCGAACACCCCGGCAGGCTGGGCCGTGGCGGCGGCCGGGTCCAGTGACGCCACGGTGCTGGTGAAACTGCTGGGCTAAAGGAGGGCCAGGCCATGAAAGGATTGATTGCAAAGCGGCCGATCCTGTACCGGGGCCGTATGTATCGGGACGGGGAGAACCTGCCCGGCGACGACACCAGAATGGTGGCCGCGTGGCTGGAAAATGGCAGCGCGGAACTGTGCGGAGCGGCACAGGACACCGCCATGGGAGGCCGGGAGGAGGCCCAGGAGCCGCCCAGGGGGCCGGAGAACACCCCGGAGGTATCCGGGGATACCGAGGGCCAGGGAGCGGCAGACGGCGGCCAGGAGGCCCGGGAACAGGCCGGAGAGGGCGAAACCGGAGGCATGATCGCCGGGCACCTGGATCCCAAAGACCTGGAGGGCCTGAAAAAGGCTGACCTGGAGCGCATGGCCAACGATATGGGCCTGGATATTTCCAAGGCCAAGACCAAGGCGGACCTGATCGCCGCGATCACGGCGGCGGAAGTCTACGCCCCCGCAGAGAATGAAAACGGGGGTGCCCAGTAATGGGCGCCCCCTCTTTCAAGGACTGCGTGGCGGCAGATATTCACGGCGTGTTCCTGAACGCCCAGGAATTTGCAGACACACATACCATCGACGGCCGGAAAATGGACGCGGTGGTGGACGACGACGCCCTGCTGGAGCGGGACGCGGCCCGGGGAGGCGTCCACACGGATGGGACATACCGGACGCGGCGCCTGCTGTATGTGGATAAAGCCGACTACGGCGGGCGGCCCATGTCGGGCAAGATCCTGAACCTGGACGGCCGGGAGTATCGCGTGGTACAGGCAGACGAGGCGGCCGGCGTCCTGACCATTGAAATCGAGGCGATCCGCACATGATCCATATCGAGGTTGACACCCAGGCCGAAATCGTGAGGATCGGCCAGCGACTGGAGCGCCTGGCGTTCCAGGCCCCGGACATTCTCCGCCTGTCCATCAATGCGGCGGCCAGGAAGGTCCGAAAGCAGATCACCAAAGACGTGGCAGGAACCTACACCATCGACGAAAGCATACTGAAAGACCGGAGCAAGGGCGCTCCAAAGGTACAGACGGCAAAGCCGGGAAATATTGAGGCTGTGATCCGGTCCAAAGGCCCGGTAAACGATCTGATCGACTTCCTTGTGAGGCCGGGGAGCGACGGCGCAAAGGCCAAGGTGCTAAAATCCGGCGGCATGAAACCGCTGGAACGCGGCGGCGCAAAAGCCTTTATCGGAAGGTTCCAGAGCGGCCATACCGCCGTTTTGCAACGGCAGATCCGGCAAACCTACACCGTGGGCGGCGCGGCGGACCGTATCAAAAAATACGGATACCCAAGCGGGGGCCAATGGCCGGACATGACCAGGATCAAGAAACTGCTGGGGCCGTCTGTACCAAGTATGCTGGGAAACGAGGAAATCCAAAAAAACCAGGACCATGCTTTACACGGTCCTGGACCAGGAGATCGAAAAACGGATCAATAAGGCGATCCGGCAAAGCGCCTGATCACCCCGCATGAGAGCGGAGAAACGAACGGGCGGCCCGATACGCCGGGGACCCCTTAACCGGCTGGAGCAATTCGCGGGGCGACAGGTCGCTGGCCCATTCGGCGCCGGCGGAGGCGTCCGAAAAGGCGTAGCAAACCGCGTCCACCGGGTCCGTGGGTGCGTCCACCAATGAGGAACCGGCGTCAAAAAGCCGGACAGAGGCGGCGTACAAGGCCAGAACATCACGCGGGGAGAGTTTTTCAAACAAAAGGAAAGACAGATCCCAGGCGGAGGACAGGAGAGAAACCCGGAGGCGCTTTCCGGTAACGAACTGGAGCAGGCCCACCGGGATCCCCGTGGCGTCCTCCCTATCATAGCGGGAAAGCACAGCGCCGGCGTCCTTTTCGTCGAAATCCGGGGCAAATGTCACCTGATATTCAGCGGCAAAGGCTTTCTGCCTTTCACTGACGGGGTGCATATTTTGCGCCGCCATGTCGAGCGGGAGGACCTCCACCGGATCGGCCAGGCCAATTTCGCGGGCGGCGGCCACGGCGTCCTCCTCCCCGCAGGCGGAAACTGTACGCTTGTTTTTCCGGCCCGTTTCAGGGTTCACGCCGCGCACATCGTAGCGAAAAACCCCGTTTGAGTAACCGGAGGCGGGGCGGGGTATGACGCCATCGGCGCAGGCCACGTCCAGCCAGGAGGCCCAATAGTCCGCCGGAGTGTATCCGAGAAAAGCCGCCAAAGCGTATATGTGCTTGCACGGCAGGCCGCGCTCCTGGAAATCCGGGCAGGTGCAGCGATCCAGCGAAACCGTATAAACGCGGTCCAGCCGGCCATGAACCTTCACAGCCCCGGCCTTTGCGTCGCAATCCAAAACCTTTGTACGTTCTCCACCCTTTGAAAAAACGGAGAGCGGGCGGGCGGCGGCGCGTCCAAAGCGGGCGTATTGCTCCGGGGCGGCGTGTACTGACGGATCCCAGGGACCAAACAAGGGGCCGCCGGAATAGTTGAACCCACCACGGGCGCCGGCGGCGGAAGGAGCGGGCCTATCAGTTTTCGGAAGGAACTTCCGCAGAAAATCAAGCATTTTTTACACCCCTTTATGCCGTGTATTACCACGGTTTTCAGACTATTACCACAACATGAATTTACCACAAAAAGCGCCGAAAAGTCAAGGAGGCGAACACCACGACACCGGAATTTTTGCAGGACGCCATCGTGGCGGACCTGGCGGACCTGTTCGAGGGGCAGACCCTCCCCAGTTCTGCCGGGGACCGGCGGCCGATCCGGGTTTACTCCCAGGACCTCCCGATCATTGAGGGGCTGGACGAAACCGAGGACCGGACCGAGGAGATACCGGAACCGTATATCATCGTGCGGACCAATGAGGGAAACATTCCAGACGCCAACAGCGCCCAGGAGATCGACCTGATCCTGGTGGTATGCACCTATGACCGGAACCCGAACCGACAGGGATACAGGGACGTGCTGCACATCATCCAGGAGATCTACGGGAGGTACGCCAAAATCCGCTGGTGCGGATCAAGGCGGACAGCGGCGGCGTGAGGGCGGCCCGTGGTCCGTCAAGTACCCGATCAAGTGGGTTACACAGCAAGAGGACACCCACCCCCATTATTTCGGGGCCATGTCGCTGAAATTTGAGGCGCCAGCGGTGCGCCAGGAGGTGCCATTCACATGACCAAGAGAACAACCAGAAAGGCGGCGGAGGCCGCCGGCACGGTGGTGTACTGCGGCCCGTCCATCAAGGGCGTGGCCAAACAGTTCACCGCCTACAACAACGGGATCCCGGAGGGGCTGAAAGCGGCGACCGAGAAAAAACAAGGTCCTGGCCGCCCTGATCGTCCCCCTGGAGGACCTGCCGGAGGCCATGCGCCAGTTGCGCCAGAAATCCGGCCGTATCCACACCCTGTATAAAGCCGTACAGGGCAGGACCTAAAGGGAGGGATGAACAATGGCTTATAATCACGGCGTTTACAACCAGGAGCAGGAAACCAGCCTGACCACACCGATCCAGGGAACGGCGGCCCTGCAGGTTATCTTCGGAACCGCTCCGATCCACCTGGCGGCGGATCCGGCGGCGGCCGTCAACAAGCCCGTGGTGTGCTATTCCTTCGCGGAGTGCCAGCAGGCCATGGGCTATTCGGACGACTTCGAAAACTTCACCCTTTGCCAGAGCATGGACGCCTGTTTCCGAGTTTTCAACGTGGCGCCCATTATCCTGGTGAAAGTGCTGGACCCCAGCAAGAGCAGCCATACCACGCAGAACGCGGAGGAGGAGTGCGCCGTGGCGGACGGTGCCGTGGCCTACGCAAAGCAGTTTGTCCTCCTGGACACCATCGTGGTCAAGAACGCGGACGCCACCCTGGTGGCCGGCAGCGACTACGTGGCCACCCACGCGGAGGACGGTACGGTGACGATCACCATCCTGTCCGAGGCCGCCAAGGAGGCGGAAACCCTGAAAGTGGCCAGCACCAGCCTGAAACCGGACGGCGTGACGGCGGCGGACATTGTGGGCGGCGTGGACGCCCTGACCGGCAAGGAAACCGGCCTGGAACTGGTGCGCCAGATCTATCCCCGTTTCGGCATGACGCCCGGGATCCTGCTGGCCCCGGATGGAGCCACAACCCCACCGTGGCGGCAGCACTGCAGGCAAAGACCGAGGGATCAACGGAATTTCGACTGCGTGACCTATCTGGATATTTCCACCGACAAAGAGGAGGACGGCGCGGAGGTCTACACCGACGTGAAAACCGCCAAGGAGGCCCTGGGCGCCACCTCTCCCCATGCGGCGGCCCTGTGGCCCATGGGAGCGGTGGGCGACAAGGTTTATTACCTGTCCGCCCTGTTCGCGGCCCTGACGGCCTACACGGACGCCAGCAACAGCGACGTGCCCTATGAAAGCCCGTCCAACAAGGACTTGAAGATCACCAGCACGGTCCTGAAAGACGGAACCGAGGTCCTGCTGGACCAGCAGCAGGCCAATGATCTGCTGAACGCCAACGGCGTGATCACCGCCATCAACGCCAACGGGTACAAAGCCTGGGGCAACAACACGGCGGCCTATCCTCCACCACTGACCCCAAGGATCGGTGGCTGGCGGTGCGGCGGTTCTTCGACTGGGACGGCAACAACTTTATTTTGACCTACTTCCAGAAGGTGGACAAGCCGGGGAACACCCGTCTGATCCAATCCATCGTGGACAGCCAGAACATCATCGGAAACGGGTACGTGGCCCGGGACTACTGCGCCGGATACCGGACCGAGTTCAAGAGCGACGAAAACCCGATCACCAACCTGCTGGACGGCCACCTGACTGTCCACACCTACCTGGCGCCCTATATCCCGGCGGAGTACATCGATAATATCAGAGAATACGACACGGAGGCCCTGGAGGCCGCCCTGACTGGTGGAGGTGAATAAACCATGAGCGTCCCCGAGATTCCCAGCAAAATCAATAGTTACAACGTCTACAACGACGCGGGCGCCTGATCGGCGTGGGCGATGAAGTCACCCTGCCGGACTTCGAGGCCATGGCGGAAACCATTTCCGGCGCCGGGATCCTGGGCGAAGTGGACGACCCCACCGTGGGCCATTTCTCCAACATGGAAATGGAGATACCCTTCCGCGTCCTGGACCGCGAGGCCACCGATATGCTGGACATGACCAAGGCGGTGCGACTGACCCTCCGGGCGGCCCAGCAGGCGCTGACCGTGGAGGGTGACACGGAATTTCGGTCCATGCGCGTGGTGGTGCGCGGCAAAGTGCCACCCTGGCCATGGGTAGCGTACAGAACGCCAACCCCATGGAAAGCAGCGTGACCCTGAATGTGTCCTATATCCTGATCGAGGTAGACGGCACCACCCTGGTGGAACTGGACAAGATCAACCCGACCTTCAAGGTGAACGGCGTTGACCTGCTGCAGAAAGTGAGGGAAATGACCTAATGAGCAACAGCACCGAGAACACGGCCGCCCTGGGCGCGGCGGAGCAGGAAACCGAGGAGGAAAGCCTGGTCCTGAAATTCCGAAAGCCCTACAAGTTCGAGGGCCAGGAGTACACCGAGGTGGACCTGTCCGGCATGGAGGACATGACGGCCGGGGACCTGTGCGCCGTGGCCAAACTGGCCAACCGGGAACTGGGCGTGACGCCGATCCCGGAAATGACCCTGCCTTATGCCATGTATATGGCGGCCAGGGCCAGCCACAAGCCCGTAGAGTTCTTCAAGGGCCTGCCCCCGGTGGAGGCCATGAAGTTGAAAAACCTGGTCACGGGTTTTCTGTACGGCGGGGATGGAGAGGAATAAACCCGCCGGAAATCAAAAAGGGTGTGTTGCCCTATCTCTCCGACTGCATAGCGGCGTGGACTACTTCCTGGGCCTGCCGCTGGACGAACTGAACGACATGGCAAAGGTGGTGCTTGAAATTGGCAAAAAGCAAGGTCATGGAACTGGCCATAAAAATCGCCGGAAAGGTAGATAAATCCCTGGGGACCAGTACCAAGGCGGCCAACAAGCAACTGGCGACCATCCAAAAGGCGGCCAACAAAGTATCCACCACCATGACGGCGGGACTGGCGGCGATGGGGACCGGGGCCATCGCCGCCACCAAGTACCTGGCCGACCTGGGTGGAGAATGGCAGACGGCCACCAACCAGGTGGCCGCCTCCACCGGCGCGGCCGGGAAGGAACTGGAGGGCCTGCGGGACGTTATGGAGGACGTGTACGCGGCCAACTACGGGGACAGCGTGGCCGACGTGGGCGACGCGGTGGCCATGGTCAACCGGAACATGGCCAACCTGGACCAGAACGGATTGACGGCGGCCACCGAGGGCGCCCTGGCCCTGCGGGACGCTTTCGAGTACGACGTGGCGGAAAGCACCAGGGCGGCGGAGGCCATCCGAAAGAACTTCGGTTCCTCCGCAGAGGAGGCTTTCAGCCTGATCGCGGCCGGCGCACAAAACGGCCTGGACTACTCCGGGGAACTGATCGACACCATCAACGAGTATTCCTCCCAGTTTGCAAAACTGGGCTTTGACGCGGATGGAATGTTTAACATTCTCCAGGCGGGGGCGGACGGAACCGCCTGGAACCTGGACAAGGTGGGCGACGCCATCAAGGAGTTTTCGATCCGGGCCATTGACGGGAGCGACAGCACGGTGGAGGCGTTCACGTCCCTGGGGTACAACGCGGAGAACATCATGGCCACCTTTGCCGCCGGAGGCGAGGGGCCAACAAAGCATTTTTGACGTGATCAACACCCTTATGGCCGTTGACGACCAGGTGGAGCGGGACGCCCTGGGCGTGGCCCTGTTCGGCACCATGTGGGAGGACCTGGGGACGGAGGCCATGGAGGCCATGGCCGGCGCGTCCCAGGCCGCCTACGATACCGAGGGCGCCCTGGAGAAGATCAACCAGGTCAAGTACAACGACCTGGACAGCGCGATCCAGGGATCGGCCGCCAGATGGAGGTGGCCCTGCTGCCGGCGGCGGACGCCGTGTATCAATCCCTTATGGACAGTATGCCGGAGATCACGGAGGCCATGGAGGAGGTGTCCCCAGTGATCGCAGAGATCGCCGGGGACTTTGCCGACTGGGCTGGCGGGGCCATTTCGGACGGCCTGCCGGTCCTGGTGGACGGGATCCGCGACTTTGCAAACTGGGCGGGCAAGGCATACGAAAAGGCCAAGCCGTTCCTGTCCTTCCTGTGGGAGCATAAGGGGACGGTGCTGGCCGTGGCGGCGGCCCTGCGGGTGCTGGGGCCGGCCATCGGCGCCGTGACCACGGCCATGAACGCATTTAAGACCGCCAAGACCTTTATGGCCCTCTTGCAATCCTCCGGGAAAATCGCGCAAGTCACCGCAGCATTTCAGCGGTTCGGATCCATCCTGACGGGGCCGCTGGGTATCATCATCGCGGTGGCGGGGCCATCGCCCTGCTGTATAAGAACTGGGCCACCGTAAAGGCGTGGCTGGTGAATTTCGGCAACACCGTGAACCAGATCTGGACCAACTTTTCCAACATGGTGGGAAATGCCATCGCGGCCATCGGCCAAAATTCCCCATGCTGGGCGCGTACCTGCAGGGATGGTGGGAGAGTATCCAGGCGGCGGTGGATAACGTGAAAGCGATTTTTCAAAATATCATCGACTTTATCAGCAACGTATTTTCCGGCAACTGGAGCGCGGCCTGGCAGAACATTGTAAACATCTTCGGAAATTTGTTCGGCATGATCGTGAACCTGGCCAAGGCGCCGATCAACGGGGTTATTTCTGCCATTAACTGGGTTATTTCAAGATCAACAGCATTTCCGTGACGATCCCGGACTGGGTGCCGGGCGTGGGCGGCAAAACCCTGGGCTTTAATATCCCCACGATCCCGCAACTGGCGGAGGGCGGCGTGGCCACCTCCCCCACCCTGGCGGAGATCGGCGAGGGCGGGGAACCGGAGGCCGTCATGCCACTGTCCAAACTGGCGGCCCTGCTGGACGAATACACCAAGAAACCGAAACCGACCGGCGGCACAGACGGCCAGGAGGGCGGCGACGGGGAAACCATCGTATTCTCCCCCGTGCTGAACTTCTACGGCAAAGCGGACCGCGAGGAGGTGGAGGAGGCCACCCGGATCTCCTTCGAGGAGTTCAAGCGCCTGTATAAGCGCCTGAAAGCGGAGGAGCGCCGGAAGAAATTCAAGCCGGAGCCTGCGATGGGGTAAGGAGGGCGCCATGGAAAAGACCTATACGACGAAACAGGGCGACGCCTGGGACGCCATCGCGTTCCGGGTGTACGGCGACGTGAAATATACCGGCTTTCTCATGCAGGCCAACTTCCCGCACCTGGACACCTTCGTGTTTGACGCGGGGTGGTCCTCCAAACGCCGGACCTGCCGGAGGACGACGACCTGGCCAACGCGCCGATCTGGAGGACCACCGCATGAGGACACGGAGAGCGGAAACGGATCTGACCTGGAACGGCGCGGCCGTCACCAGCAAAATGGTGGGCTACAAGGCCACCGTGACCTATACGGACGCGGCCAGCGGCGAGGCGGACAGCCTGAGATCAGCATGAACGACCGGGACCGCCAATGGACCACGGCGTGGATGCCGAAAACCGGGGACACCCTGACGGCCGCCATTAAGGTGTACGACTGGGATCGGGAGGGCGACAACCGGACCCTGGACTGCGGCTTTTTATCCTGGACAATTACAGTTTTTCGTGGTGGCCCATTACCGGGACCATTTCCGCCGTGTCGGTGCCGGCGGACGGCGCTTTTCGGGAAACAGAGCGGACAAAGACCTGGGAAAAGGCCACCCTGCAGGCCATAGGAAACGAGATCGCGGCCAGGGCGGGCATTACCCTGACCTGGGACGTGGAGGGGGAAACCCATTACCGTCGAGAGCGTGGAACAGTCCGAGCAAACGGACTGTGAATTTTACATGAGCCTGTGCGAGGAATACGGCCTTTCCATGAAGGTGTACGCCCAAAAATCGTGGTGTATGACCGGGAGCAGTACAAGGAGCGGGACGTGGCGGGCACCATCCGGGAAAGCGAGATCGAAAGCGGTTCCTGGAATACCACCCTTGACGGGACCTATACCGGCGGGGAATACACCTACACGGACCCGAACACCGAGGAGGAGATCAAGGTCACGGTGGGGACGGGAACCCGGATCCTGAAACAATCCGGCAAGGCCGACAACAAGGCCGACGCGGAGCGCAAGATCACGGCGGCGGTGGCCAACGCAAACCACGGCGCCACCAAACTGTCCCTAACCATCATGGGACGGCCGGACCTGGTGGCCAGCCAGTGCGTCACCGTGGTGGGGATCGGCCGCCTGTCCGGCAAGTATTTTATCGACAGTATCACCCACACGGTGGGCGGCGGCTACACCATGGATCTGGAATTGTCCCTGGTGGAGGCCATGACCGAGGAAGTGATCAAGGACGCCACGGAGCGCCTGGCGGCGGTGGGCGTCATGGACAGCCCGGAATACTGGGTGCAGCATTACAAGGACGTGGCCAACCTGGACGGCCTGATCCTGAACATGGCCACCCGGATCAAGACCAACCTGGGCGGCAGCAGTATCACCACCGTGGACGACGCCCTGGACGTGCTGACCCGCACCGGCGTGATCAACTCCCCGGACTACTGGGCCAGCAAGCACAGCGCCCTGGCGTGGCTGGATCGGCTGCTGATCAATGCCGCCAACGCCCTGACCGAGTAAGGAGGAACCAATGAAGGGAGAAATTCGCCTGGGGAAAATATCGTCCATCGACTACGCCAAGGGCATGGCCCGGGTGGTGTACCACGAAAAGGACGACGACGTGACGCGCCTGATCCCCCTTCTCTCCCATGAGTACAAAATGCCCCCGGTGGGGTCCCAGGTCCTTGTGGTCCACCTGTCCAACGGGACGGAGGCCGGCGTGGTCATGGGCCGTCCGTGGAGCGAGAAGAACGCGCCGCCGGAGGGCGGGGCCACACTGTACCGGAAGGACCTGGGGCAGAACCCCGGGGAGGCCATGATCCGGTATGACGGCAGCACCCCTGACCATCCAATGCACCGGGGCCATCAATATCGAGGCCGGCGGGGCCATCACCATCAACGGCGCTACCATCGACCTGAACTAAAGGAGGCGGGAACCATGCCGAAGGCGGCAAGAATAACCGACGCGGTGGCGGGGACCACCGCCGGGGAACATTCGGGGCACGTCCCCCCACACTCCCCCGAGCCATTCACCGGGGAGATCTCCGGGGCCTGTTCCGGGGACGTGCGGGTGAACGGCCTGGCGGCCGCGACGGTGGGAAGTATCACCACCGAGCGGGACGGGTGCTGTGGATCCAGCAAGGGGGCGGTGGCGGCCGGCAGCGGAACGGTGAGGATCAACGGAAAAGCGGCGGCCCGCACCGGCGACGCCCTGGCCCCCATAGCGGGAGCGGGACCATCACCGGCGGCAGCGCCACCGTGCGGATCGGAGGGTAAACAATGGCCATTGGAACACTGGGAAGAAAGATCGTCTTTACGGTGAGCGACGACCAGGTTTTCACTTTTTCGGAAATGACCAGGGAGATCACAAGCCGGTGGGCCAACCACGAACCCCAGGGGGTCAAGCCAAAGCCGGAGTTTTTAGGCGCCGGCCTGCAGACGGCCAGCCTGACGATCACCATTTCCGCCACCCTGGGGGTCCGCCCCGGGACGTGCTGGAGGCCATCGAGAACATGGTGGAGAACGGCACGGCGGAAACCCTGGTGATCGGCAACAGGCCGGTGGGGGAAACAACCCCTTCCGCCTGACCGGATCGAGCGAAACCTGGGGCGTGGTGTATAACCGGGGCGAACTGGCCAGGGCCTCCATGACCATCAACCTGGAGGAGTACACATGAACGAAACCGGCGTTTACGACTTCAAACTGGAATACACCTTCGCCGGCGACTACATGGCAGAACTGGACCGGCAACTGGCCCTGCTCCTGTCCACGCGGGAGGGCACCATGCCCCTGGATCGGGAGTTCGGCCTGAACATGGACTTTGTGGATATGCCGCCGGAGGTGGCCAAAAGCCTATACACGGCGGAGGTCACGGAGAAGGTGGCCAAGTTTATCCCCACGGTACGGGTCCAGGAAGTCAAATGGAGCAGCGGAGGACAAGCGAATTTAATTGCAAAGGTGGTGATCACAAGTGCCTGACGAAATGAACGCGATCAAGAGCCTGCCGGACATTTCTTTCATCGACAACAAGGACATTGACCAGGTGCGGCAGGAAATGGTGGCGGACTATGAAAGTTTTATTTCGAGGCCACCGGCCATGACCGTGACCCTGGAGCGGTCCAGCGTCCACCGTATGGAACTTTACGCGGCGGCAGCGCAGATCTACCAGGCCATGCAGTACATTGACCGACAGGGAAAGCAAAGTATCCTGAAATACTCCTATTCGGATTTCCTGGACAACCTGGCCATTTTTAAGGGCGTGACCCGGAACCCGGCCACGCCGGCCACCACCACCCTGCGCTTTACCCTTTCGGCGGAGCGGGACACGGCCACCGGGATCCCCAGGGGACCCGCGTTTCCACGGCCGGCGCCATCTACTTCGCCACGGACGTGTATGCGGAGATCCCGGCGGGGTCCGCCACGGTAGACGTGCCGGCCACCTGCACTGTGGCGGGCACGGACGGAAATGGGTTCGCCGCCGGAGAACTGGCCACCATTGTGGATCCGATACCCTATGTGGCCAGCGTGAGCAACACCACGGCCACCGAGGGCGGCGCGGAGATCGAGAGCGACGACGACCTGGCGGAGCGGGTTTTCCTGGCCCCTGGGGCCTATTCTACGGCCGGACCGGAGGACGGATACCTGTACCACGCCAAAGCGTACAACCCCGCAATAGGCGACGTGGTGGCCACCAGTGACCAGGAGGCGGGCACTGTGGATATTGTTTTCATCATGGCCAACGGCGACGGCCCGGGGAGGAAATGATCGAGGGCCTGGAGGGATACCTGCAGGGCAAGACGATCCGGCCCATGACGGATCTGGTACGGGTGGCCGCGCCGCAAGAGGTCACGTACACCATCGACCTGACCTATTACATCAACCGGAGCGACAGCGCCAAGGCCGTGACCATCCAGGCGGCGGTGGCCCAGGCCGTGGAGGATTATCAGACCTGGCAGAGGGCCATTGGGCGGGATATAAACCCCTCCCAACTGGTCCGCATGGTCATGGACGCGGGCGCCAAGCGCGTGACCGTGACGGCCCCCACATACACCGCCGTGGCCGCCACCAAGGTGTCCGCCCTCCAGGGGAGGCCGTGATCAGTTACGGAGGGCTGGAGGATGATTAAACTTTCCGGGAGCCGGTTTACCGATATTATGCCGGAGAACCTGGCCAGCCAGGCAGAAACCCAGGCTTTTGCCTATGCGGTGGGGCGCCAGGTTGAAAAACTGTGCGCCTACTCCGACGCGGCCCGGACTTATGCGGCCATTGAAACCATGCCGGAATGGCTGCTGGACTACATGGCCGTGGAACTTCGCACCCCGTCCTACGACGAAAACTATTCCATAAAGACCAAACGGGCGCTGATCCAGGGGTCCCTCCTGTTTTACACGCAGATGGGCACCCCGGCGGCGGTCAACCGGATCATTGAAACCATCTTTGAAACCGGGTACATCGAGGAGTGGTACGAGTATGACGGGGATCCCCACCACTTCCGGGCCTACGTGGGCGACGGCGGCGAAGTGGGGCCGGGAGAGCTGGAGGAGTTCCGGCGGGTCCTGGCCTCCGTCAAGCGCCTTTCCTCCTGGCTGGATGATATTATCACGATCACCGCCATGGACCCGGATATGGTGACGTTTACACGGGGACCATGGGTAAGGGCTACACGTCCACGCCCCTGCCGGAGGCGGCGGTGGACTACCACCTGGAGGACATGATCCGAGCGGGCGGCGCGTTCGGCACCATTACGCAGACCGCCATCCCGGCGGCAATCTAAACAGGAGGGAAACCCATGTTTTACGGATTTGTAATCACGGAGGCCGGCAACAGTCTGCTGGCCAGCATGGTGGCGGGTCAAACCCCTGACCATCACAAAGGCAGTTATGGGCGAGGGCACCGCAGAAAACGCGGAGGCCGCCCGGAAGTTGACGAACCTAATCACCCCGGGGCCGGAGGCCACCAGCACCGTGCCGACGGTGGAGGGAAACAGCGTCAACATGATCGTGGAGTATCGGTCCGACCTGAACGGCGGCCTGCAGCAGGGGTTCTGGATCGGTGAATTTGGCATTTTCGGCAAGGTGGGGACCGGGGCGGAAACCATGATCGGGTACGGTTCCCTGGGCGACGCCAAGCAGTACGTGAGCGCCTATGTGTCCGGCACCGCGCCGGACGTGCGCCGGTATCCAGTTTCCATCACTGTCACCACGGGGATCCAGGTGGACGTGGACTATCCGGCGGAGGCGTGGATGACCGCCGAGGACGTGGCGGAATACTTCAACGGGACCCTAAAGCCGGACCTGGAGGAGAGCCTGCAGGACCTGATCGACGACCACAACGAGGACCCGGACGCCCACCAGGGCGCATTGAAGGACAAGCAGGACCAGATCAAGGTGGAGGGGCTGCTGAAAGGCACCAAGACCTCCGGGGAGGGCGGCGACACCTACGCCGTGGAAAAGGCCAACGCCGGGAGCGACTACCAGGCCCCCACCAACACCCTGACGGCAGCGCAGGCCATGACCACCCAGGACCTGATCCCATTCTATGACGTGACCAACAGCCAGCACAAGCGGACCACCCTGCAGGCGCTGAAAGAGGCCATCGGAGTGCAAAGCCCGGCCATCAACGTGACCACCTGCGCGGGGGCCTCCGTGACCTGTTCGGACGGCGTGACAACCCTGGAGGGCACAGGGTCCACGGAGTTTGAACTGCCCAACGTGGGAAACTGGACCGTGACCGCCCAACTGAACGGGGAAAGCGTGTCCGAGGTGGTGAACGTGAGCGGCGCCCTGCTGTATGAGGTGGACCTGATGATCACGAGCGGGATCGCCGTGACCACCCAACCCACCAAGACCACCTATTTCATCGGGGAGAATTTCGACCCGTCGGGCATGGTGGTGACGGCGACCTTTGCGGACGATACCACCGCAGACGTGACGGAGGATTGCACCTTCTCCCCGGAAACCATGGCGGCGGGCACCCAATCCGTAACCATTACATACGTCCGGGCGGGCGTCACCAAGACCGCCACGGTGGCGGTGGCGGTGCGGACCCTGGACCATATCGCTGTGACCACGCCGCCCAGTAAGACGGCCTACAAGTACGGGGAAACCTTCCAGCCGGCAGGCATGGTGGTGACGGCCTACTACACCGACGAAACCAGCCGGGCGGTGACAGGGTACACCTACTCCCCACCGGCGCCCTGGCCATGAACAACACCACGATCACCATTTCCTACACGGAGGGCAGCGTGACCAAACAGACCACCCAGGCCATCACCGTGGCCAAGGTGCTGGAGAGTATCGAGATCACCACGCCCCCAACAAAACCGCCTATTTCTCTGGGGAAACCTTCAACCCGGCGGGCATGGTGGTGACGGCCCACTACAACGACGGGAGCAGCGCGGCGGTGACGGGGTACACCTACTCCCCCACCGGCGCCCTGGCCACGGGCAACACCACGATCACCGTTTCCTATACGGAGGGGGATGTGACCAAGACGGACACCCAGGCCATCACCGTGACCGCGATCTCCAACACCCTGAACAGCAATTCCTGGGCCACCATCAAGGCCGTTTCGGACGCCGGGCAGGGCGCCAACTACTGGGACGTAGGCGACACCAAGCAGATCACGATCAACGGAAAGGTGGGGAATACGAACATTTCCAACCTGGCGATCAACGTGTTTATTATCGGGTTCAACCACAACGCCAGCCGGGAGGGTTCCAACCGGATCCACTTCAAGATCGGCAAAATCGGCAATACCCAGGTGGGCCTCTGTGATAGTGAATACGGAAATTATACTTCCACCTCCGGCGCGTTCACGATGAACACCAGCAACACCAACAGCGGCGGGTGGGCCAACAGCCACATGAGAAAGACGGTGCTGGGGTCCGACGCAAGCCCCACCAGCCCGAGGGCAAACACCCTGCTGGCGGCCCTGCCGGCGGACCTGCGGGCCGTTATGAAACCGATCACCAAGTACAGCGACAACACCGGCGGCGGCAACAATACGGCCAGTTATGTGACCAGCACCACGGACTACCTGCCCCTGCTTTCGGAGTTCGAGTACCACGGAACCCGGACCTATGCCAACAGCGCGGAGCAGAACTTCCAGCAGCAGTACGCCTATTATCAGGCGGGCAACAGCAAGGTGCATTACAAGCACAACGCCACCGGCACGGCGGCCTTTGCGTGGTGCCGGTCCGTCTATGCGACGCACACGTCCTTTTTCTGCCGTGTCGGCACCACCGGCACCGCCAACGGCTACCACGCGTACGGTTCCTGGGCCGTGGCCGCCGGCTTTGCGGCCTAATCCGGCGGAGCAATCGGGGAAAATCCCGCCCACGGAAGTGGGCGGGATCCCGTCGAACACACACCGAGAGGAGGGGCGGCCATATCTGTCCTGAAAAGCAAGCGATCCACCAGCAAGGCGGAGTATGTGAACCTGGCCAATGAGATTTACACGGAAACCGTGGCATTTTTGACCCGGCTTTCCGCCAGGTACGCCCGCCTGCTGGCGGAGCCGGTGGCGGCGCTGGCCGGGGAGGTAATCGACCAGACGGAAAAGGCGAACAGCATTTTTCCAAAGGGAGAGCCGAACCTGGGCCTGCGGAAAGGCCACCTGCTGGAGGCAAGGGCCGCGCTTATGGCCCTGGACGTGCGCCTGGGACACTGTTACACCATCCTGGCGCTGAACCCGCAGGGGTGCTTTACCAAGCCGGACGGGAAAAGCGTACCTCCGGCGGAGGCCACCAAGAAACTGGATGATATGTCGCAAAGCCTGGGCGAAAAGATCGACCGGGAAAATGAACTGATCCGGGCCGTTCTGGAGAGCGACCGGAAAAGAAAATAAATCACTGGCCATTTGGGTGTATCTCTGAAAACGTGCCGAGTGGCAGGGCGGCGGGTGCTTTGACGGCGGCCAATGCGTGGTGCCGGTCCGTCAATGCGACGAACACGAACAATTTCTGCCTTGTCAACACCAACGGCAACGCCAACAACAACAACGCGAACAATTCCTGGGCCGTGGCCGCCGGATTTCACAACCCCGCGAGGGGAACGGGTCAAATGCAGTAGGAAACGAACCGGACCCTTTGTGAAAGGAGAGATACTGCCCGGGCCAAAAACCCGAAACCGCACTCTGTGGCCACTTCACGGACGCTGCTTGCATGGCGGGCCTATTGTGCTAACCCCGTTTCATGTGAAGGGGCTACGCGTTTAGCCGCACACCTACACCACAACCGCACGGAGGCGCGAAAAAATATATGACCAGCGAGGAGCGCCGGGAGGCGCGATACCGTAGACGACAGGCCGCCCGGGAGGCGCGGCGGAGGAAACGCAGCGAGGACCTGGGCGGGATCGCCCAGGCGTTCAGTTTCCGAAAAATGTTCAAATGGGGAAAGAAGTGCTGTAACAATGTCCGGTGGAAACAATCCACGCAGAATTTTGAACGGCACCTGTTTTCCGGCACGGCCCGCAGGCGGCGGGAAGTTTTATCCGGGAAGTGGCGGCCAAAGCCGGGTGCCCACTTCCTTCTCCGGGAGCGAGGCAAGATCCGGCCCATAGACGCCCCACACATCAACGACCGGCAGATCCACAAAACCCTGACCAAGGAGGTGCTGGAGCCGCTATACACGCCGGGCATGATCCGGCGGAACGGCGCCAGCCAAAAGGGAAAAGGACTGTCCTTCCACCATGAGGAACTGAAACGGATCCTGCGGGAGCATTTCAGGAAACACGGCCGGGAGGGTTACGTGGTCCTTATGGACCTAAAGCAGTTCTTTTTCCCTCCGCGCCCCATGCGGCGATCTATGAGCGCCACCGGCGCCTGATCCTGGACCCGGAGATCTGGGCGGTGGCGGACACGGTGGTGGCCGCTGTGCCGGGCGGCGTGGGTATGTCCCCCTGGGCGTGGAGCCGTCGCAGATGGAAATGGTGTCCCTGCCGTCCGCCGTGGATAACTGGATCGCCTGCCAACTGCGGGCGGAGGATCCGGCCCACTATATGGACGACTACCACATGATCGCGGAAACCAAGGAGCAGGCGGAGGCGTTCCGGGACGCCGTGACCGAGCGCATGGAGGCCATGGGGCTGACCGTGAGCCGGAGAAAAACCAAGATCGTACCGCTGTCCAGGCCATTCCGGTTCTGCAAGGTAAAATTCCAACTGAAACCCACCGGAAGGGTGATCACACACGGGAACCGGGACGGGATGAAACGGGCGCGGCGGAAACTGCGGGCGTTCAAGGCCAAGGTGGACGCCGGGGAAATGACCGTCCAGCAGGTGCGGGCGTGGCTGACCAGCCAGATCGCCTATTTCGAGAACTACAACGACCACGGCCGGGTCCTCCGGCTGAACCGGATATTTCATGCAATTTACGGAGGTGCAGAACCATGATCAAGATCATCAAAGACGGGACAAGCCTGGGAATGACCGAGGCGCCCACCTACGTGCGGCAGGCGGAAAACGGGTGCTTTTGTGCTGTGCCAGGAGGCGGAGGCCACGGGGATCGCCCACAACGGAACCGTGTACCACCTCCTGGGCCGGGAGGCCCTGGAGGGCGCGGAGAGCGTGATCCTGGAGGCGGCGGACGCCGGCGCGGAGATCCAGGCGGCCGGAGAGAGCGCGGCCAACAACGCCAAACTGTACGGCCAGTTGTCGGCGGCGGCCAAGTTGTACGTGCAGGCGGCCACGGATGTGCCGGACGAAACGGCGCTGGAAATGCCGGACCTGTTCCGCACATGGGAGGAGGCCCTGGCCGCCGGCACAACCCTGGCGCAAAACTCCATTGTGAACGACGGCGGGACCCTGTACCGCGTTGTGAGCGCCGGCGGCGTTATCCCGCAGGCGCACCAGCCGCCACACGGGGAGGGTATGCTGGCGGTGTACCGGCCCATTGACACGGCCCACACGGGCACCCAAGAGGATCCGATCCCGTGGGTGTACGGGATGGACTGCGCCGAGGGACTGTACTACTCCCATAACGCCACCGTGTACCTGTGCAAGGCCAATATGACGCCCTGCGTATGGGCGCCGGGAACGGCCGGCCTGTGGCAATGGGAGGCGGTGGAGTAAGACATGGAAAAGGTCCGCTACATCGTTAAAAAGCGCATGAGAGAGGCGGGGATCTCCGGCCGCGTCAATCTCCCCTATGGCACGGAGGTGGAGGCCGTGGACGGCCTGATCATCCACCAGGGCGCGGCCGTGTGCGCCGTGACCAGCCGAAACGCCCACCTGTATTTCGCCCGGGACGACGACGGCCAGGGGCGGGAGCGGGGCGCCCTGACGCTGGCCATCACCTCCACACTGGAAAAACGGGACAAAGGCCATCAAGACCGCTGGGATCTGGTGTGGGAGGACGCCACCTGTCAAAAGTACAGACGGGCGGACCATGAAGATCATTTCTTGTGGAACCATGAATTTTTCGAGGCGCCGGTGGAGGACCTGCGGCATATCGCGGATCTGATCGGCGCGAAGAGGTGACGGCCATGGACAGCACAAAAGTGATCGCGGACCTGTGCGCCGTCATTGACCGCATGAACGTGATCATTCAGGCCCAGGCCATGGAACTGGCCCAGTTCGGGGCGCTGGCCCACGAGGAGGAGATCGCGGCCGTGCGGCGGCAGTACGCCAGGGCCGTCGGTGAGGGGTGGGACCTTGAACCTGGAGGAAATTCTGCTGGGCGGCGGCGGGTGCTACTGGTAGCCATGACGCTGATCCAGGTGGCACCGATCAAGGTAAATCCATGGTCCGCCATCGCCAAGGCTATCGGCCGCGCCATCAATGGGGAGGTGATCGCCAAGGTGGACCAACTGGAGCGGGATCTGGAGGCCATGAAAGCGGCCCAGGAGGAGCGGGACGCGATCAGTTGCCGGTCCCGGATCCTCCACTTCGGGGACGAAACGATCCACGGGGTCCGCCACACAAAGGAGCATTTCGACCAGATCCTGCGGGACATTACCAGTTATGAACGATACTGCGACGACCACCCGCATTTCGAGAACAACACCACCGTGCTGACCTCCCAGCGGATCAAGGATATTTACGAGGATTGCCTGGCAAAGGCGGATTTTCTGTAAAAAGGGGGCGCAGGAATGAATATGCCTTTGATCGCGGCGGCCGCCATGGCCGGCGGGGCGCTGCTGGGCTTTTCCTTGTGCTGGGCCGCCACAAGGCTGGCCGGCGGAAACCACGCAGCGGCCGCACGGCTGGCCACCACCGCAAAGAAGAAAAAATGGGGACCATGGACAAGGTGCTGATCCTGGAGGGTGTGATCCTGGTGGCCTATACGGCGGCGGACCTGGCCGTGTTCTGGCACACCGGGAACGAGCCTGCCACCCTGACCGCCTGCGTGTTCGGCGTGTGCGGTTTTGAAAACGGGGTCATGGGATGGATCAAGACCACAAAGGAAAAAGTGCGGGACCGGCGCTGGGAACAGGAGGACCGGGAGCGCATGAGGAAAGAAGAACAGGAGGCGCAAAACAATGGGTAAAATGAAAGCCAATGTATTCGTGGAAAAGGCGGTGGAGATCGCCAAGAACTTCAAAACCCTGTACGTTATGGGCTGTTTCGGGGCACCGCTGACGGGTTCCAACGTGAGCCGCTACTGCAATAACCATTCCTACAACCGAGCGGCGGACCGCACGGCCATGATCAAGGCGGCGGGAAACCAAAACCCGCCCGTATATGGCTTTGACTGCGTGTGCCTGATCAAGGGCATTTTGTGGGGTGGAGCGGGAACGCCTCCAAGACCTACGGCGGAGCCAATTATGCCAGCAACGGGGTCCCGGACATAGGGGCGGACACCATGATCACCAGGTGCCTGGACGTTTCCGCAACCGGATGGGCCAACATGGCCGTGGGTGAAGCGGTGTGGATGTCCGGCCATATCGGAATTTACATCGGGGACGGCCTGGCGGTGGAGTGTTCCCCAAGTGGGAAAACAAGGTGCAGATCACGGCCGTGGGGAACATCGGGAGCAAAGCGGGGGTACAACACGCGGACCTGGACCAAACACGGAAAACTGCCCTATGTGGATTACTCCGAGAGCGGGACAACCACCGGCGGAGGGACCGCGACAAAGCCGGACACCGGCGGCGCCACCATCTACAAGGTAGCGGCCGGGGACAACCTCTCCAAGATCGCGGCCAAGTACGGCACCACCGTGGACGCCCTGGCGGAGATCAACGCCATCAAAAACAAGAACCTGATCCGCGTGGGCCAGGTGCTTATGCTCCAGGATACGCCCCAGGCGGCGGCCGACAAACTGGAGGCCCTGGGCGTGATCAACTCCCCGGACTACTGGGCGGAGGCGGCGGAGGCCGGAAAGGTCCAATACCTGGACATTCTGCTGAAAAAGGCCGCGCAGACCATCACAAAGGCCGGGGTGCGGACGGATACGCCCCAGGAGGGCGTGGCCGCGCTGGTGGCCGCCGGCGTGATCAATACGCCGGAATACTGGCTGGCCAACTATGGCACATTCCCCAGCCTGGACCTGCTACTGCAGGCGCTGGGCGGGGCTGTGAAATAAAACGAGGAGGACATACACATGGAAACCATTCTGCAGTACATTCCCCTGGCGGTGTCCGCCGTCCTGCTGGCGGCCCTGATCCTGACCGTGATCACCAACATCATCACCCAGGTGGTCAAGAAAATCACCTGGGACAAGATCCCCACCAATATCCTGGCGGTGGTGGTGGCCATGGCCGTCACCCTGGTGGCGTTCTTTGCGGTGTTCCAGATCATGGGGTGGACTGTCACCTGGTACATGGTGGCCGGCGCGGTGGCCCTGGGCCTGTTCGTGAGTTATGCGGCCATGTTCGGCTTTGACAAACTCCGGGAGGCCCTGGAGCAGATCACCAACTGGGGCAAAGACAAAACGGGTAAAGAGGACCCCCGGCACCGTGTAGGTGCCGGGGTTCGTTATTTGGAAGTAAGATCATCAGGCACATCAGACGAAAGAACCTTGCGATCAAAAGCCAACTATTTCAATTCGAGAAAAGGACAATGCTCATAACCTCCGTGCGTATCCGCCGTTTTGCAGAACAGACAACTTGAACGCACACAGTTTTTATTGACGAACTGGGCGATTTCTGTTTTTGAATATCCCATTGGCCTACCCATCCTTTCCGCCACCATGGAAAGGTGGCTGCATTTTTATTTTAAGGACCAGCCGATGAAATGTCAAGAAAGTGGCCGGGACCGCCGGGAAGTAGCCGCCCGGCCCGGCTTATATTGGGTTATCGGGCAAAGAACACGCCCAGGGGGCTACCGGAGGGGACCGCCACCCGGCGGGGTGAATGTCCTCCAGGGCCTCCCGGGAGGTGCGGCCATCCGACCATCGGATCACCGCCATGGTGGCGGCGGGGGTCCAGCGGGTGGCCTCCCTCTCCAGGAAACCGACGATCACGCCGACCTCCTGGGGGGTACATGGCGCCAAAGTTCCCGATCACGGGCTGGCCGACCATGACCAGGCCGGGGTGCGCGGAGGGCTGGGCGTCCTGGGGAATGTAGGCAGACAAAGGGATCCGCCGGGGCGGCCTCCTCCACCTCCTCCTGGTCCTCCACGTATTCACAGGAGGCCCGGAACACTGGGGCCATGCTGTACCGTTCCGGGACGATATACTCACCGTTGTGGTCCGCGTAGATCTTCGCCCGGCGCTCCTGGCCATCCCGGCGGAATGTCACCGTTTTGGCTGTACGCTTGACGATCTCCACCACGAAAACACAGTTGTGATCGCAGGCGCTGGTGGCGTAATAAGATTTTCCGACTTCAAAAGTGGACATTCTGGAAACCCCCTTGATTTATTCGCCTTACTCTTGTAAAATCAGGGTGGGCCGGCGTAAGGCTACCGGCCGCCCTGTTTGGGTTTGGTGCGCGGTTCACTTGCGAGGTGGGGCCGCGCACCGCTTTTTATGCCTTGACCTTGCTATCTCGCACGATCTTTGCGGCGGTAGCCGGGTCGTCGGCGGTTGCTTCAATCAGCTTTGCGATGTTCTCTAAGAACTGATTGAGCTCGGCGGTTGTCATCTCGTCCAAGTCCTCACTTCCTTTCGTAAGGGGGCTGGCCGCCCCTGCCTTACGAGTATCATTATATACTTGAACAAGTATATTTGCAAGAGTGAACCTGCACAAACTTACACAAGTATATTTGTGCAGATTATATACTTGAACAAGTACACAAAAGGCGCTATAATACAGGAAAAGGAGGCGATCCCATGGAAGGAACAAAGGGGACGGCGGCAACCAGAGCAAAAAAACAAGTATGCGGCCGCGAATTATGAGAGGCTTTCCCCCTTCGTGAAGAAAGGAAAACAGAGGTACAAGGACGCGGCGGCGGCTGGAGGATATAACAGCCTGAATGAATTTATAGAAACCGCCATGGACCGCCTGGCGGACGAAATCCTGGGGAAAGAGTAACGGCACCACACGCGCCGGTGTAGGGGCCGCCCAAGGGCACCCCGCCGGAATAATCATTTTTTTCTTTGTTCAGACTATTACCACGGGTTTTTACCTGATCCCGTGCTAAAGTTAAGAAAAAAGTCTGGTTATTCCCACACGGAGGCGCGGCGGTGAAGAAATTTCTATATCACGGGAAAAAAGAATATCTGCGGGGACCGCATACGCATGGCGAGGCTGGGGAAACGGCTATCACAAACGGACCTGGCCCGCCTCCTTCAACTGGAGGGCGTCCCGATGGGCGGGACGTGATCAGCCGGATGGAGATGGGGATCGCCTGGTCACGGATTATGAGGTGGTCACAATAGCGGAGGTCCTGGACGTGCCCGTGTTATGGCTGTTAGGGAAAGAAAGCGGCCGGCGTGAAAATCACGCCGGCCGTTTTTCCGCGCAAAGGGGGAAAATATGAATTACAAAGGGTATCACCATCTAAAATGGGAGGACCGCCTGAAAATCGAGGGGCGCTGAAAACCGGGGGCAAGCCTGCGGAGATCGCGGAAATGCTGGGGGTTTGCGTCAAGACCATATACAACGAGATCAAGCGGGGCCTGTGCCTCCAGCAGAAAGAGGGATACATATTCCAGGAGGAATACTGCGCGGAGGTGGCGGAGCAGAAGTACCAGGAGCATTTAAGGGCCAAGGGGCCGGAGATCAAACTGGGCCGGGATCATGCTTTCGCCAACTTCGTGGAGCGGAAGATCATAGAAGAACACTATTCCCCGGGGCGGTGCTGGCCTATATCGAGGCGGCCGGCCTGGAATTTGAAACCCATATCTGCGAAACAACCCTTTATTCCTACATATACCGGGGGACGTGTTCCTGGAACTGACGGAGGAACACCTGCTGTATAAAGGGGAGCGGCGGCGGGACTACGAGCAGCGGGAGCGGGCCAAAGAGGCCCCAGGGGACACCATCGAGGACAGGCCGCCAGAGGTCCGGGCGCGGAATACGTTTGGACACTGGGAAATGGACAGCATTATGGGGCCGGTGGGATCAAAGGCGGCCCTGCTGGTGCTGACAGAGCGGCTGACGCGGTGGGGGGCTGGTGATCCGGGTCCCGGACCATACAGCGGAAAGCGTGGTCCGGGCGCTGAACCGGGTGGAGCGGAGGATGGGAAAGCGGTTCCGGGAAGTGTTCCGCACCATCACCGTGGACAACGGCAGCGAGTTCATGGACTGCGCTGGCCTCCAGAGATCATACCGGCTGAAAGGCCCACGGACGAAAATATATTACTGCCACCCCTATTCCCCGCAAGAGCGCGGGAGCAACGAGAACATGAACCGGATCCTGCGGCGGTGGTTCCCAAAGGGGACCAACGTCGATCAGGTGACGGAGGCGGAGGTGGCCCAGGCGGCGGAGTGGATGAACAACTATCCGCGCCGGATCCTGGGGTGGAGATCCGCCGGGGCCGTGTTCGAGGAGTACGTGGCCGCCTGAAAATCTGAACAGCGGGAGCGGGACGGCCGGGGCCGGGTTTTGGCCACCGGTGATTTTTCACGCCCTGGGATCGCCGGGAACGGGAGAAAAAGGCCGCTCCACCATGGTGGAGCGGCCCAAGCCCCACACGTCAAAAATTTTTTCTTGATATTTTGTAATTTATCCTTGACTTTTCAAAAAATTTGAGAAATTTTCAAACACTGAAAATTATTATCAAAACAGGCGAAAATCGACACTTTTCCGCACTTTGTCTTCGGCTTCTAGCGGCATGAAAAACTGCCGTCCTTTGGGAAATTCCGTCGGCCGGCAGAAATTTTTTTATTTTTTTTTTGCGGAGATGTTACGCAAGCACCTCATGCACTCTGCCCAAATCCGCCCATCCCTCCGTATGGAGCGGGCGCTAAGATGGGCGGTGGGATTCCTTTTCTGCGGCAAGCAACCATTAAATATTTTAGAGGTTGTCGGCCTGCGGGCTGCCACGGCGGTTGAAACATGCCACTGGCATGTTTCTAAGACCGCCTTTCGAATCCCACCTTCGGGTAAAAATAAAGACCATCCGGATGGATGGTCTTTATTTTGGCGGAGAAGGTGGGATTCGAACCCACGTGGCGTGTTACCGCCAACTCGATTTCGAGTCGAGCTCGTTATGACCGCTTCGATACTTCTCCGTATCGCGCCTGTCTTACAGGCGCTTATTTATTCTATCATGCAATGACGGAAAATACAAGTGCTTTTTTCCGAAATCGTGATAATTTTATTTCACCAGGAAGGCATCCGGCAGATAACGGCCTTCCTCATTCTGGGAAAGCGTAGTCGGACTGGTGATCTCGCGGCCGCGGTAGACCATAACGGAGGACGAACCGCCGTCCAGCATGGATGCCTGATATGCGCCGTACTGCTCCATGATCTCGCCACAGCGCTCGATCGAAATGCCGAACGAGTGCATCTGACGGCCGTCAACGACCATCATGATAACCGTGCCGTCCTTCGCCTGACCGATGGCCGTGCGCGGCTGCTGCTCGTTCAGGCCGGTGCCTGCGACCAGATTCTCGCCGTTGATGATGAGCGCCGGGTGGAACTCCACCGCGTCGCGCAGACTGGAGGTATCGTTGAACGCACCGACCTGCAGATGATCCTCGTTGTCAAAGCCGATGATCTTCCAGCCGTTGCCTACTGCGTCCTGATACTTCTCTCCCTGGCTTTTCAGGAAGCCGTACACGGTGCCGCCCGTGCCGTTGCCGTCAAAATCGGCAAAGCCGGAGGCGTTGATGCCCAGAATGGCGTCATAATCTCTCACCATATCGGATACGAACGAGCCGTAATCGCCAAGGCCCTCGCTCGTGCCGACATAGATATTCTCGGGCTTTTTGCAGAGCGCGACCTTGCCCGCATACTCCATGCCGAGCGTGTCCTCGCCGGTCTGCTCGACGATCAGGATGCCGTGCGCGGCGTTGACCGCCAGAACCGTGTCGCCCTGCTTCGTCTTGAGGCCGGTGTCGTAGTGTGTCTGGCTCGGCTCGCCGATCAGGTCGATGTTGATCTCGTCGTAGCCGTTCTCCAGATACTCCGGATTATCCGCCAGAAAGCGCTCAAATTCGCTCTCGTCCAGCTCACTGAACATGGCATAGAATTTGTCCTTCGGTGTTTCGGCGGTGTCCTCCTCTTTCTCCTCCCATGCGCCGTCCCAGTTGCTGACGATGCCCTCCTGCTTCTGGTTCATCAGGTAGCGCTTGGTCATCACCTCGTTGATGATGTTCTCCGGGATGAACCAGGTGGCCAGCCACTGGTGCGTCATGGTGCCCATTGCGGTTTCGATGTACCACTCACGCCAGCGAGTGACGAACGCGTTCGGTGTGTACAGAAGAAACGGATACACAACCGTGATGCCGATCAGAAAAAAGCAGGTCAGTCCCAGTGCGAAGCGGTGTTTTGCGCCGTTCATTCGTGTTGCTCCTTCTCTCTCAGTCCGGGAACCGCGGGATACGGTTCGGGTTTGTCTCTATCACTATCTCTTAACCTTTACGGTTATTATTGGGTACTCTGCGAGAATGATGACGGCGGTGATTGGTCGTCTTGCTCTGTGCCGTCTTGTTCTGCTGCGGTGCGGGCTTCTGCGCAGACCTGCTGCCGTGTCCCCTGCCCTTCTTCTCCTGCTGCGGAGTGGCCTTGCCGTCCGCCTTTGCGGCACGAGCGGCCAGTGCGGCCTCGACCTTTTTGCGGATGCGTGCGGCAGCCTCATCACTGAGCGCATACGCGCGGCTCGGCGTGTGAGCGTCTACGCGCGGCTCGTTCTTCTCGAAGCGGGCGTACGGGTCATTGCGGCGGCCTCTGCGGCCCGAATCATTTCGGTCGTTTCTGCCCTTGCGGGAGCGCGGCGCGGCTGCCTTCGCCTGCTGCTCGGTCTGCTGCTCGGCGGCCTTCTCGCGGCGGGACGGACGCTTGGCATTCGCTCTCGCCTGACGCGCCTTCTTCTTGGCTTCCTTTTCGCGGGCCACATCTGCGGCGACCTCCTCGGCGGTGGCGTTCTCGGAGACCGGCTTGCGGCGGGAGCGCTTGTTGGTCGTCCTGCGCTGACCGGACTCGCGCTTCTCCTCCTCCTTTTCCTCGTGCGGAATCTCACCGGCAACCGGAATGCGCTTTGCCGATCAGCTTTTCGATATCCTTGAGGTACGGACGCTCGGAGCGGTCGCAGAAGGAAATCGCGGTGCCCTCCTGACCGGCACGGCCGGTGCGGCCGATACGGTGCACATAGGTTTCCGGAATGTTCGGCAGGTCAAAGTTGATAACGAGCGGCAGGTCGTTGATGTCGATGCCGCGCGCGGCAATGTCAGTCGCAACCAGAACCGCGATCTTGCACTCCTTAAAGTCCGCGAGCGCACGCTGGCGCTGATTCTGCGACTTATCGCCGTGGATGGACTTGGTCTTGATGCCCGCACGGTTGAGGTCACGCGCGACCCGGTCTGCGCCGTGTTTGGTGCGGGTGAACACCAGAACCTGGTGTACATTGCTTTGACGGATGATATCCGGCAGAAGTTCCCTCTTTTCCTGCTTTTCTACAAAATAAAGCTGCTGCTCGATCTTGTCCGCCGGTTTTGCGCTCGGCGTTACCGAGATATGCCCGGTTCATGCAGCATTTTCTCTGCCAGATCGGCAATCTCCGCCGGAATGGTAGCCGAGAACAGTAGGGTCTGTCGCTTTTTTCGGCAGGAACTTGACGATGCGCTTGACATCCGGGAAAAAGCCCATATCGAGCATGCGGTCGGCTTCGTCGAGCACGAAAAACTCTGCCTTGTCCAGCTTTTTACGATCTTCTGACCCATCAGATCCCACAGACGACCCGGCGTAGCAATGAGAATATCCACACCGCGTTCGATCGCCTCGACCTGCGGCACCTGCGATACGCCGCCGAAGATGACCGCCGCACTGCACGGCACGTAGCGCGCGTACTGGCACACGTTTTCGTAAATCTGCAGCGCCAGCTCGCGCGTCGGCGTGAGGATGAGCGCACGGATGGTGCCCTTTTTGCCCTCACTCTTGCCAGGCGCTGGATGATCGGCACTGCGAACGCACAGGTCTTGCCTGTGCCGGTCTGGGCGCAGCCCATCAGGTCGCGGCCCTCGAGCACCGGCGGTATCGCCTGCTGCTGAATGGGCGTCGGCTCGGAATAGCCCGCCTCCTTCAGTGCCTTGAGGATGTTTTTCTCCAACTTGAGTTCGTTAAATTTCATGGTAAATATTCGATTCCTTTGCTATCTTTGGTATGCAGTCCGGCAAATCCCGCTTGCCTGCGGACTGGGTTCTATGCTATACTTATTATAATTGTCTCTGAGACAACACGAATGTTATCAACCCACAGATCAACTATGAGGTGACCTATTTGTTAGAAATTATTCATCACGTTCTGCCGGAAGCATTTTTCGATGTGCTCAAGACCGTACCGCTGCTGCTGGTCGTGTACGCACTGCTGTACTACATTGAAAACCGGCTGACCAATACGCCGGAGCTGCTCTCGCGTGCGGCGCAGTTCGGTCCGGTGGTCGGCGCACTCGCCGGCTCCATTCCCCAGTGCGGATTTTCCGCGGCAGCGTCCGCGCTGTTCTCGGCAGGCTTTCTTGCACCGGCAACGCTGGTTGCCGTGTTCCTTGCCACCTCGGATGAGGCGGTGCCCATCATGCTGGCAGGCGGCGCAAGCGTACAGCAGGTGGTGCTGCTGCTTGTGGTCAAGTTTGCGATTGCGGTCATCGGCGGCTATGTTCTGCGCTGCACCGTGTTCCGTAAGCACAAGGCCGGAACCGACGGCCCGCTTGAGATCGAGATGGGCGACTGCGGCTGTGAGACCTCGCCGGTGGCGAATATCCCGTCCCACACCATCAAGACCACCATCTTCCAGTTTGTCGTGCTGTTCGCGCTCAACATGGTCGTACACGGCATCGGTGAGGAGCGCGTGGCTTCCCTCATGCTGACCAACAGCATCTTCCAGCCTCTGCTGTGCGCGGTGCTCGGTCTGATTCCGAGCTGTGCGATGAGCGTGCTGCTCAGCGAGCTGTTTGTCGGCGGCACGATCAGCTTCGGCGCTCTGGTTGCCGGTCTTTCCACCGGCGCAGGCTTCGGCTACATCGTTCTTCTCGAGGAGAAGGAAGGCCGTCATCGCGCCCTGCCGGTCATCGCCGCAATGTTTGCCACCGCCGTGATCGGCGGTACGCTGGTGCAGCTGCTTATCGGCTGAGAATGAAAAAATCTAAGGATGTGTCAAAACGGCACATCCTTTTTTTTCATGCCCTGCGGAGAAGGTAAACCGTCAGCCCATCTCGTGCAGCAGCTCGAGTGCCTGATGCGCCCACGTCATATCAATGCGCGAGAACTCGCCGCCCGGCGTGTACAGATAGGTTTCCACATCCGCGTGCAGGCGCTGATACGCCGCGCCCGGCATGGCGGCATACTGCTCCGCGCCGTCGGAAAGCACGGCCACGAAGCGGAAATCGCCCGTGCGCTCGTCCAGCTCGTGGAAGAGCAGCTCGACAACATCGAGGTCGCGGTTAAGCTGTGCGAACAGCAGCAGCTTCATGATCTCAATGGTACGGTCATCCAGACCGCGCTCGAGGATGTTGATCTTCTCACGGAAGGTGTTGAGGCTGTCGGTCACGCGCAGGGTGTAGCCCGCCAGCGGATCAAATTCCGCCTTGGGAACCTGACCGTCCTCGGTCCACAGCCATACCATAAACTGGTTTGCCATGTCATGGTACAGACACGGGTGTACGGCGAGCACGGTTTCGCCGCAGTTTGGACATTTTTACACGAAAAGACAGACAGGTCCTGTACCTTTGCCCGCAGCTCAGGATTTCGGTCGATATTGATATGGTCGATCACCTTGTGTTCGATTTCCATATGACAGTGCGGACATTCGATC